>Ga0247837_1001440_pt1 | contig 49065 bp, 34 predicted proteins | sample LaCtaG_2_FD_187115 | JGI IMG/M metagenome (GOLD analysis project Ga0247837, IMG submission 187115) | Freshwater microbial communities from meromictic Lake La Cruz, Castile-La Mancha, Spain - LaCruzMarch2015_14.5m | ecosystem: Environmental > Aquatic > Freshwater > Lake | place: Spain: Castile-La...
TGGATATGATCGAGAACGAGTCTGAAGAGATGAGTCAGTCCGGGGAAGAGACCGAAGAGCGAGAGTTCAGCCTAGGAGAAGACTCCTGCTCTTGCTCTTCCTGCGCCACGTCAGATGCGAACATAGCGGAGTTCGACGGAGTGCTGCTGCCGCCCTGTCAAAATGACGGGGAAATGCTGCAGTCTGAAGGAATCCCCAAGCTTACAGATATGGTCTGGCACACCACCAATATGGCTCTGCGGCCCTTTACTGTGGTTTGTCGTATTTATCCTCAGCTAGGCGATAGCGAAGAAATCTCCCTTCCGTTGATTCGACCGGACGTACGAAGTAATGTCCGTTTGCCCTGGGCTAATTTCTACTAATTCAGAATTAGTGGCTTTCTAAAGTCAGTAGTGTATGTGAATATACGAAAATTAGGGACTTCCCCCTCCCCTTTTAAATCAGTGAATTTGAAGTCTACAGGTCTGTTCTGTCGTGTCACTGAGGCAATCTTCTGCCTTGAGCATGCTTAAAGCAGGGAATGCCTCAGAATCTGCAAGTTTCTGAGGGTCCTGAGGAGCTGCCTTGGAACTGCAGCAGTCCCAGGCGACAAAAATATGGTTTTAGTTCTCCTCTTTGCCTGCGTACAGACTTGGGTCTGGGCCGCAACCCCAGACCAGTGGAGGGGCAGAACCATCTACCAGCTCCTCACAGACCGTTTCGCTCGGCCTGACGGCGACACTTCCCCCTGTGCAGACCTCAATAACTACTGCGGAGGCGGTTTTAAGGGCATTCAGGACAATTTGGACTATATCACAGGGATGGGCTTTGATGCGATTTGGATTTCGCCCATAGTTGCGAATGTGGCTGGGAACTACCATGGCTATGCAGCCAACAATATATACGAAATCAACTCCAATTTCGGGTCGGAGCAGGACTTTATCAACATGGTGCAGGCCTGCCACCAAGCAGACGTCTATGTGATGGTGGACGTAGTGGCCAATCACATGGGCATCGCTCCCTTTGACCAGCTCTACCCCTTCAACGAGTCCATCTACTACCATCCCTTCTGCAACATCGACGACTGGAACAACCAAACCCAGGTCATCTACTGCTGGCTCGACGCCTTGCCCGACCTCGACCAGTCCAACCCCTACGTCCGCACTACCCTCCTAGCCTGGATCCAAGACTTAGTGACTAAGTACGACATCGACGGACTGAGGATTGACACAGTGCCGGAAGTGGCGGCGGACTTCTGGGCGGAGTTCCAGCAGGCTGCCGGAGTGTACGGAGTGGGAGAGGTCTTCAACGGAGATGTGAATTATGTGGCGCAGTACCAGGGAGTACTGGATGGTACTTTGGAATACCCGCTGTATTTCAACCTTAAGGACTGGTTTGTATATGGAAATAGCCTGTTTGGCGCTAGGAGCTTTAATCAGTCTGCGGAGGTTTTCCCGGACCAGGGCTTGTTGGGCGTGTTTATTGATAATCACGATAATCCTCGGTTTTTGAGCCTTACGAGCAATGAAATGGCCTTTAAGAATGCGATTGCTTGGGAAATGACGACAATGGGAATTCCCATACATTACTATGGGGATGAACAGGGCTTTTCAGGTGGGAACCCTCCAGCCAATAGAGAAACCCTATGGCCGTACCTCACCCAGACCAATTCCGCCCTATATGACTACGTGAAAACAGTGGTTTCATTCCGCAAGACTATGCAAGTCTGGCTCTACGACTGGGTCGAGCGTTGGGCGGACACCAACTTCTACTGTTTCTCTCGAGGCCTGGCAATGATGTGCTTCAGCAACACTCAGACCACCCTGCAGTACTCAGTGACTTACCACCCCTATGAGAACGGGCAAGTCGTGTGCAATGCGATTTGGCAGGGAGACTGCGTCACAGTCACCAATGGAGTACTGCCTGTGACTCTGGTGGGCGGGGAGTGCAAGTTGTACGCTCCCAAGGTGCAGTTAGTAGATTCCTAAGGCCTAATAGCAGGAAACACCCAGAAATCGGCTTAGCCACATACTGAAGCAGCCGAAATTAGTCCTTTTCGCTTGATTTTGGATAGTAAGTATATAAAGATTCACATATACGTTGTAAGGTGTTCCTAGGAATACAGACATAGTCAGCCCTGCGTAGGTTTTGTATATCTGGGAAGGCTGGAACCCTGCGGCTCTTTGCTGGTAGTGGCTTCAAGCGCGAGCTGAATAAATATGGTCGTAATGTATGGAAGTCGATAAAGCTGAAATAAAGCCAGAATAACCATTGAGAAATGCGTAAAAAGGAACTTTTGTCCAGTCGCAAGAAGCGAGACGGCACCAACCCTCGCAAGCTCGCCAAACTCACCCCAGTCGTGCAGACCCGCCTCTCCATGTTCGTGCCCACTCCCTCAGACGCAGTCTCCGAGGCCTCGGGGTGCTTCCCCAGCCCCACGATCCGCCTGGCCTGCTGGAGCATTGGAGGCCTGGGGAAGTGCATGGGGAACGAAGTGTTCCAGAGGTTTCTGGACAGGCCGGAAGTGGATGTGTTGGGACTGACAGACACAAAGCTGCATGAAAGCACTGTTAGAGACTTCAAGCCGCTCCTAGCTGCCAAGTACCCATACGTCTATTTCGCCTGTTCCGTGGACAAAAAGGGGTACGGCGGCGTGGCCATCCTCAGCAAAGTGGAGCCCAAGACCATCACTCCCGGCATGGCCCAGATGGAGTTCGACTGCGAAGGCCGCATAATCACTGCGGAGTACGAGCACTTCTTCCTAGTGATCTGCAACACTCCCAGCTCGGGACTCGGCCTGGGCAGACTGCACTACCGCACCCGGGAGTGGGACGGAGCGTTCAAGGCCTACATGGCGATGCTGGCGACTAAGGGTAAGGGCATAATTTGCCTGGGCGTGCTGAATGTCGTGCACCAGGATATTGACATCTGTGAGAAGGACAGACATATCAGGGATGTGCCGGGGACTACAGTGGCGGAGAGAAACAGCTTTGGGAAGCTGCTGGGGGACACGCTTGTGGACTCGTATAGACGCTTGCACCCCACGCAGATGCAGTTTTCCTGGTTCCGCAATGAGGTGGAGTGGAGACGGAACCAGGGCCGCAGACTGGACTACGCCCTGGTATCCGCCGACTACCACTCCCTCGTCCAGGAGTCCATTATATATGACAGGGTGCGAGCCAGCGAACACTGTCCTATAGAAGTCCTCGTAGCGAACCAGCCCAAGCCCAAGCTCAAGCCCGCAGTAGTCTAAAGGTCTGTCCTAGTCATACTAGTATGGACTTCAAGACAGCCTATCCCCGGTTCTTCCTGTGTCACTTCGAGCCTGCGGAGGCAATGTGCTGCAAGGCGCTTCCTCTCAAGTCCGCAGTGGTGATAGTGGGCGTCCTGGATATTGTTGTGGCTCTACTCAGCTGTGCAGAACTCATAATGACCATTTGGACCTCTGCACATGACTCCACCCACTCCCTCCTCCTTACCTGCTTCGCTGACTTGCTGGCTCTCACAGCCGCTCCAGTCGCCCTGCTCGCCCTCTGCTCCCTCCACTCCGGCAAATACACGCATATCCGCCTCTATTCCCTCTACAAACAAGTGGAGGTCTTGGTCCTTGCAGTCTTCACAGCGTTCGAATTCAGGGTGAACTGTGTGGAGGGCGACCAAGGATGCGACTTGATTTCGATGACTGCAATTTGGACGTGCAAGTGTGTGTTTAACCTCTACTTTACCTTCTTGGTGTGGAGTGCAGCGGTCCGCCTGGGCAATAATGAGACTTTGTTGGTGATATTTGGCAGAGATATGATCAAAATCATGCAAGAGCAGGCCATGGCTGCGTCTCCCCGAGGCAGTCTTCCCGAGTAGTTTTCCCTCTAGAACTAGTCAAAATTGCCCAAATATGAGAGGTAAAGGCATAGAAAGGACCGAAAGCGATAGGCGAAGGGACTACCGGCTCCTACCTCGAGGAAACAGCTAGAATAGCACTAGTTCCCAAGCCAACCCGCTTTAAAGCCCAATTGGCTGCATTTCTGTGCCGTTGTCTCTAACCATTCTCGCCCATAGGCTTCCACAAGCCCCAAATCCCTACTGCGCCCGGCCTGTTGCCCTGGTTATCTAGGCCAGCTAAGATGATATATGGGCAGTGGGCGAGCAAACAAGTATGACGGGTAGATCTGAACGGCTTATAATAAGAGAGAAATGCTGCATATGTCATACGAAGCCCCGCTATTCGCCTCCCAGATGTCGGTACTACCTGCGCCTGAACAGAGAAGTCTGCCTGCGCCTGCTGCGCCAGTTGCCGTTGAGAGCGGATCAAGTCGTCTGCAGCTCGACGCACAGCTCTCTGCCCTCTCCCAGTCCCTGGAACTCCTCACCAGTGAGAGAGACCAGCAGGTCTCGACACTCATGGACCTGAGACAGCTGCTCGCCCGCATATCCTCCGAGCACTCTTCCGCCTCCTCCAAACAAGCCCAAGTCAATGTAACGCTCACACAGCTGCAACTCAAGAAGCAACTTGCCTGCTGCCAGCGCAGTGTACAAGTCGCAGAGAAGGTATCAGGCCACTTCGGACGTATGGCAGCCTTCTGGAGCATGACAGACCTTGACTAAGACTTAGGACTAGAGAGTCTCCAGTTGGCTGTGTACTCCTTCCAACGTCTCTTGCAGCTGTTTGCACAGGGCTCGCTTGGTATTTATATCCCGCCTCAGGCCCGCTTTCACATGCTCAAAGGCCTGCGCCTGCCGCAACTTCCCAAGCAAGTGGTACAGGTTCAGCAGAATTTGCTTGTACGCGTCATACACAGGCTTCACACTCAAAGGATCCAGCGCTAAAGTGCGCAGCAGTTCTGTGGACTTAAGCACCAGCGCCAGCTGCAACTTGTGCAACTCTTGTCGGTACCCCTCCGCCTCCAAGAGCTGCTGCTGGTCGAAGAGCACCTGCAGCTCAGGGTGGTCCGCAGCCGTGCTTTCCGCTATCTACCTAGCCAATGCCTTGTACGCGGTTCCGAATTGGGAGTACTGTCCAGTGCCAGGCGGCTTGGGAGGCTGACTGAGGTCTTGCTTCCAGTAAGGCGGAGGCGGGGGAAAGGAGGGCCTGATAGCCATGTCTGTAAACCCTATATGGAGCCTTTGTCCGGCACTATGCGGATGGAGATGTACTCTCGCTACGGCAAGGCGACCGCTGCAATGGTGCACCTGCCCGCCTTCCACCCAGTTCTTTCCACCAAGCAGAAGCCTATCAGAGTGCAAATGGATGCTGCTCGCCTCGCAGCACTCGTAGAAACCGCTACCCTGCGCAATCAGTCCACTTCGCCTTCTCGGTCCACTCTGCCAATACGCCCCAGTCCTGCGTTTTCCACGGTTTCCAGACAGCAGCGGGCTGATAACCAGAAGCCTTCCTATGTGGATGCTCCCGCGCCCACCCACTACTCCCCTAAGGCGGACCTCACGCATCCGAGGAGTGTGGCGGGCTGTCGTATGCGCATGGTTCCCACCTGTCCTAGGGGACAGGTTGTCACTCTGGGGAGTTGCTGGTCGGAAGGGAAACTGATGTGTCGGTTCGCAAGGAAAACTGCCACTGGGGAGCCACTAGCCACGCGTCCAGCCACCCAAAAGACCATTTCTCTGCGAGAGTTCCAACGAACCGCAGTCCAAGCCGACCTTTCGCCAGTCCCCTCTTCCCTGTACCTGCGTCCAAACCTCAGTTTCAATAAGCAAACGCCCAGGAAATACCATTTCAACCCTAATTCTCAGGCGGAGGAAAGCCTCAGCAGTGCTGAAATCTCCACTTCCAGACATGTGGCTTCTCCGTACTTCGGGAAAATGCAAGGACGCAGGGATATGTTCATTGCGGACCAAATTGATGAAATATATGACTCGCACCCTGAAAAGGTGAAGATGAGGACTGATATTTGCTTGCTGGACTACACGAAAATGACTCCCAGGGCAGGGAAGAGAGCCGATTTTTTGCCAGACTCGCCCGATTTCCCTCTATTACAGAAAGGATACCTGGTCGTCTTGCCCCACACGCACGTGCCTTCCATTCACATGGCCAAACTGGTGGCGCGGCCTGTGACCAGTTGCAGCTTTTCAGCCCGCTAGCTGCATTTCCCAATATAAAACTCAATAATTAGCCTAAATTTGGTCCTCCTGAGCAGGCAAAATCTGTATGTCTGACAGGTCGCCTCGGTCAGGCGCCTCCATGTCTATATCCCTCAGACAGTTATTGCGCTTTTTGTACTTAGTCCTGCGGAAGCGACTGATGTCTCCCTCGACTGTCCACACTTTCAGGTCGGGTTTGAGGGCTAATAGGCGCTGTCGAAGCGCTTGAAAGCAGTTTCCCCTGTACAAGTAGTCATTCGGCTCCTGCGAATTGACCTTTAAAATGAACTCCTGCGAGTCTTCAGACCGAATCAGTCCAATCACTGCTTGGATGTCTATAGCCCTGCGCACTGTATACCTGCCCAAAGTGGGCTTTTTGATATTCAGCAGTGCAGTCCTGGTGAGGCCGATAAAGCGCCTTTGAGTCTGATTCATGTCGTTGGTCTTCATGGCTTCGGCGACCCACTGGGCTTTGATGCCTGCCCTGGCCACTGCGGTGAGGATTTCGACCTGCTCCATTAATCTATGGAATCAAGGACTGGTTCTGGAGGTGTTCCGGGTGCTGGGGTGGGACTCGGCAGTCACTGTGGCTTCCACGTCTACCTGGGCCGGGCGCTCCTTCATCCTGTGGTAGACGTCTAGGTCCGCAGAGACGATCCACAGCCTTATGTGGGGTCTAAATCGCTGCAGCATGTTTACGAGCTGAGGACCACAGTCCCCGTCGTAGCGGTAGTCCCCGCTCTTTGGAGCGCTAATCTTCAACAGGAACTCATTCGTCCCTTTCCGCAGCACTACGCCCTGAACGTGGTCAATTTCGAAGTCACGCTGGATCGACCAACTCCCCAGCCAATTCCGCTTCACATTGTAGTAACGACCTGCAGTGACCACTATATACCTGCGCTGCCAGTCGTAGTGGTCGTTCATCTTTCGGACCTGCGCCACCAGTGCAGGCTGTGCGCCTCCTAGGAGCCGCACTATTTCCGCAGGAGTTGCATCTTCGTCCACCATTCCTTTATGCACAAATAGCACGGTGGAGGGTGGGGAAGGAGTGGGGTGCGTGGGAAATGGGCGAAAGCAGGGAATTGAGGAGGGAGGAAGGAATTTGTAGGGATATGACCTAGATTGGTACTCACGTTGCAGATTTCGCTATTAGAAATGTATGTAATTATCAGTGAATTTGCAGCGAATGCCTACTAGTCCCTCTATGTGATCAGGCAAATACTCAAATAATTGCCACCTACTCACTCCAAAAACGCTTTAAAACGACTAATTGCTTACAAACTGGTCCGACTCCCCCTGTCTCCTCTTCGCAGCCCTGCCCAGCCTCGTCACATACCCACTCTGCAGCGTCACCACGTCCAGTCTGAACACACTGTCCGCTCGCACTGTGTAAACGACATCATTGTGTCTGACTGGGCTGCAGTTGCTCCAGGAGTTCCCATGACACATCTGAGACACGCGTAGGACGGCGGCGGTTTCAGGGTTGATTTGGAGGACTTGACCTTGGTAGTTGCCGTGGAGGAGCAGGAGGGAGTCGTCGAGACTGACTAGGGAGCAGGACTCGGTGAGGACGGTGTCGAGAGGCAGGAAATCCATGGCTCCGGAGCTGGGGGTGAGTCTTTCCAGCCCGGAGGTGTCTGCGCCGCCTGCGATGTAGATGTAGTTCCGGTACACAGCTGCGCCGTGGTAGGCCCGCGGACAGATCAAATCACTCCCCCTGCTCCACAGTTCAGTCCCTTCCTCATAGTACTCACTATGCACCAGTTTCTTTTCCTCACAAACCCCACCAAACACATATATTCGGGAAGTCCACTGGACCATGGCATGGCTTCTGCGAGGACTCTGCATGCCTTTGAGAGGCGCAGTGGTATTGCTGTCTGGACGAAAGACCAGGACGTCCTCCTTGCTCTTGCCCATCAGACTTCCCCCTGTGATGTATACGTCGCCTGTGGCTGTGACGAGCCAAGCTGCGTTGTGCAGGAACCGCTCAGTAGAGTGGAAGGTGTCACTCACATCTTCACTACGAACGTCAAAGCGGGCTACACTGTTTTGACTGCCGAAAACTTGTACAGATAGGAGTTAATGGCAGGCGGCTGGGCGTACTCCAGCGTCAGGTTCACGAATTGCTTGAGGAGGGAGTTAATATCCAGTGGCTTTAGGTCGATGTTGAGGTCCAGTCGCTCGAGTCCTGGCGAAGGGGCGAGCTCCTCTGCATCTCCAGTGTCTCGCACGATTTCCTCCGCCAGCGCTCTGCACTTTTCCCTGATAAGTCCCTCGATTTCAACTATTGCTCTCGCCACCTCGGACAGCCAGAGTTCCTTTACCTGCCGCAACTGCTCCAAAGCGTGAGTCTGGAACTCTTCCAAGCGCAGCAGTTCCCGTGATATTGGGTCCGCATAGGCAAACTTGGCAGGGACGCAGGGCAGAGCTGCCCAGGGCGAGCCACTAGGGTAAAAAGGCTGAGTATTGGTGAGGACAGGCAAGCAGGCCTGTGCAGTGGGGCTGTACCAGGCAGTGGGGGCTTGATCCAGGTTCCTTGTTGCGGCTTCCATTAGATGGGTAGATGTTACCATTGGAGAAGATGACACGAAGGGGCTTTGAAAGGGAAATTTGGAGCTTTTGGCAGGCTAATGGACTCTGAGTCGCTTTGTCGCATTTGTAGTGACCTTAAAAAAACTGAGTTTATGTGAACTTAGAGTAGCTCTCTGGATAACTATGGGGAATAGGCCTTCTAATGACTATTCAGGGGCTTGAAAATCCCCAAAGCAGCCCAAAATCAGGGAATTTAAGTATTTTTCTCTGTTTCGCGCTCCAAAATACCTCAAAGCTTCTCTCTTCCCAGATCCGCTAGACTTGCAGCGCACTGTGCGTATTTCCAAGGCAATTCACGTCTTTAGCTGTATTTAGTGGCTGGAACTGCCTTTAAGCCCTCTTCCTACCTCTTTACCCATTGAAGTTGCCTAGGAACACTGAAACTGTATTAGTCCACTACCCGCGATATACATCTAAACTGCGAAAGTGCAGACTACTAGTCACGTCAAACCCTCGAAGTAGCCTATTTGCTCCTATTACCCCATACAACAAGCGGATTCAGTTGTTTGCAACGGAGTCAGCACCCGGGATAGGGGCCTCCTCCGCAACCAGTTACACTGGCTTAGACCTGGCATGATACCGGGATTACTCCGTAGTGCCTTTAGCCCGCTCCCAGCCTTTTCCGCCCTTTTAAAGTCCCATCATTATGGGACTGCATGTGAAAGTGTCTGAGGAAGGAGGGTAAAAGGACTGAGAGACTATGGGATATAGGCGCATTTAAGGGAAATGCAGGGCTTTTAGAAGGGTTTGCAGGGCTTTTCGAGGGGTTTGCAGGGTGTTATGGTGGAACTAGATGGGGATTCAGTTGTTTATCAACGAAGTTGGCACCCGGGATAGGGGCCTCCTCCGCAACCAGTTACACTGGCTTAGACCCGGAAATGGAACTATGAATTTCTTCAGTAGTGCCTTTGGCTGGGGTCTGCCCTTTTAGCCGCCATTTCCCCGCACTTCTTTGTGGGCTCACGAGGTTGGAAGCCTTTGGAATAGGCAAGTTGGCGATGTACTGCTTGGAGGTTGCTGGGAAGTGGCTTGCTTTCCGAGTTTCAGGCACTTGTTCCGAGCTTATAGAGGAATTGGTCCTAATTCAGAGGTGGCAGGAGGGAATTCCGCTTCCCAATCAGCCTAAAGCCTGCATAAACAGTCAGAAGGAGCGAGAATACACACAAAGGCAGAGCGTTAAACCAGTTCAAATGCTACAAAGCGCTTTCCTCTCTCTAACACCAGCAAAAAGGACAAAAAGGCGCTTTCCGCAAGCAAAGCCCAAGAAAGACGCCAATTTACGCTAAAGCTCTGACTCCCTATAAGTCCCTCTAACCTCTCCCAGCTCAAACTCCAGTTTCCTCCTCGCAGCTCTATACCTTCCGAACACAACCCCCACTGCTACGCAAGCAACAAAGGCCAAAGCAGCCAAGGCATAGACCATCCGCCGCCAGCTAAAAAAGCCGCCTCTGCCCTGAGCGTGAATTAACAGCGGTTCATAGGGGATTGCGACTTCCTTGCCTTCGGCTTCCACGTAGGCTATTAGTGCGACGGAGGTGGATTGGAGTGTGGGGATGTAGAGGATAAAGGCCGTTTGTCCGGAAAAGGGGTGTCCATTGGGCTGGAGCACTAGGGAATTCAGCTCGCCGACAGCGATTCCGCAGACGGTTTTAAGCGGATAATCAGTCTCTTGGGAGTAGTACACGCGGTATCTGACCAACTCCGGGTGCGGGAGAGACTCCCCTGATTCGAACTCCGGGGGCGACCACTGGAGTCGGAAGCGGTGTGCACTGATTTGCTTCCAGATGAGGAGTCCGTCGTTCCCTGCCTGCAACTGCGCCTTTCGGTGTGATTTCCGGACTTGCGCGACTATCTCAAAGCTCGCCCCTGGCACGAACTTCGACTCCTCCGCCATTTCCACCTTCACATAGTATACTCCCTTCGCATGCACCAAAGTCCCATATAGCCGTCCGTCTGATAAGGTAGTGACTACCACTTCAGCCTCGCTGTCGTCCTGCAGAGTCCACTTGGAAGAGATGAGGAGGCGAATGCGCCCGCTGCAGGGCATGACACTCACTTCCAAGAGGCTAAAATCAGGGATGTGTATGGAATAGGCCTGCGAGGAGTGCTCTTTGCTGAGTGTGCCGAAGCCACTGTGGCCGGACGATAGGTGAATTGGCTGGTTGTGGCTGGAGCAGACCATCGAAAAAGCACCGATTTCTGGCTGGTCGATTCGGCTATAGACGCCAATATTGAACTTCCCAGCCTCCTGCTTTATCACCCTGAAATTCAGCTCTCCCAGTGCGCTTTCAAAATCCGCCCTTTTATCGAACGTGAGCTCTGCCACTCCTGCAGCAGGCTTCACTGCCTGTGCATGCACAGGCTGGAAAGTCACATACACCCTCGGGTAGAAGTTGCGGACCATTGGACGTAGCGCGCACTGCACAGGCCTGCCTGCTGCTTGGAAGGAGAAGAAAAGGTGGTCATCCGGGCTGCTTTCCAGGGTGTACAGCACAGGCCAGCCGTCTACCAGTTGGATGTAGCTGTCTCGGATGTGCACTGTGAGGGAGAAGTGGCTGTCTTCCACACAATCCACAGCGATGTAGAGGAGCGGAGGAGGGGAGGGAATGCGGATGTGGTCGGTGCGGCTGGTTTCGGTGGAGTTCCAGAGACTGAGCCAAGCTCCGACAGTAGGGCTGTCAGAGATGTATAAGTCCACATTGCCTGAATAGCTGGTTAAGGCTGCGTCTACTGGCAAGGGATTCTCAATTTGCAGCAAATACCGCCGAACTTCGCCTTTTTCCACCTCCCCAGAGACTGGGACTCCGTTTTGCAGCTGAGTCACATCGGTCCTATGACTGGCCACAATAGAGAAGATTTGCTCACTACTGCAGCCCACCACCGCTATCAAGTAGACACAGGGAAAGCAGAAAGCGGGATCCGAGGCCGCTATCAGAACCTTATTAGGTACTGCGGAATGCTCAGTAGACCAGGTAGACGCAGCGGCAGTGGGCAGGGGAGAGGTGTAGGGATTGACATGTACAGAAACAGAGCCCAGCATTGGAGTCACGGAAATGTCGATATCCGCTGCTTTGAGACTTTCAAAGGTGAAATAGTCGATTTCGCCTTTGTAGCTTTCCCCTGTGGCTGGCTTCCCTGGGAGCAGCTGGACTTGGGTGTCCTTGCCTAGCATCAAAGTGAGGCCGTAGGAAGACGCGTTGGTGGCCAGCAGGCTGATTTGGTACTGTCCACGCATGCTTTGTTCGAGAAAGGCAGGGTCTGAGCTGCGCACAGCCATTTCTCGCTGCGTCCAGTCTCTCTGCACCCACTGGTAGTGAGTCTCGTTGGGGTAAAAGTCCAGGTCTTTCGAGACAAATAGGCTCACAGGGTGACCAGACAGCAGTGTGAACCGTAGTGTGATATTAGCACTGTCGAAAGGACAGAAAAAGTGGTAGTAGCGATATTGCCGACTCTCTATGAAGCCGTGGGCAGGACTACCACTGGTCAATTCCTCTGCTTCTTGCTCTGCACGCAGGGGAACCAGTGCAGAGTCCTGCCCTTCCAATGCACTGCCCAGTGTGCACAGTAGAAGACAGACACTTAGCAGTAGACGCATATTGTATAGGTCTTTTAGACAGGGAATTGGTCCTTTGGGAACCTGACTTAGACTTACAACAGGGAAATATCCTATAATCAGTTGAAACGCTATTGATAGTTAACTCGCTCTGCTTTGACGCTAAATCAAAGCCGCGTTACGCTCACTAGGTGAAAGATGTGCCCTCTGCCTCTATTAGCAGAGTGGAAGAGCGGACCACTAGCTAGAGCTTCACAGCCATTCCACCAGCCTACTCTCCATTCTCTCCTACCAGTCCACCAGCTCCATTCTCTCCTACCAGTCCACCAGTTCAATAATGGACGAGGCTCGCAACCAGCACCTTCACAACTCCAGTGACGACAGTCTACTCACCAACCGCGACATTTCCCTCGCTCAGGTCAAACACCGACTTCTCCACCTCGATACCAACATCAGCCCGCTGCCAATGTCAGACGCCCGCAGCCTACTCAAGCGTTTCTGCAAGCAAATTCTGAAGTCAAGAAGCGGCGCCGTGGCAATGTTCACCTTCACTCTGTTCGCTCTGTTCGCGGACGATGTGAGGAACGCAGCCTGCGACAAAGCCTCCGACAACTACTTTTTCGCAGGGTCAGCACTCTGTTTAGCAGTGTTTCTGCTGGATTTGTGGCTGACGGCCTGGCTCAGACCCGGCTTCGTGGGTTCTTTTTACTTCGTGCTGGACCTGATTTCCACGCTATCGCTGATTCCTGACATCGGCTGGATATGGGAAGCGATCGTGGACTCTCCCAACAGCTCCGGCAGCTCCATTTCCCAAGTAAAGAACGCAGGAAAGGCCTCTCGAGCAGGCTCCCGGTCCTCCAAAATCGTGCGAGTTCTGCGTCTTTTGCGACTTATCCGCCTGGTCAAGTTATACCACAGTGTCAAATTCCCCTTCCTGCAAGTCAAACAGGAAAATGGAGACCCCCTGGCTATTCCCAGCGAGTCTCGCATCGGGCGGAAAATGAGCGAACTGACGACGAAGCGAGTGATTGCCATGGTGCTGTTGCTGCTGCTCGTTTTGCCTTGGACGGACTTGAGTTTGCTGCAGGACACGACTAAGAGTTGGGACTATGGAGTGGATATACTGCAGAAGAGTGTGGGCACGGGACAGTTTTTGCTCATAGCGAAGAAGTTTATCCAGTTCCACTCCAACGACATCCGACCACTGATCCTCTTAAGTTCCCAAGACTCCGAAGAGTTCACCACGATCTGGCGAAACGGTGTAGACCCTAGCGACTTACGTCTGTACGAAAAGTACTACGTCAGAGCGAACTCCACTGTGGCTATTTTCGACATTAGGACTGATACGAAACTCGAGGCTATTCTAAGCATCGGGAAAACTCTATTTGTATGCATCATTTTCGCTTTGGGGGCGCTGTTCTTGACTCAGGGGACGAGCGACTTGGTCATCAGTCCGATCGAGAAGATGGTGGAGGCTGTGAAGGAAATCGCTGCGAATCCACTGGCGACGCATATAAAGAAACTGAAGGGAGTGCATGAAATCAAAGGCACCGAACCTCTAGGCTGCTGGGGAACTCGTCCAATTCAAGCGCCTCTAGAAACCCGCGCTTTGGAAGACTCCATCATCAAGATAAGCTCCATGCTCAGTCTATCCTTCGGCGAAGCCGGATCCTTGATAGTGCACCGCAACCTGCAAGACGGCCGCAACTTAGACCCCATGCTGCCGGGCAACATAGTAAACGCAGTGTTCGCCTACTGCAATGTCCGGCAATTTGTGGAAGTGGCGGAGATTCTGCAAGAGGACTTGATGCTATTCGTCAACGAAATCGCGCAAATTGTGCATCATGTGACGGAGGCGAGACTGGGCAGTGTCAACCGCAACCTGGGAGACTCGTTTTTGCTGGTGTGGAAGGTGGACATGCAGTGCGAGCATCCGGATTATATGGAAAATTTAGGGGATTTGTCGCTTATTAGCGTTTTACGGCTGTTTGCAGACTTGACGAGGAGTAAAAGACTGCAGCGGTACCGCGGCCACCCCGGCTTACAGCGAAAAATGCCTCAGTATAAGGTAAAAGTTACCTGTAGCATGCACTACGGCTGGGCTATTGAAGGCGCAGTCGGCACTCCCTTGAAAATCGACGCTTTGTACCTATCTCCCCATGTGAATTTGGCTGTTCGTCTCGAAAAGGCCTGCAGCGACTATGGAGTTCCCTTGGTATTCAGCAACTCTTTCTTTGAAATCCTCAGTGCGGATACCAGGGTTCGGTCCAGACACCTCGACTCCGCAATGCTTTCCAATAAATTGGTCAAATTGTTCACTTTCGACTTCGATTTGAGCGGCTTGACCAGGAGCAGACCCAAAAGCTACTCAAAAAGTAACACCAAAAGGAAGCGAAAGAGTATGAACCGCAACATGAACGACCGCTTTTTCAAGTCAGCCAGCCTTTTCCAGCGCTCCAAAACGCTGATCCTGCTCCGCACCATGATCGACCCAGCCTTCATCTTCAACTACAGCGAAGCCATGGGCGCCTACGAGTCTGGAGACTGGAAGAAGTGCCAGAAACTGCTGAAAATCGGCCTACAGACCTGTCCGGAAGACCAGCCTTCTCATACTTTACTGAGTTTTCTGGCTGCACATGACTTTGAAGCTCCTTTGACCTGGCGCGGATATCGAGAACTTCCTTTGTTTAACTAGTTAATGTGGGCCTGCCTATTGTGGCTGCTGCCCGCTGCAGCCCTGGGCTATAGCAACTCCACGGAGTGGATCATGCTGCACTACAATGAGTGCAAAGCAGCGGGGAAGAAGCAGTTCAAGGGGGAAGCGCTGGGGTATGTGACGCCGTGGAATGGGGAAGGGGGAAGGTTTGCTGTGAAATACGCAGGGAAGTTGGACTATTTGGTGCCGGTTTGGTACCAAGTTGTGGTGGCGGAGGACGGACTGGTGGAGATCAGGGGAGAGGGCAATGAGACTTGGGTGCAGGAGGTGCATAGTGTCAACCCTGGGACGAAGGTGATGCCGAGAGTGATCTTGGAGAAGACATCTAAGAAAGCCTACGCCAGGCTGCTGGACACAGACCCGGAAATCGACTCCTTCGCCACTCAGCTGATCACCTTCGCAAACAAGCACAAATACCCAGGCCTGACCTTAGAACTGTGGCTGCCCGGCACAGCCCTGCTCTCCAGCACCAAAGCAGGCGAGGAAATGGCTCTGCATATAAGGTTCATTGAGAGAGTCGCGAAGGCTTTTAAGCGGGCGGGAGTTTTGGTGATTCTGCCTGTACCTCCAGCCCGCGCATATCAATACAACGACTTCGACAGTGGGGCTTTCCTGCGATTAAGTCCATTTATCCACCGATTTCACGTAATGACCTACGACTTTAGCGGTTCTGTGGCAGGGCCGAACTCCCCACTGGTCTGGATCGAAAGCATGATTGACTTCTTGTTCTACAAATTCGACGCTGAGGGGATGGAGGAGGAGGAAGCGGACGTGAAGTATGCGGAGTTGGTCAGGAAAGTGCTGGTGGGAGTGCCCTTTTATGGGTATTTGTTCACGCCGCTGCCTAAGGCGAAGAGTGAAAAGTCGAGAACGCACACAGCGGAGCCGATTAATGGAAATGATTATTTAGACCTGCTTAACGACTACAAGCCAGTGCTCGAGTGGCAAGAGAAGTACCACGAGCACAGCTTCAAACTGCCGAGCAGCGAAGAAGTGTACTACCCCACCCAGACCATGCTGGCCCTGCGGCTGGAAGCAGCCTCCCGTCTGAGTCTGGGAGTCGGCATCTGGGAGTTAGGCCAGGGCTTCGACCTGTTCTTCGACCTTCTTTAGCTAAGAAATGGACTCAGATGAGGACCTGTCCAGTTTGGAGGATAACCAGCTCGAGGTGGATTTCGAGAAAAACAACCCGGAGTTTGTGAGTATGACTTTGACGGCTTTAGATGCCACGGAAAAGGCGGTTAAGGCGCATACAGCCTTCCCTCAGCCCCGGGAAGACGCCCACCCTGCCCGAGAGCCGCTCCCAGGCGTCCCTAAGCGGTACCCCCGAAAGCCCATCAAGCGCCACAGCGGAGTCATCAACCTGCAGGACGCTTTTGATAAGACCGACCGCATGTTCGGGGAGGTAATCATCACAGTGATGTGCTACCGGGCGGAACTGGGCACCACTCTGCAGAAGGTCAGGACCACCTATGTGCGGCTGTTCCAGCAGCTGCAGGAGAAGATGGACACTGTGATGGTGAAGAAGGAGGTGGAGTGTGAGAAGGCGGTGGAGGACTGCAAGTCCCTGTTGGGGGAGTATGTGCGGCAGAAACTGGCACTGAAGGAGCAGCTGGATAAGGCGCAGGAACGGATACAGCAGGCAGAGGCGCGGAGTCGCACGTACGCAGTACTACTGGAAGCAGAGCAAAAGGACTCGATTCAGCTCCGGGAGATACTGAAACTAGACGCAGGCAACATGAATGCAATGCTTGAAGACCTCGAAAGCGGCAAAGAAGCCGGAGAGCCTGCCGAAGGCACAGTCCACGAAGTCGGCCAAACCACCGCCGACGCCGTCAAAGGCATCGCCCACGACACTCAACTACAGCAAAGTCTGGAGAAGCTGCAGGAAGTGATGGCGGAAATGGAGGCGGAGCAGAACACCAAGCACCTCCTACTGCGGGAAATGAAGGACGTAGTGGTCAACATGGTGCAGACGAATGTGAGGGAGGAGAAAAGTACGCAAGTAGGGGATGGGGAGTTGTATTGGAATTTGGCTCCTGCGGGGATGGACTACCCCAAGGGGGCTCAGTCCCCGAATCCGCAAAGCTTGTATGCCACTATGAAGGAGTTTCTGGGACTGGAGGGAGTGCAGGTCAGGGCGAAAGGGGAGGAAAAGTGGAATATGACCCCGGTTCTCATGCATTTCCTGGCCAATACGCCGATACAGGCGGGTCGTCCGTGGCCCTATAAGCACTTTAAGAACGTCCACTTAGACATCTGCATCTCCCGCTTCAACTTCACCAGCGAAATAACAGGCTGTCTGCAGCCCAACGTCCCTCTCGACCAGTACCTCTGCATCTACTTCATGCAGAAGCACCAACTCCGCCGTCTCGCCGAACTCAAACTCATGGAGTTCCTCACCTCCCTCAAGTACTACGCCTCGAAGTGGGACCGGGCGAGTCTGTTTTGCAAGGTTACGGGCATTACAGGGAACTTATATGATAATGAGGAGTTTATATACGCGGATTATAACACGCAGTTGTACTATTTGTATGCGTTTCAGCAGCTTTATGCTGACCCGACGAGTATTTGGGAGAGCCCGGAGGGACAGACTTGGATGAAGAATGATAAGGCGAAGGAAATCACGATGGATTTGCTGCCGTGGCTGAAAAGGGGGGATCCCAAGAAGATAAAGCAGCGAATAACGCCCCTCGAAAACAAACTCACCGACCCCAGCGGCACCACCGACTTCTTCATCGACCTGGACAAGCTCCTCGGCATCTACCTAACCGAATTCGTGGAGCAGCGCAACAAAACCCGCGTGAAAATCGGCAAAGAATTCATCAAAAGGAACCAAATCCAACAAGGCCTGTTCACTCACAGTGAATTCACACAGACTGTGAGGAAGAACTGGGCGGGAAGTGAGGATGAGAAGATGGTTTTCCCGGGGGATTTCTCGATGTCGAGGGCTTTTTATGTCGCGCACTGCATGAATGGGAACACTTTTGAGATTTCGCAGATTTCGCTTTTGACGGCGGTGGTGGTGTATGGGCTGGACAGTCCATTTCCCTTTGCCATTGGGAATTTGGACTATTTGGTGCCTTTGCTAGGGGATAAAGTGGATGCGGAGGCTACGAGACTGCGCAAGGAAAAGGCCAGTAAGGAGGCAAGCGACCGCACTGCAGGTGACAAAGGGACTTATCTCAAGGCTTCTATGCGGAAAGCCGCCAAGCCCAGTCCAGAGCAGGGCGCTATGAACCAGCAGGGCCCTAGTTTGGAGCGGGTGGCGAGTTTGTTGTCTCAGCACTATGCGATTTTGAGGGAAGTCAAGGGGTATGCGGACCAAATTAGGGAGTTGGTGACGGAGGCGGGGTCGGATACGGGGAAAATCATGGGCGCTTTTGAGAGACTGTCGATCATTTTGTCGAATGCTTGCGAGTTCTTCAACTTCCCGGTGGTCTTTTGAGACTAAAATAGGCGCTTTAGGGTTGATTAGTGATGATATGGGAAAACACTACTAGACCTCCACATCGTCTAGTTCGAAGGTACAGCTCTACTCACCCAGACCTCAGCCAGGCTGTCTTTTACAAGGCTCGATGACAGGAGCCTTGCTAAGGCAGAGAGGCAAGACTTCTTATGTGCTTACAGACTGTCTACTTCTGCAGTGTCTGCAGTATTACCTCCATGGACTGCGCCAACTTCCGCTGTTGGTCCTTGCTAAGCCGCGCTTCTTTCTCGAGTCTACGAAGAGCAGCTTGCTGGTCTCGAAGGAGGGTCTTGATTTCCCCCAACTGGATACCAAGAGATGCGTTAGGGTTTGAGCGAGGCAGTCTTAGCGAAGCAGGCGATGACTCTTTGCTTTGAACTCTCTTCATTTCGGACCAAGAACGCTGCGGCAAGCCAGGTTCGTACTGGGATGGTAGGACGAGCTCAGTCATATCTTTGTACTCCGGCGACACTGGTTCATTTTTGGCCTCTTCAATACTTGGAGTCTTGCTCACAGCGATGCCCGAGTCTTGTTCGAAAGAGAATCCCAAAGGCTGAGATTTGGGTGTAAAAAGAAGCGCGGAGTATCGGAAATCTTGGGGCAGATCCTGAGGCTCATGGATGTGCGAAGGCCTCGTCTCTCTTCTTTGGACCTTTCCTGCTTTGCGTGCTGCTTCCTTCTTGTACTCTTCCCTCTTCTGGTGCTCTTCCGTGTATCCTGACATTATGGCGGGAGCCGAAAATGGGGCTGTTTAGGCTGAGTTTACCTCAATTTCAGTAGATATCGTCGAACCTCGTCTTTTCCATAGTTACATTAGCCCTATGACTGATCACGATAGAGAAGATTAGCTCCCACAGCTTTTTAATCGACACAAAGAAAGCGGGATCTGAGACTGCTATTAGGACCTTGATGGGAGAGTAGTCAGTAGGACAGGTAGAGGAAGTGAGCAGAGGAGAGAAGTCGGGGCTAATACGAGGGAAATGCAGCCTAACATGGGAATGACAAAAATAGCGTTGATGTTTTCAAAGGTGAAACAGTTAACTTCGTAGCTTTACGTGTGATCAGGCTATTTGGTACCTTTCATGCGTACTTTGCCCGAGAAATGCCGGATGTAGCCTATTGTGATAGTAGCGAAATTGTCGATTGTCTGTGTATGCCACAACATTTTCACTTAAAAGACGTTATTTCTCTAGCATTCGGTCGAGCGTGCACAGAACATTTGAAATCGACCTTTTCCTGTGTGTTAGAGTAATATTGGCAGGAATATTGTCGGGAAGGAAGGCAATACCGTCTTCACTTGCGGAGAGAAAGGAATAGGCGAAGGAAGCGAAATTCCGGCTTTCTTTCAGCAGGAAATAGTGAGTATTTGGGTGAATCAGGGTCCTTTCGAGAGTGGAAGGGATGTTGCGCAAAATTTGCATATTGAGTCTTAGGAGGGGAAGCCTAAGGCCGCAAACAGGCATTAAAGCAGCCAAAGTGTGACTTGTAGAGACTAACATAGGAGCAGTAGTTAGTCTGTTTCCCTCGACAGTGGCTTCCCAGCCTAATAGTTTGTTCTATAAAAGCCACATGCCAGATTTTCAGTTCGAATAAATCAGCTTCACATAGACCTGCTCTCACAACAGAAGCTTGTGTTTTCCTTAGAATTAGCTTTAGATTTGCTGAAAGAGCAAGCAACCAGTTACATAAATATTAGTGATGCTATGACGCATATTTAAATGGCAATCTAATTATAAAATTAGCTATAGATTTGCCGTAAAGCCACTCCACAGATTTCGATGGCTTTCTGACCAGATCCCTCACTGTATAGCAACAGGGCCAATACCCACTTTGCAACAGCCTCACCTTGGCGCCCCTGACTCTGTAGCAATCTCCCCAAGCAGGTGAGAGTTTGCGCATAATAGAGAGAATGCGGACAATTGACTGAGATAATCTTGCAGGCCTGCAGATATTCGTGCTCCGCCAGCTCCAGTGCATCCTTACTCTCATGTACAGAAGCCAAAGCGCGATGGCAGGCAGCACTGAGAAGCGACTTGGGGAAGTGAAGCGATAGTAACTCATTTGTTAGCTGCAAATGCTTCTCTTGGAGGTTCTTTTGCTGCAAGGTACCGTATGTTATCGCTAGCCAGTAGCGGGAAAGCGCAGTTATAAAGGAACGAGGAGCCAAGTGATGGGCGAGTTTCAATCCATTCTGGTCCATTTGTACAGCTTCTTCACAGCGCTCCTCCTCTCTTAGTTTGTCCGCTAAAACTAACTGCAGAATGCATTGACTCTGCGGAGACTGGGCTGCTATTTTTCTTGTCCATAAGTTCACCTTCGCAAACCCTTGATCGGTTTTTGAGAGTTTGTATAGGGAATGAGCGAGGTAGTAAAGTGCCCGCAGCAGTTCAGAACTGTAGGGACTGCTTGACCAATGTGACAGTGTTTCTTCACAAAGAGTTATAATTTCGTCAAGACGAGCTTCTTGGTAGTAATTCTCTACAAGAGTGTTTCTCAACTGCAGCAGTAGTTCAGAAACAGGGTGGGACTGAAGCTCGAGGACTAGTCCTCTTTTTAGCCACGCTTCTGCCTCTATCCATCTACCAAAGTAACTCAATACCACTCCTAGTTGCAAGCACAGTTCGGCGCTTTCCTGCTTCCAATCCTCAAGCAGAGTTCGACCTGCAATAAGCTTCTTCCAAGCCCTGTCATAGTTCCCTGCATATATCGCCTTCCTCCCTGCTTTAACACGTTTTACTGCTTTCTTGTGTGCTAGTTGTTGAGGAGATGAGTTCTGGAGAAGCTGGGTCAGTTGTGTGTTAACAGTGGCTCTGTTAAAAACAACAACATTGGAATATAAGGTACGACTTTCAGAGTTTGGAGTTTCTGCAAAAACAGCTATTCGCTCAGCCATGTCTGTTTTCCCTTTCTCTGCGTATGTCGCTGCCAATGCGAGCAATTCAGCAGTGCTCATGTTCTTGAATGGAGGCACTAATTGGAAATGAGCTAACAACAACTCAGTCATTGGCACCTCACAGTTTCCCACTGCAATACCAAATAAAGGTTGTGTCGAAGTTGCATCCAAAAGGGCCACTTCCTCAGGACTCAATAAGAAATCTCTGTCTGTCAGTAGTTGCTCAAAATTGCTCTTTTGAAGCTTCAAATCTTTCTTCAACTGTTCGTATCGCTCTTGAGTCCTATATCGCATTTCCCCGAATACTCTCTCAATAAGGGCCAAATTGTCCTTTTCAACTTCCTGCAAGTACCCCTGAGCTACTTTCCAGTCCGCTTCACATCTATTCTCAAGAGTGGCGACCTGCTCCAACCCTCTCTGCGCTATCAATCGCTTCTCTTCATAGGCAGGAATGTCTGCCACTGACTCAATAAGGGTAAATCCTTTGATATCAACAATCACCACTCCTGTAGCGATCAGAGCGGGAGTGTGAGTTTGACAGGCCTTTCTCTTACTTCTGCACTGCTCAAGTCCGAATACCGAGGCTGGCTGTCTACAGTCGGGCTGGTCACAGCGTTTCACTCAATTCCGCCGGCGTTTTGTTGATGGAGTGGATTATGGTGCGGGGTGTTTTGCGGAGCCCTCCATGTGATGAAGTCTGCTGATGCCTTGGAGTAAAAGTGGGTCCAAGTCTTGGTGTCTGACATTGCTGCACTCTTTCATTTGAGTTATCAGTTTTGCATTTTGGACCAATTGAGTAGAAATCGAAATTCTCCTTTCTCATATAGAACTCCACGTAACTTCATGAATTTTGGAAGGTTTGTCCAAAGATTAATCTGTCAGACTTATATTGGACTGATCTTCCAGCTTAGTTTTCAGTGTAACCAGCAAGGTTTCAAGCTCTTCCTTCTCATGGTATACTTTGACTAGATGTTTTTCCAGCTCACCGCATCTGTATTCTCGGAGTTTGGTGGCCTTTAAGAACTCACCTTAAGCTACGGATCTGTAATCTTCTAGTTTCATATCAGCTTCATTGATCCAAGCTCTGAATTATATGCCCTCTAAATCACATTTTCGGTACCTTTCTCATACAGTTGACGTAATTGTTCTTCCCTCGTCTGTGAAAGGGTCAACTCAGCTTCCAAAAGAGCAGCATCTTGCTTTTCCTCGAACAGTTCTGAGGACATTTTCGCATATTCCTCCTCTTCGCGTTGATGAAATTCGGCCGTCTGTTCACTGGCTCTTTGCAGTTCCTGCTTTTCCAGCAATTCCTTCATCCCATTCAATTGCTCAAGTGACTCCGCCAATTTGCACCCTAACACCTTTCTCCCAAAGTACTCCTTACTTCAATGGAACACATCACAGTACTTCCTGCGAAAGATGTTCCTCACCTCGCTCAAATCACTGGTGCAGGATACAAGCTTCAGCTAGCCGCTTCGTTGTTCTTGATGTTGAAATCCAGCAGGGAGATGTTGTTTTCTCCAATATTCTCAAACGGATTAGTGGAGGAGGCTAGTAGTTGCTGCCAATCAGATGAGCAACTATCGAGCAGAGGTTCTGTGAATGACAGTGGCAATTTTCTCTTTGACGACTGCATGATACTGAGCAAAGGTGGATATGTGTCTTGACTTTTCCAGCAGTCTTGGTAAGTCAGCATGATTCGCCTTTTGGTGAAGTCTTCTAAGGAGGAGGAGTTTTTCTCTTTCAATCTGTAGCAGTTGAAAGTAGGCTCATTTTGGAGCGGATTTTAATCCCGCAGGTCCTTTTTCCAGCCGAAAAAGTTCACAGACACTGGAAAGTGCATCCCTTGGTTCTTGCACTGGTAGCAGCAGACAGTGGTTCTCCCTGCAGCAGTCCTGGCATTCTTTCACCTTCATATATATGCTAAGATGAGTCCTGTCTTTTTTCCTGGTCATGAGAAAGCTTTTCTATGCACTGGAGTTGTTGCTGAAAAGTGTGACTTTACTTATATAGAACTCAAAATCGCCTGATTTACATAAATGCAGCGAATTTTATTGTAGTGGAATTTGAGTGCTTTTAGAGACCCAACCTTAACCATCTTGGCATAATAAACGAAAAGTGAGTATTAATAGGGGTTGGAAGAAACAAAATAGGCTGCATTTGGGTGATTTTTAACGTTGTCGCCGCCAATATAATGAGATGTTGGGGGAACTCTGTGCAAAATTCTGCATCCAAAGTGGCTTTATGGAAGTCATAATGGCAGTAAAGCCTCATTCCGGCCAATTCATCTAGTCCCAGAACCATCGATATCGACGGAAAAACGAGTATTTTAGACCTTTATCGCTTATTTAGAAACTCTATGAAGACAGCATTTATAACTTTACCAAAGCGGAAACGGTTCAAACTACCTGACCCTGTGAAGGTGGGTAGTGCAATCCTTTACCCATTATAAAGGTGGGACCTGTATACCAAAGAGACAATGGGTGAGCCATCTTGACAGCCTACGCAAACAGCGGAAGGTAAAGGAGAGGGAATGCGTCCAGAGTAGAAAGAAGTACACGAAGAAGCAGAATAGCGTCTTTCTGGTAGTTCTGCTGGTCCGTGCTTCGCCCCTTTCTCCATATTGTTGGCGACAGTGGTTCCCTAGCACCGCTCTCCCCCGCTGCCTGGGCCCACTACAGTAGATTCGGGTGGCTGGGGGCCGCTTATAATAGACATGGCCGCAGTCTCATGTCACCTTCAGCCAGAGCACACCGCAGTGTGGAGTTGCAGCTGTGCGCAGCCTGCTCTCCCTGTCTGCACTAGCTGTCTACCTCTGCATGCGCAGAGTGCTGGTCTGCACAACATCTCTCCTCTCGGCCACATGGAGCCACATATGTGTGGTCTGTGTCAAGGCCAATCCGCCGACCCCCTAACCTGCAGATATCCAGTCTCTATCTGCCAGACTTGCGTTCAGAACCTCTCTGCTGGAGAGGCCCTGCCTCCTGAGATATTCGGAAGACGAGCTGTCAATCTCCCTCAAGAGGAAGCGGCGGCCAAGCTAGCTGCGGAGGAAGGGCCCAGAGGTGAAATGGAAGCCAAGCTCAGAGCAGATCAGCCCGCTAGAGGCCTACAAGAGGTGTTCCTGCAGCGGAAAAACGACTTCCACCAGAGCATCATTCGAGCCATGGAGAACATGAACGGCCTGGAAGACACCTTCTACCGCGCCCTCGGACAAGAAGCGGAACTGAGACTTTGCCAAAGCCAACTCACTCACGCCCAAGAAGAAATCCTCCGTCTCCGAGCTCTCCCCCCTCCTCAAGTCCAAGCGGCTCCTGCCAATGAAGCCCTGCAAACCCAACTCGAACAGCTGAATGCCCGCCTACTTGACCAAGGGGCACTCCAAAGCCAGATCCAGGCACTGAGCGTGCAAGTTTCCCAGCTCAAGTTCGAGCTGCAGCAGTCTGTGCAGGACCAAGTCGAGGAACAAGTGAAGCAAAACACCCTGGACCTACGCGAACGCCTGCAAGAAGCCGCTCGAACTGCCGTCAGCAAAGTGTCGGATGTGATGCCCTTGGTGGCGCATTTGGACGGAGAGTGGATGGACAGAGAGGGAGCCGAGAGCTTCCTCGCACTAGCGAGTTTAGGCATTAATGACGACCTGCAATCGCCCTGTATGCGTCAAGTGGCTAGAGTCTGCTCCCTACTGGCCCGCGCCTCCGGCCCCTGTCCCCACCTGGCAGCGTTCTCTAACCAAATCAACACCCGCCTCAAGCGAAACTCGGAGGCAGCCTTGCAGTTCGTGAATCAGCTGGAAGAAGTGTACCTCCTCTTCAAAGAGCAGCCCACCGTCAAACTCACTCTCCAACGGCTCCTCCGACTGGCAGATTCAGAGGCTCTGGACGACACTGTGACAGTCCTCCTCCGCTTTGCCCGCTACCTCGACGCACCCTACCTCACCTACTTAGGAGACGCTATCATGGACTTCTTCGCCCAAGACTCAGACTCGAGAGACGACTGGCGCTTGGCTCTGATGGGTCTGCCTATCGAGTGGACGAGAGATTTCGGGGAGCAAATGCGCAAAGTGCTGCAGGCAGTGGTGCAGAGAGACTTCGACTCCACTGCCCTCAGTCTAGTGAAGCTCCTCCAAGTGTACCGACCTGCAGACCCAGCTCCACTGTTGTCCTTCGTAGCCCGCACAGCCGACCTACTCACCCACCAGGAAGCTCTTCAGAGTGTAGACGCATTACTGCAAGGAGTGGCGGCGCAGGTCACCGCGGCCCTCAAACTGCCCTCCGCACAATCCAAACAGGCCTGTGACCGAGTGTTCCTGGCCCTTCGCCTCGTCAAGACTACTTCCACTCCCGCAGAACTCAGCCAAGCAGCCCAACTGATGGGTCTCCTGAAGCCCAACCAAGCCCTGTTCAAGGCCGCCGCTGCCCTTGTCGATAGCTTCTCGGGGTTCCAGGACGAGGGGAAAATGACAAGTTTGGGGCAGGGCGCTTTGGAGTGGCTGAGCCCAGGAGGCAGACCCAGGGCGGAAGCAGGCTTTTGTGAGTGGCTGCTGCAGCGAGTTCAGGGCTCGGAAGCTAATGCGGAGCAAGCTGGCCTCTTGTTGGCGGAGCTGGGCAGAGGTTCTCAAGGCGAATTGGAGCAGGCGCTACCGAGAATGCTCGCCAAACTGCCCTTAGAAAAGGCACTGGAGCTGACTTTGTGCCTAGCGAGCAGCGGAAGAACCCTGGGGTCTCAGTTCTCCACTGTCACTGCATTATGTCTCACCCTTGTGGAAACCGTGGAGAATCCTGTGGAGCTGGCGGACAGAGTCAGCGCCCTGCTGAAGACCAACAGAACTGGGCCACTCCTTCGCTGTTTGACTTGCTTCGCTGCGCTAAACAAGCGGAGAAGTGGAGACGCTGTGAGGTTCACCTGTGAAGCCCTGGCAGTGCTGAGTGTGGGGGAGGACGCTGTGCTCCTACAACTCCTACAAGACCTCACGGGAGTGCTGGGGACTGACAGTTTACCTCAAAACTTGATACTAAAGGTGCCCAATTTGTGGCTTCAAGCGAAACGCAGACTTCCCAACGACACACGTATGGCCAACTTCTGCACTTTTGTGCTAAAACAGTTGAAACAAGTGGAATTGCCCGGTGTATTGGGTGAGACTGAGCGAGTATTTGCGGAGGAGGGAGCTAGCTACCTCACAGCACTGCAATTGACGGAAATCTACAGCAAACACGCCCTGGCTGGGAGTATGCTCAGCAAGTGGCTGACAAGTCTGCGCACTCTCAGAAGAGCAGACGCACTGGCCGCACTCTTCCACCGAGTGGACAGTGTGCCCCAAGCTCCCGCTAGACTAGTGACCGGCTTTGTGGACACAGTTCTGTTCCTGTGCACTGCCAAGCCTGCAGAAGTAGCGGAGATCTGTACAACTCTGGGCCTGCTTCTGGACAAGGCGGAAACTTGGCAGCTTCTAACCAACCTAACCGCACTTTCGAATGTGGAACTGGTGGGGAGTCTACTCACCACAGTCCGACTGCAGCAGGACAAATCCATACTGGTGTCCTGCACTGAACTCAGTGCTTTACTGGCCTACTTCGAGCGCGACCGCCTTCCGCTGCCTGACCTGCGTCCTACCATACAGCGCAGGTCTGACGATTTGACCCGACTGGTACAGATTTGCACCCCAATGGTCCAGAACCCTGCCTATCGCATGACTACACTCGCTTCCCTGTTACTGGTGGAATTGGGCAACCGACCCAACGCGGACATACTACTGTCCATTCCTACGATGGCTATTGACTTGCTAGGGAGTGTGGCGCCAGACAGGGTGCAGGAACTGGGACAGGAGTTGATTGGGGCTTCGAGGGATGCGGCAGGAGAGGAAAGGGTGAAGAAGCTGCTAGGCAGTTTGGCACCAATCAGAGGCAAATTGGAGGAGTTGTTGAGGGCGGGGGGCAGAATATCGCTGCAGGCCCTCGAACAGCTGCTACCCAAACACTCCCAGGCCAGGGAGTTGGTGCATGTCACAGCCTCCACCCTTCGCTTCTTCAACTTCCAGACCGCTACTTGGGCAGCACAAGTCAATCTAAGGGCCAATATACAGGCAACTAGCAGTCATAGTAGCTGGGATATACTGGAGGACGGGCGAGTCTTTTGCTGTGGAGGTGAGATATATACAGGGTATGACTCAAACAGAAGGTACAACGCAAGTAGTACCAGTTACCTAGCAGCAGGTAGTCGCAATGAAGCCTACATTTTAGCCCGTGACGGCGCAGTGGAGCAAAAGACCAATATGAACGGGGCTCGATGCTCCCACGGAGTGCTGGCGCTGCACAGCAAGAATGCTGTGTATGTCTTTGGGGGCTGTATGTGATAAACAGTAGACAGTAAGGAGCAAGCCAGAAGGTGGTACATACTACGCAGGTAGTAAAGGCTATGCAGCAGGCTATGGTATGCGTTACACAGCAGTAGGTAGTACCCACTATCCAGCAGTCAATACCTGTGAGAAGTTCCAACTCGCCAACAACCAGTGGACCAACCTGCCCAACATGAAAGAAGCCAGATTCAACTTCAATCCGTGCCTATTCAGCGGCATTATCTACCTATGTGGAGCCACCAGTTCAGGTGCTGCAGTAATGGAAGCTTTTTCCCCAGAGTCAGACACGTTCCTGCTTGTGCAGATCCCTGTTCCGGAAAGTAATGTGTGCTGTTTGTATGCGGACAACGACCTCTTAGTGGTAAATACCGCTGCTTTCATCGTGAAGTTTGCAGTGGGACAGAACGGACAGCTAGTCCAACGCAGTCAGGTCCAGTCCCCGAGTGTTCAGAAGTATCAGAACTCTCAGCCTGTGGTGGACAAGACAAATGGGGTCTTTTTCACAACTTATAACGGCCAATGTCTGCGCTTCAACATGGAGACAGGAGTGCAAGGCCCCACCGTCTAGTAATAGTTAGTTTCCCTTCTCCCTGTGGTGCTTCCTTTAGCGCTGGGCGAATATGACTGTTCTAACGGTAAGTGTTGAATTCTGCTATTTCACACATGTACATTGGGCCGATTTGCCTCAAATAGTCCCATTTCCCCTTCCATAAGCTAATCTCAGCCAAAAAAGAGGCGGGTTACAGGACTTTCTCCACCCTACTTCCACTCCCACTACCCTGAGCACAAGTAGAGAAGGACTGGGTGACCGGCATCCAGTCTCTGAGTCTCCACTGGTACAGACAAAGCCTAGTCCTTCCTACACTCAGCACAGCTAAGATATGGCCGCTGTTCCCTGTCCACATACAGCTGTATGGGAGGGCAGCTGTGCTCAGCCCCACCTTATGTACTGCCTCCCACTGCACGTGCAGAGTCCTGGACGCACTCCCTTTCTCCCCTGGGTTCCCAGGGCACTCTTTCCGAGAGTGGCTTGAATGGAGAGGTGCAGATGACGACCTGGAGGTGCTCTTCCAGAGAGTGAGTGACCTGCCTCAAGCCCCGCCGAAGCTGGTGCCTGGCTTTGTCCAGGCAGTGCTGCTGATGAGTGCAGCGGAGCAAGCCCATATCCCGGAAATACGTGGCAGTCTGGAGACTCTGCTGGGCAATGCTGCAGTCCTCACCGCCTTGTCTAGCGTGGACTTAGTGAGCCACTTGCTAGGCACAGACTACACCAAGACACGCCCACACTCGAGTCCCTCAAACAACTCAGCCTACTCCTAGCTCGAGGTAGAACAACAGCCATCTATCTCAATCATCCTGAAGACTTGAAGCAACTGGCCACAGCTTGCATACATCTCCTTACTTGCCTTGTAGTGGGATAGACTAGGTAGGCTTTCATCAATGTTGCAACTTTGAAGCCAGATATATCCCGAATACACAGTAACCCTATGAGTGTGAAAAGCTAGCTGTCTCATCGGCATGTCCTTAATGAAATCTAGGATTTGTAGAGAGGGCATCTACTACTTTAAGTGCTTGGAATTGGACCACTCCATTTCCCCAGTAATTTCCAAATTCCGCATAGTCTCTTTTCGCCTTTCCAGCCATCCACCCCAACTCATCAGTAACAACCCCTCCCTAAAACCCCCTCCCAGACCTACCTCCACACCCACTCTTTTCCACCATATCCAGCAGTCCACACAGAGTGTCAGTCATCACATCCCCATTCCATGTGGCTAATGAGTATGGAAGGACATAGTCTGCCTGTGGCCTGTGGCTCTGTTTCCCCTGCTTGGGAGCTGTTTGCCGCCCCGGCGGAAAGACTGGACATAGTGGCCACACTGAGGAAGGAACTGGAGCAGGAACGGGCCTGTAATGCGCATTTGGCCCTAGAGTTGGCGGAAGAGAGAATGAAAGTTGCAGAATTGGAGGCAATTACAGGGCAAATTGTCATATTTCAGTCTCCAGAGCCTCAGAATTCAGCACCAGAACTAAGCATTGGAGCCTATCCCGCTAAAGTCCGCAGAGAGAAAATAGAGAAGTATAAGCGGAAGCTGGTCCAACACCGGGCCAAAATGCAGGTGAGTCGCACCTTTCCCGGGCGGAGCGGAGTCGCTCGGCAGAAGCCGCGAATGAACGGCCGCTTCGTGAAGCAAGAGACACCCAGCTAGTGTAAAATGGACAAAGAAGCACTGCTCCTCAGCATCTTCCGAGAGGAAAGAAGGCACTATTGGGGCGCCCTCCGCAAGCAGCGAAGCAGTCGAATTGACGCCAGACATCGAGTGATAATGCTCAAAGACATGCCCTATCGAGATGACCAGGGACGTATGCTGCCCATCCAGCTTTCAGCGGATTTCAGCCTAAACCCACACAGACGCAGCAAATCCCCAGTGCGCAAGTACCAGCTGCCGAGACTGCGCCTGCCTGCAAGCCGCAGTCCTGAGAAGCAGGCTGGGAGCAGGAAAGAGAGGGAAAGGAGCCAGCGGCAGACGCGGTGTGAATTCGTTATCAACAGCTGCAGGGAGATGTCGAGGGAACAGTCGCCAGTGCGAGACTCGCCTCTGAGGAAAACGCACGGAAGGACACAAAGCAGTTTCGAACTCAGGTAGACTGCATAGATCTGTGCAGGGTAATCACTTCCTTTCTATATCAGTCTGCTGGTTATTGCAACAAAGAAGCCTGTGTGACGCGGCAATATGGTGAGAGTGCTTTGCCTGCCAGGCTGGGCCACCAACACCGAAGTCTTCAACTACCAAATCGCCGCCCTGCGCAAAGCCTTCGCCCGCGATATCGAATTCGTAGTGCTGCAAGGACCTGTGGATGTGCCGCTGCAGACTGATACGGTCCTACAGCAGCGCTTTAAGGGGAAGTTCTACGCCTGGCACAACACTATTCGGATGAAGCTGTCCGAGACTAAGACGGAGGTGATGCTTGTGGGACTGGAGCAAAGTTTGGAATTGATACAGAAACATCTGAATTCGAACCCGCCGTATGATGGAATTATGGGGTTCTCGCAGGGGGCGGCCATAGCGGCCTGGGTCCTATCCTTGCAGAATGCAGGGTACTTGCCCGGCTCCTTCCAGTTCGCAGTATTCATCTCTCCAGGCTTCTTCCCTTCCAATAACCTGGCGATGTACATACCCAGAAACGTGTCTACGTACTTCTTTGTCGGGCAAGAGGATCTATTCGTACCACTGACTGCACTGCTTGCCAGGTGCTTTCGAAGTCCGAGGATTTTGATACACAAGGAAGGACACAAGTTTCCCCGGTTGACACCGGAAGTAGTCGCTGTGTGGAAAAGCATTATTGAGAGTAGCAAAGCCCAGCCCAAGCTTTAGCCTATTTTAGCTCTCCAACACTTCCCTGGGTGCTACCGTTTGTAGGCTGCGGAGGAATTTTGGAGAGGACTGCATAATGGCGCCTGGGAAGTACCTGCTGCTACTCAGTCTACTGCTGCTTGTAGCTGCACTGGCCACTTTCCAAGGCGCTCAAAGCGTCATATTCCGCTCCAGCGCTTCCCTCACCGAGTCCCTGCAAACCCACTCGCACTCCTCCCTGGACCTGATGTTCTTCCTCGTCGCCTACACATCTCTCGCCTTCTCAGTCCTGCTCGTCATCGTCTGCTACACAGACATCCACCCAGTTTCCGGCCTCGTAGTGCTAACTCTGCTCTCAACTTGTGTGTGGCTGAACTGCTTGTTGAAGCTAGCAATGCACGAGCCCCGGCCCTACTGGGTGTATGCTGATGTGAGAGCGATTGCGTGTGATGGAGGGTGGGGCAGTCCTTCGGGACATGCGATGGCTACGGGGACGCTGTGGGGCTGGGTGATTGGGCAGATGCTGAGGACGAGGTGGAGAGTGTGGGTGAGCTTGCTGCTGCTTGCACTGCTCATGGTGGGCTTTGATAGGGTGTACTTGGGGGTGCATTTCTACAGCCAGGTGGCACTGGGGTGGTGCTTTGCCTTCTTCCTAGTGGTCGTCACGAACCTGATATACCGCAGACTCCAAAGCGGCCTGTCAAAAATGAGGTTCAAATGGATCCTCCTCAGCAACGTATTCGCCGTCTGTCTGTACTCCCTAGTAGTCCTCACCTACATCTCCATCAACCCCGCCTGGGAGGAAGTCTGGTCCGTCAACATCCACTCCGTACCTCCCAGCTAGAAATGCTCCCAACACTACTCCTCTGAACTAGCCTCAGACGCCTTACTGATAGAGGCAGCTGTGATATTCGCTCTGCCTGGGGCTTTCCTGGGCTACCGTCTGCTGCTCAACTCGGAACTAAAGGAGTGGTGGAGTGGCCGACTCAACTGCAGGCGCATAGGCAGAGTCCTAGTGGCGGCTCTGCCCTTCGCCCTGTATAGTCTGCTCGGTACTGCCTATTTAGCCTGGGCTGCGAGGCAAATCGCATCTACAGAGGGAGCGGCAGTAGTAACTGGCCTGTCCGCCTATGTTTCCGGCCTGCTTTTCACATACGCAGTCCCGAAACTATGCCGAGCACTCGGCTTCAACCGAGAAATCCGTATTTCCCACATAGAAGGAGTGCACCAGGTCTCTCTGCAACTTATCGAAACCCAGCCCTACACCCTCTCTTCCTTCCTAAGTGACGAAGAGCTCATGAATTAGCGAAATAAAAAGGTCTTTTTCTTGTCCTTTGTCCTAGGAGTGTCCAAATCCGTCCTTGTGGCTTCGCTTTTCCCTGCTTCCGTCTCCAGTTTCCGGTAGTCTGAGTAAGAATTACCGAAACTGTGGAAGCGGCCTAAGTGCTCCGACTGGCAAATGTCCAGAAAAGCCTGCAAATTCAGCCTCTCCACACTCACATTGTTGTAAATCCGCACTATGTCCAGGTGACTTTGGGTGGGGTCGAATAGGCGAATTGCAGCTTCAAAGTCCGGCAGCTCGATTTCCTCCCTATTTGTCACACTTCGATACGCACTACCGCACTCCTCCAGTACACTTTGATACACATTCATTAGAGACAGAAGAAAGTCCGCCCCCGAGACATTGACTTCCTTCAGTGCTGGACTGTTGTAGTACGTGTCGAAGCTGATCACTCGCGCAAACTGCTCTCGCGTGATTTCCGCTTCTCCGGGACTGATCCGGTCCATTGCACTCGCTAGGTCTTCCGAGGACAGCCAAAGCCCCATCAGCTGCTGAATCCCCTTTTGGAACTCACTATGGTCGATGGTGCCGCCGTGGTCTGAATCCAAGCGTTTGAATAGCTCATCCGGGGAACAGCCGTCTTGAGCCATTTTATGGCAGATTTTGAAGATGATGAAGTCCTCAATGGCCAGGTCGGTGGGCTTGATGAGTCGCAGGAGCAACTCTCCACTGGCTGGGAACTCCTTGAACACGCTGTATATGAGGTCGCACACGAACACGAGGGGAGCGCTGCCGCCTGTGTCGATACTCACGAACTTCTCTCGGCGGTAGTCTTGCTTGGGCAAGGGAGCGTTGGAGGAGCTGCGCTGTCGCTCTGTGGGCCGTCTCCTTTTGTCCTTCAAGCCTTGAAACAAACAGCGAATATGCGTCAAAAAGATAGAGAAATTGGCATGCATCGGCTCTTGCTTGATGATATTGAACATCCCGCACATCACTTTCGCATACATATTGCCGCAGGAATACATCCCAATCAGGCCTAAAACGAACTGGGCCAGTTTCTTCGTTGCCATTGCCTGCAGCCCGTGTCTTCTATTCATGTACTCCAGGAGAAACTCGGTCACTGGCTTGAGAGTGCGGCTTGCTGAGATATCTCTCTGGTCTTGTTCGAACTTTTCATCTAGAAGGTTCTCAAATAGGAGAATAACACTGATTCGTGACATGGCTCTCACATTGGTGAAGTCCATTTTCCCCAGGGTCGGGTATATGGGACTGGAGTGGAGCAGCTCTTCCCGCTCCTGCGCAATTCGCTCCACATCCACAGTGTCTGCTAAGGACTGGGCCGGAAGGATGTTGCCCCGCTTCCACAGACTGATAGCGAGGAGTAGGTTTATGTGGATGCCACTGCAGAAGAGAATTAGGGCCTTTTCCTTCACTAGCTTCTGATTATAGGCCTGCAGTTTCCCCAGGTCACTCCTAAGTTCGTCCAGCTCCAACTGCAGGTCGACGATATCCTCCTGCTGGACAGACAAAGAGGAAGTCAGCTGATTGAGAAGTTGGGAATTTTCGTCTTCCAGCTTAATAGCCAACGCTCGAGCTTCCCTTAGCGCAACTTCATCGGGAGTTGCTTCCCTGTGTGTGCAGTTCCGGGTGAGTTTCAGAGAGTTGCGGTTGGAAGAGCCTTCGTCGGTTTTGAGATGCTGCAACTCTACGGCTTTCTGCTGTATATCTGTCTGCAGTCTCGCATATCTGACCTGCAGCAGCACCAGTCTTTCCCTGTAGTCCTGACTGTCCACTTCCACCTGCAGCTGTCGCTTGTACTTCTCTATCTTGATCTGCACACTGTCAGACTGGTTGGTTTGCTTATTGTCGCCTTCACTGGGGCTCAGCGAGCACCCCATATCCTTTGCTATATGTCCTCCATAACTACCCTTCGTCCGAGCCAGCCCTTTCCACAGGACGACAGCGACCTGCCCGAAATGCCCCGACCCGCTCCTCAGCCTACATCCAAGCCGCAACTGGAAGATATATTCAGAGGAAGACGAGGGGACTCAGCGCCGCTATTAACCCTCAAGAACCTACAAGCTGAACGACTCAAATACAAGCAACAAGCTGCGGGACATAAACTCAACCTCATGCCTATCCCTGAAAACCCCACGCCTGAAAACACTCAAGGGGCGCTTGCACACTTCCAAAGCACCTTGGAAGTCTCCAGCAAGGAAGCCTTCAGTCCGGCCCAAACCACGCCGAAACGCTTCCGAGGAGGCTCAATGAGCGACCGCAAGCGCAGGGATTTGAGTGCGGAAATAGCCTCGGCTACCTCTTCGGCGCTGGCTTCTGTGCAGAGAGCGGAAAGTCGCTTCAAAAGCCCTTCTCCGAAGCATGCACGTCCTACTCGAGGCGAGGACTTCTCCATAGAGGAGGAAAAGGCCAGCAAGCCTGGGCCCGCAGCCATAGTCCCTATGCACGATTTCAAGCCTTCCAAGGACTTAATGTCTGCTAGGAAGGAAGAAACGACCAGTCCCAAGCAGAACCCGGAACAGAGGAAACAGAGTGCCAGTGGAACGCAGAAAAGAGAGGCAGGTGAGAGGTATTTAGACCGAAAACAGGCTCAAAAGGGCTCTGTGGCTCGAGCTAGGTCCATATCCCCTCTTAGAACTCTGCACCAAGTCCTTATTAAGGCCCAAAAAGACTCCCATGAGTCCAAAGTTCCTCCAAAGCCGGACCTGAAAAGGAAGAAAATCACTAAAACTGAAGCCAGCGACCTGGCCAAACGCCTCCAAAGCACTTCCACGGTCTATGACAAGCTGTAACCCGCACACAGCACACGCCGCAAACGCACCTAATTCGTCTATATATAGCTGTAAGCCTGTTAGCCTAGGTGAGCAGGGGGTCTTCTTCCTCGTCCTCTTCAGTCTCTAGAGTAATGGGACGAGAAAGCTCAACCGGCCGAGCTTCGAGAGACCTCCGCCCCGTAGACAAGGCTCGCTCGAGTGTCAAATTGGAGCTAAACTGCGCCAAATAGCGAAGGTCGGTTTGAGAGAACGACTTCCCAGTCTGCACTAAGAATTACCTTAACCGAGGAATTCCGCAGCAAGTCCAGAATATGCGTCAAATCGCCGCTATCATTGATATAAAATTTAGCTCTGGAAGGCTTTTTCCCAATAGTGCAAGTGACGATTTTAACGCCATTCGGATCAAAGACCGGACTTTGGTCAGTCTTCAAGTCCTTAATCTCGTGAAACATGTCTTCGTCGTTCACATCATCTCCCACTGCCATGATAAAGTCGATTTCCCCGATTTCCTCAACCACCCGCTTTGCTAGCAGTCTCAGCGCTGTGCCTTTATTAATCCCTCTCGGCTTCACCTCCACATACCCATTTCCAGCACATACTTCGCATTCGTCCAAATAAGGCCTCATGATGATGTCTAGCTGGGTAGTGAGTTCCTTGGCCTGCCAGTCGCCGTACTCAGGGTCAGCGTTTCTGTATTGGAAGACCACTGAAGTTTCTTTGACTTCGCAGTTGGACCCTTCAGTGCGAGTCACGTAGCCACTGATTATGTCAATAGCTGCGTCTTTCCAGCGGTTTCGGATGTCTGGAATCAGCTCCCAGTGGGACTGGCTGTTCATTTTTATGAAAGCGCCGTGCTCGGCTGCTATGCCAATATGAGAGACAGGCCGGTAATAGGCCTCCAGCAGTCCTCGTTCCTGCCCTGATATCACAAATAAATTATTCCGCTCGTCTTTCGACAACTCGTCCAGTATCAGTAGATTTTTGTCGTACTTACTGGATTGCAACGGGTCTGGAGTCTTCAATGCACTGCTCAAAGTGCCTTCACTGTCGAAGAAAAACACTCTGCAGCGAGCCTTTTGGTAGTCCCTCAGCAGGTCTTCCCCGATCAAGTAGGTCAATCTCTTCCTCAAAGCCACCAATTTGAGTCGGTCTCCAAAGCCGTGGACGACGTATTGGAACCGTTTTTCCTGCTTTCTAGCCTTCTTCAGGTCTGATAAGAACGCTCCCATCCACCTATATGTAGTATGCGTCAAAGCGTAGGAGTAGTCCTTTTCCTGCGTAGGACTTCTGCTAGGGATATCAGTCCTGCGAATAGCGTTAAATAAGGCTTCTTTCAGAGCGCTGATATCGAAGGGATTTACTCGATAGGGACTGCACAGGGCCTGGCTCACCCCTGCGAATTCACTCAAAATCACGAGGCCTGGGTCTGTTTCCTTCACTGTGACGTACTCGAAAGGGAGGATGTTGAGTCCGTCTCGAATTGTGGTGATGACAATGGCGGAGGCGGCTTTGAGGTAGGCGAGTTGTTCCTCGCGAGAGAGGTCTTTTTCCTCCAAATGGATGATTTCTCGGCCCATTTCTTGCGTGATTGAGGAATTCAGTGCGTGCAGTTCTTGCCGCACAGTGTCGATTTCCGCCTCTGTGCCTGGAGAGCGAGTCAGGACTTGTAGTAGAATTACTCTGTGTTGGAAGTCTTCGGGTAAGTCACTCATTAGTTCCTTGAAAGCGTTCATTTTGAGTGAGATTCCAGAGAAGTGGTGCAGCGGGTCAATTCCCACAATGAGTGTTTTGTCCCTGTACTGAGAGGTGAGGTGGGTGTAGGCCGCCTGTGCTGCTGGACTTCTACTCTTCAATCGCAGCATCTGTGGCTCTACACCAAAATGCCCCACTCTCAACATAATGTACCTTCCATAGAACTCCAACCCCAAGAACCCGCCTCTGCTGCATTTGTGCCCTACTCCTAGTAGACGCTTGCAGCAGGCCACGAAGTGTCGGGCGTACCCGAAGAGATGGAAGCCGATTAAGTCACAGCAGAGCATCGCATGCAGTAATGCGTCTCTATGGGGAATAGCTCTGAACATCTCAGAACTAGGGAAAGGGGTGTGGAGGTACAGGCCTATATTCAAAGGCTCCCGAGCTCGACGAGACAGGAAGCTGGGAGTCAGCAGGAGTTGGTAGTCATGCACCCAGATCAGCTCTAGGGAAGTGTGGATTTCCGTGATTTTGTCCGCAAAGCGAGAGTTGACGAGGCGGTAAGCGTCCCAGACCTCCAGTGAGTTGGAAGGGAGCAGTTCCGGGTCGATGTTAATGACGTTGTGGAAGACAGGGTAGAGTATGCCTTCGCAGTATTTCTTGTGGTCGGTCATCAGCTTCGCAGGCAGGAAGATGGGGTGGCAGTTGAAGCGTTTCCGCATGACTTCTGCGAGTGTTTCCTGGTCCTCTTCCTCTGTGACTTCAGTTTCCAGCGCCCCCACCCAATTGACCTGCATGCCTTCCCTCACTGTGATGTCGTACAGCACTGGCAGCCAGACTCCGTTCATTTCCCCGAACATCCACTTCTCTTCTCGAGGCCGACCTTCCTGGTAGTTGGGGTTGGGCTGGACACTCACAGGCAGCAGCATGGTGGCGATTAGGATAGAGTCTGCAAGGGTGAATGGCTCTGCAGTGAAGGAAAGGTGGGAGTTGTGGTGCAGTCGAGAGACCGAAGACTCCGCTTTCGCCCCGAAACAGCTCTTAATGAACACCTTCGACACCTCCAGTTCTTCGTTATCCTCGATAGTCATGGTCTTGCCCAGTACATGCACACAGCGGTTCACCTCCTCCCGGTCCCATACGTACTCTGCACCCCGCTTCACTACGTATTTATACTCCACTGTCTCTCCTATTGGCAGGGCGACAGGTGTGACGGTGGTCCACACAGGGTAAGTCTGCTCGGACGTCACAAGTGGCACCCCCTCAGCAGGCCGCCACAGGCCCAAAGCAGGCGAACTTCCCACTAAAATAGGGGTGTGGCCGAAGGGTAGGCGACGCTGGTAGGTAAAGCAGACCTTGCCTATAGCACTTTCAATCATAGTGATCGATATTATTATCCCGGCTTGCTGCTAAACCATTAAGTCGCAAAGCAGTAGCGGAAGCACTAGAAAAGAAGGGAAATGTATGAAACTCGAGTCTATGGGACACAGAAACAGGATAATGTTCATTTTTACCTAGTGGACTCACAAGGAAAACAGCACTTCCGCCCTTAATCTCAAAGCAATTCCGCCTTCACTGATAATTCCGCTCTCCCTTTGCCCTATTTCCCACATATCCCATCTTGTGGAGTGGCCCTTCATGACCCTCTTCGTTACATTTCAAAATGTCCAGCGACAAACTGCACCGACTCCAGCGTCTCATATCTGACTTCTCAGTCTTTCTGCACACTGAACTCTCTTCTTTCCCTCACGACGACTCCCTGCCGCCCCCTCCGGAGCTCAGCCAAGTACTGCGACTGGACCCCGCCGAGGCCCTGGTACAGATCCGCTCCACTGTAACCGACTTGCTTCGATTCAAACGCAGCGTCCTCCTCACCCGAGAGTACGACGGCATGAAAACTGCCCAGCAGTACGAAAGCGCACTTCAGAAGCTGGAAAGCGAAGTGAGGAACCACATCAAGGTCGAGCAGCAGCTCAAAATCCATATCGAGAATGTGCATGGCCGGATAGAGGAGGCGGAAAGGGACAATGAGCGGCTGAAAAGGGAATTTCGCAGTGGAAAAGACTCTGAGGACTCTTCGAGGAGGCTGCAGGAAAGCCAGACTTTGAGACATTCCGCGAAACGCGACCAGGCGAAGATCGCGGAATTGGAGAAACTGGCCGGCAGACTAGAGGCTGAAGGCACTTTACAGCGTTCAGAGCTGCAAGAAAAGACCAAAGAGTGCGACCACCTCCTCCAAGAGCTGGACAAGTACAAGGGTCTGATCTCACACATGAAGGAAAACATCCAAAGTGTGGCTGAACTGCGTGCCAGCAAGCCCGCAAGCCGCGTAGACTACAGCCGAGATGACGGCAGGTCCATTTCCCCCTTCGGAATCACCACTATGTCTCAGCGCAATTTGAAGGCCACAGCACAAAGGAGCAACTCCACTGAGCGACTGAAGTCAGCGATGAGGCCGCTCACTGCTACACGCAGAGTCAACAGGAAATAGGCACTTTGGCACTAGTACTAGCGTGAGTTTTTAGCCTGGGAGTCTTGGGATGACGACTTGAATGGTGGTTTTCTTGGCTGTGTAGTGGGTTGGTTGTGTTTGGACAGGGGGAGGAGGGGGGAAAGGGACCTTGTGGACGTTGACAATGTGCAGGAACCGCTCGCTCCCAAGGGTAGTATTGGCGGTTCGGTTGGTCAGATGTCGTCTTAGACTGTTTAGACAGTCATTACTCATCGATTAATGGCTGTTAGCAGCATCTTTCCATATCTACAGGGACGACTATGAACCTAGAGCACTAAAATGTGTACATCAATAAGCGAGTCTGAACTGCCTTTGCTCCTCTCGGAGTCGTATGACCGCCCACAGTCCTGTGACCACCCACACCGCCAAGCAGCCCAACATCACTACTGCCACTCGCTCCTGGGGACAGCTGTACAGGTCCAGCTGCCACAGCGATACGTCTGTTCTGAAGGGCCGTATGATCACTGAGATCTGTGGGATCAGCGGAGTCCAGAGCCGGGTGGAGTGAGCGATTGTGGGCATTGCAGCTAAGAAGTTCTCAATGGCAATAGTGTCTTTCCCAAGGCCAAACAGGCAATAAGGCATTTGCAGTGCGAAATATGCAGTTTGAGTCAGTTGCGCCCCATGCACTGCTTTCACACTAAAGTCCAGCTTCCTCTGAGTGAACACAAACACCGCCCCTGCCAGTGCGGTCTGCCCGGCTCCCGTCAGCATTAGCGCCTTCAAATGCATGTTGTTATCCTGAGGAATGTTATAGAAGGAATAGGTGTAGGAGCGGCCTGACATAGACAGGGTCAGCAGGATGTCAAGGACTCCGTTTTCGTCTAGGTCGAAGAAAGTGCATAAGTAGGCTCCTCGCTTGGCTCGCAATTGGCCCAAAACTGCCTCCGGCCACAGGGTGAAGGACCGTCTTTCCTGTCCCAGTCCAGGGAGGTTTCTGAATAGAGAACAGTAGGGTCCCAGACCGTCGTCTAGTACGAGCAGAAGCTCGGGGTAGCCGTCTTGGTCGAAGTCGCCTGTTTGGATGCGTAAAGGTGTATCTGCAGAGGTGGGGACGAAGTGATGGTCAGTTGGGAGTGGGACGATTAGAGTGTTTGGGGTCGATTGCGTGGAATTTAGGTTGAAAGGCACAAAAACGCGAGTGGAAATATCGTTGTTTTCGAATTGGCACGATGACGGAGCCTTGTTATCATTGAAAACGACCTGAATGTAGCTGTTTTCCTGGCAACTTTCTCCAGTGCACACCCAAAAGACCAAGTCTTCCGCTCCATTTCTGTCCACATCCGCAAAGGACACCATTCCCGCCCCCCTAGGCGCCTTGCCTATCTGCACCACACAGTACTTCCCGTTCTTCATATTCAGCCACACCTCAAAGTGCACTTCCCCCTCACTATTGACCGTGGTCAGGAACATATCCGCGAGACAGTCTCTATTCAGGTCTACAAAGGCTACAGAATGGGGTGCTGAAAGGACTTCGTTAGTGGCGTTGAGACAGTGGACTGCGCTTTGGAACTTGTACCTGAGTAAAGGGTGGGAGACGTAGGAGTGGTCTAGGGACTTCTCCAGTACACAGGCAGCAGTTTGGCCTATTTCATTGACTGAGTTGAAGAGGATATCTAGGGACATGTCGCCGTTGATGTCCAGGATAGCGGGGTGATTTAGCACAGGACTGAAGGTGAATGTGGGGGTGGACTGGAAGCTGTTGCGGACCTGCAGGTAGATGTGCGCGATCTGGACCCCTTCCCAAGTTCGAGAGATGAGCAAGTCGGTAGTGCCGTCGTTGTTGAAGTCGGTGGGAGTGATGCTGTGGATGTAGCCAGGTAGCTGCAAGTCGAACACCACCATGTGCATAAATCGTCCTTCCTTCCAATTCCAGGTGTAAACCTTCACAGCGGAACGGTCCTCACTCAAAACCAACACGTCACAATCAGTTCCTCCATTGATAAAGGCGAAAGCCGCCAGCACAGTCCCCGGGCTTTCCAGCCCTGTCGTGACTTCATAGAGTCCAGGCTCATAGCCAAGGACGAAAGGACGTGGGCGGAAGTCGGTGACTTGGAAGGCAGGAGTGAGCGTTCCTAGGAGGATTACTAGCAGCATTAGCTGATATGGCGAGGAGTGCTGGCTTGCTCTTCTACCGCCGAATGGTGAAGGTCCTGGGACAGAAGTTCGAAGGCGACGCTTTGACCCTCTCCCAGACCAAGTACGCGCTTCGCATGGAAGTGCTGTCGCACAAGGCGGAAACCGACCCAGTCCAACTTGCCAAACTGATACTCGACGGAGACATTGCCCGAGAGTGGTTGCTGAGTGAAATGATGCGTGCGGACCTGCAGAACAGTGGGAAGTACAAACTCCGCATCACACCACATCACTACCAGCGGCCGCAGATCAAGCCCGTGACCCACCCCAACTACTTCGCAATCCCACTGCCGAAAGACCTAATAGTCTAGAATTCCTTAGAAAACTAGAGTGAGGAGGCCGGCCATCAGGTAGACTGCGGAGTCTGTGACCAGTGGGGACACTTCAGTGCTGACTCCGTCGATATTGAACGTGCTAGTCTCTGCAGTGCTGGCAGTCGCGGTAGTGCCCTGACTCACAGAGTCATATCCGCTGCTCGAGACCTGATAAGTGACTGAGGCCGCCAGCATCCTGCCCCCTGTAGAGCTGACAGTGGCTGGGTCGGCCACAGTAGCAGGCTCAGGAGCCACTCCCTTGCCCTTGCTCATGACCTCACAAATATACGTCCTGCAGGCGTCATCTGTGCTGCACACTGCAGTCACCTGTGCCGGAGGCTTGGTCTGGCTGCTCAAATCGTCAGTCGGAACATCCGCCTGTGTGATCGTCCCAGCTGCGATTTCCGATGTAATAACGGCCTGGATGGAGGCCTTCATAGACTCAATGAGTGCCGGCAAGCTCTGAGACTGTTTGACGAAATCGAGGCAGTCCTCCGTGAGTCTGTCACATGCAGCATTTGATATCTGCACAGTGACAGCAGTGCCTGCGGCATTCACCCAGGTCTCCCAGTCTGGGTCGCACCCCATGCACAGCATGCCTGCCAGGTGGTTCAGATGTCCTTTCATGCACTTGCCCATGTTGTGGGCGAACTGCTTCATCAGAGCGTTCATAGTCCTGGTGATGTTGCCAATCGACTGCTTCCCTGCTTCGGACATCTTGAGGATGCCGGGGCGGTTTTTTTCCTTGCCTCTGCCCTTAGGAGGTTCGGCATTGGTCATGTTGGCTTGAGGAACATCAGCATTGTTGAAGCCATCAGGACGGTCTTCTTTCGGCGGAGGGCCCATAGTTCCCGTGTTGTTCTTGCCTTGATTTCCCGTAGGGCCCGGGTTGTTCTGACCCTGATTTCCCGTAGGAGCTGTGTTGTTCTTGCCCGGTCCCTGCAGCATCCGGCCTCCCCCTGTGGAAACCCCGGAGCTCTGCTGGTTCTCTGGGTCGAAGTCGTTGAAAGTGTCTCTCACTCCCCCCTCCAACTTCTCTCCCTTCTGCTGCATCGCCCCTCTACGGTCCTTGAACAAGGTCAAAATGTCAGCGATAGTGGCTGAGTCGCAGCAACTTTGGGCTGACCCGCTCTGAGCCTTGGCACAGAAGGTGGTGTTGGTCGAGGTCTGAGGGGAGGCCAAGTAGCGAGGCCGTGTGAGGTCGGTAGGCCAGTTAGCCACTGAAAACAGCGGGTTGTCGCAGCTGGAAGCCGCCAGCACGGCTGCTATGGGCCACAAAAGCTGAACTAATTTCATTATAATGGGAGTTTCACTTTTCCTGAAACCCCCAAAAGGCCAGATTACTGCCAAGTCCTTTTCCTCAGAATCCAGCCGATTCCTCGCATTTGAACTGCTTCTGTTTGAAGAAAAAAAAACTTTCTGACGAGGAAAAACTCCAGCCAAAAGTCAAAATGTCCTTAGCCCCATAAGAATAGCCTCTAGTAAGTTCCACTGAACCTAGAGAACGCGTGACTTGGGTCAATTGTAGCTAAGCTTTGGCACTTTCTCAGCAATTCCACTAACAGTGCAGTCAATTTCTCCCTAACTCACCTAAAGTGGCAGTGTACCAGTCCTACCGGACCGAGTGAAGTCAGTGGCTTTGAACCTCGTCACTACTGTAAGAAGTGATGTAGTGCCAAATCGAAATGGCTAGCTTACCAAAGCAGCTTCCTAGTCCAGTAGGCTAAGAATGCCGCTAGCGTATAGGCGTTTCTACTTCGATTGATCTACCTCAGCTCAGGTGGCAATCGCTTGGAACTCACTTCTTTTCTATCTGTAAAGCGTGACTATGCTCCGTCTAGCAGTCGCATGTAAATTACAGCTGTAGCACAGCTTCCTACCTCTCGACTAGTCTTCCTGTCTTGGGACCAGTGTATGGAAAAAAAGGAGTGAGGGCCGCAGTAACTTGATGGCAGGACCTGCAATAGCCCGGTTCGCCCTGTCTCCTCCTGCTTCTCTCCGCAGAATTGCCACTCCCTTAGTCCCGCTAGAGGCCAGATCTCGCTCTCAACCCCGGCTCAAGCCTGCTCAGTGCGCCTTGGACTCTTTGGTGCTGCAGCCTGTCGGCACCTCGGACCACTATCTAGAGCGGTGCTACTGCTATCTGTGTACCTGTGGAAAGCACGTGTGTCCTGCAGATCTACGCAAAGCAGCCGGCTCCCCTAACGTCAAGGCTGCGGAATCCAACTATCAGCTCGAGTTCACAGGAAGGGAAGCGAAGCCTTCGAGGCCGTTTCTAGTGCCAGCGATGTCCGCCTTGTCTATGGGGAAGATGGACCTAAGGACGACTTCTCATACAGACTTCCAGTCCCCGGGACCTAGTGAGCACTCCCAACACCTGCACAGCCTCCCTATGGGATCTGTTAAATTCGTGACCCGCAGTTCCTATCAACGAGACTTTCCTAACTGGAAGCCGGGGGAAGCGGTCCTGTTCAAGACTCGAGAGCCTCCTTATCGCGGCAATATAGTCGGGTTTAAGCACAAAAGCACCTACCAAGAGGACTACGAACACTCCAGCAAGCCCGCAGAGCATTTCCACTACTCCCCACGCCGTCAAGACCCAATTACAGTCCTGAGCGACTTCTACGGACAGACCTCCAATCGCTCCCAGTACCCACCCCATATCCCTGAGCCTCCCCAGCGCTCCTACCGACCTGCTTACTTGGTGGCTCCTCAGGGACTCAAGCTCACCACTACCTACAGGCAGGAGTTCCCTGTCAAGGAACAGAGTGTCCGTGTTCCTTTCAAGCAGGCTGCTAGGAATGCCTTTCTAGATCTGGGGAGGGAACATAGCTAAAGATTACTCTAAACTGTCCTTTTTATCTGCGCTGCCAAGGACTTTAAGAGACTTAACTAGCACTCCTTATACTAAAGGAATGAAATAAAGGGGGATATCAACGCCTCGGAGTGCAGATATGGGTTAAATTAGTAGTGATATTTCCGGTTGAAAGCAGGCAAATGGAACTAATTGCTGCTAATGCTTATAAGTCAGGCCCAAGTGAACTATCCTGCTATAGGTATGAGCGTAGAATACTAAGCAAAGGTTGCTTCGCTCCTAAGTCGTTTTAAGGCTTTTTCGCACACTTGAACCTCTTTCGTGTGATCTCTACCCTTGTAAAGTGCAAGGGCTGCTTTCCACTTCTCTATGGCCTCATCACGATGCCCCTTGCTCTGCAGCAGCACCCCCATGCGAGCTAGCGTATCCGCATAGTTGAGTCCCTGCGCAAAGTGAGTTGCCAAGACTTGACTTGCCTGCACGAACTCGATCTCTGCCAGGTCAAACTGCCGTCTGCACAGGTAAAGAGTGGCTATTGAGCTGTGACATACTGCCGCCAGAAGGGACTGAGGGAAGTGGCGAGAGAGTAATTCGCAGGCCTGTTTGAGGGGCTTGTTCACACGCTGTTCCTGCTTCAAGTCGTGATAAGCACTGGCAAGGTAGTACTTTGAAGAAGCTGTTAGGAAGGACTGGGGAATTAAGTGCTGGGCTCTCTTCAGTGCCTTCTCAAACATTTGTGCTGCTTCTTCCAAGCGTCCTTCTTCTTGAAGTTTGCTCGCTAAAATGAACTGCAAAAAACATTGACTTAGAGGAGTCTGGACGGTGATTTTCCCTGTCCATTCATTCACCTTCGCAAACCCTTGAGTTTTCTTCGAATTTCGATAAAGAGCCAGAGCCAGGTAGTAAAGTGCACGTAGCAATTCAGAGCTGTAGGGACTGTGTGACCAGTAGAGCAGCGTTTCCTCGCAAAGAGTTATAATGTCCTCAACGCGAGATTCTTGGAAGTAACTTTCTGCAAGAGTGTTTCTCAACTGCAGTACTAGTTCAGAGGCAGGGTGGGACTGCAGTTCGAGGGCTAGTCCTCTCTTTAGCTCCGTTTCCGCCTCTCTCCATTTACCAAAGTAACTCAGTACCACTCCTAGTTCCAAGCACAGTTTCGCGCTTTCCTGTTCCCAACCCTCAAGCAGAGCACGAGCTGCGGTAAGCTTCTTCAAAGCCCTGTCATAGTTCCCTGCCGCTACAGCTTTTCTCCCGGCTTTCAGACGTCTTCCAGCTTGCTTCTCAGCTATGTGTTGAGGAGATGAGTTCGGTAGAAGCTGAGTCAGTTGCTTGGTGGCGATGGCTCCATCAGTAACAGCAGCCTTAAAGTGTAAGGTGCGACTTTCAGAGTATGAAGCATCGGCAAAAGTAGCTGTTTGCTCTGCCATATGGACTTCGCCTTTTTCTGTTTGTGCCGATGCGAGTGGTGCAATGCCCATTTTCTTGACTGGAGGCACTAATTGGAAATGGGCTAACAGTAACTCAGCAATGGGCACAGCAATGTTTCTCACAGCGATACTAAATAAAGGTTGAGTCAAAGTCGCATTCAAAAGGGTCACTTCCTCGGGACTCAGCAAGAAGTCTCTGTCTCTCAGCAGTTCCTCAAAGTGGCTCCTTTGAAGCTGCAAATCTTTCTTTGACTGCTCGTATCGCTCTTGAGTCCTATACCGCATTTCATCGAATGCTCGCTCAACAATGGCAATAGTTTCCTTCTCAGTTGTCCTCAAGCGTCCCTGGGCTTCTTCCCAGTCTGTTTCACATCTGTCCTCGAGTGTGGCGACCTGCTCCAACCCTTTCTGCACTATCAGTCTCTTCTCTTCATAGGCAGGAATGTCTGCCACTGACTCAATGAGGGCAAATCCTTTGATATCCACAATTACCACTCCTGTAGCGATCAGAGCGGGAGTGTGAGTTTGACAGGCCTTTCTCTTACTTCTGCACTGCTCAAGTCCGAATACCGAGGCTGGCTGTCTACAGTCGGACTGGTCACAGCGTTGCAAGGCCATATTATATTATAAGTGTCTTCTATAGCCATTCCCATGAATTCTCTTGCAGTAGTCAAGGCATGGGAGGATATGCTGAGTTTATTTTATAGAGCAGCTCTGCTATACTTTCCAGTTCTTTCATGGTTTCGTCACTTCCCTGGTTAGTGTCTTCATGGCTTCTTTACCTTTATTTAAAAGTTCAAGCAGTAAGGATGGCAGGCTGCTATAGACAGGGAATAGTGGAGAGACTAGCGGTAAACAGCGAAGGACTGGAGACTTTCTTTACGAGGTGGTGAGTATAGCTGACTTTAGTATTTACTAGAGATTTACTCAGTAGGCCGCGAAAAAGAGAAAAGTATGCGCTAACAGCACTTGCTTATGAGCATGTGCTTTTTTGAGCATCTCACAACACTCAGTCAGCGGCTTCGTGGCTTGTCGTCTAAGCGCTAGCAAAAAGTCCAAGTGTATCTGGTAGCCATCTACACACTTTCCCGTCAGCAGTGCAAATCCTCAGATTTAGTGCCTAGTCACCACTACTCTTCGAAAGGGAACATGTGGGTAGTGATACGCTGCAGCTGCTTGTTGCATTCTTCCACTGCCTTTCCGATACTCTGGATAGCCTCAAGCATCCCTCTATGCTTCGTCTCATCCCTAGTATTCTTGTTTTGGATAGACAGTTTTAGGCCTTCGAATTCAGCAGTCAGCGATCCAGCGGAGATCCAAAGTAGGCTTGGGACTGGGGTCATCTGTAGGGATGCGAGGGGTAATGCCGGCTTCAACCATGCCAGACAGATTATCAACAATGTTTACAGTTTCGGGAAGGAGGGACTGAGTTTCTGCTATGTGTGTAGTAAATGGTCTTACCTTGCTCTCTTCTTTGGGCGGGGAAATGGGTTTTTGGGCGGGAGAGGGACTGGCGTGGACACTTTGGAATTTCCTTCCCTCTGCTTTCGCCTGTCTCGAAAGTGCTACTGCCGCGTTGGCCTTTGTCTCCGCCTCAGCGTGTTGTGTCTCCTGGCCGAATGCGTCTGTATCTTGCGAGGCATCCTCTCTCCCGACTTCTGCCAGCTCGGAGTGCTCCGACTCCGAGTCCTCAGTCCGAGATGACTTCCCAGCTTTGGCTGTGATACTTGGGTTCGACATACCAGATGCTATTAGAACTAAAATCGGAGCGCCTTCATACTTAATGTGTCATATCAGCTCGGCTTTCCTGACTGAAAACCGGACTAAATAGTCCTGTGTCTTCCCACATTCCTAGCAATTTGCTTATTTAGTAACTTCTCAGCACTAAAGCTCACCACTGCTTATAGACGCTTTCTGTGCAAGAGCAAAATGTTCCTGTGTCTTTCAAGCAAATCTAACTCTAACGAATTGTCAGCCCTAGCTGTTCACGCAAATCCATGCCAACTTTACTCACAAAGGGCTAGAGTTCTTGCAGAGCGCTAGCAGGCCTGCGACTACTGGGGAGGGAAAGTCTCGGAGCAGTCTTGATTTGCCGCTCAGTCACAGCTCCATTCAGCTGCAAAGTCTTCTCATTCAGACTGGATACGGACTGCCAAGAAGTCAGACCGCACATAAACAGTGGCAATTCAGAGTCGTGACTCACAGGCCGCCAGCGGAAACTAGGAGCAGGGGCACTGGGCTCCACTAACTTGTAAGAGATCTGGTCGTAGACTGGGTATTTCCTTCCGCTCTTGACAGTGGGTCTTCCGGATGTCTTAGAGAAGGAGAAGTTTCGAGAAATGGGTCTCCAGACTTGGTGGAAGTTGAGTTTGTACACAGGGTCCAAGGTCTGAAGAGCTGTCAAGTGCTCCTTTCGTCCCTGGCTTCTGGCTAGATCCGGCCCAGAAACTCTCTCAGTGAACGGCGCTGTGCAGAGGAAGTGGTCAGGACTAGGGTCTGAAGCCTTCCTCGAAAGCTGCTTTGCGAAGGAAATTGTGGGCTTCACAGGGTACACTTGGGTGGAAGCCAGTTTCATAGCGCCTTCATCGAGACTCACTCTGCGGGTTTGCCGGGCTGTCCGAGGCCACACCGCTGTCACAGCACTGGGCTTTACAGAGGTATACATCGGCGTATAGTACCCAGCAGGCGGAGCACTATCACCCATGTGAGCCGCGGCTCGATAGACTTCCTGGCGAGACTGGCGGCGGAAGACGTAGTCTTCGACTGTGCGAGCTCTGGGCAGGGCAGCTAGCGGCTCTTCCTCGGCCTTCAGCTGGCGGTCTAGCTTCGCTAGGAGTGCAGCGGGAGAGAGCAGCTTGCGCACCTTGGGGCGAATCCTTCGCTTTTGAGACTGGTTGGGGGTTTGCTGGCGCTGCAGCTCTCTATGGGAACTGTCAAACTTATGCTCGATCTGCCTGCCTACGCGGCTAAGCATGGAAGCCTGCATGAAAACTCTCTAGTCAGGCCCACTCGCAGCCTGCGCCGAAGCGCACGGTCATTGCTCAGTGACACGCCGAAGCGTGACTGAAGTATCCGCGGTGCGGCTGCGAGTG
>Ga0247837_1001442_pt1 | contig 49002 bp, 36 predicted proteins | sample LaCtaG_2_FD_187115 | JGI IMG/M metagenome (GOLD analysis project Ga0247837, IMG submission 187115) | Freshwater microbial communities from meromictic Lake La Cruz, Castile-La Mancha, Spain - LaCruzMarch2015_14.5m | ecosystem: Environmental > Aquatic > Freshwater > Lake | place: Spain: Castile-La...
TTTGTCCTTTCCTAACCGGTGATTGAATAAAGCTTTCGTAGGCTTGATAACCGTCGCACTGGATCAGCCCGGTGAAGTCTGCGGGCACGAGGCTTTCCAAACAAGCGGCCCCGCGTCCGGTGTGCCAGGCAAACAGGCTGAGGTTGCGCACAGGGTTGTGAACTGCCCATAGGTAACCTGTGCCGCACACGCCTTTGCGTTCTGGATGCTGATACTTCACAGGGGTTTCATCCATCTGCACATACCCATCCGCAAAGACCTCGTGTCGGATGGCTTGGATGACCAGCCCGCAGGCATCGGCGCACATGCCGCCCCAGTTGCTCAAGGTCTGGCGCGATAGCGGCACTCTGGCCCGCCCATACATCTGCTCGATCCGGTAGTAAGGCAGGTGCAGTTCAAAGCGCTGCGTCAGCGTATGGGCCAGCAGCCTTGGGCTGGCGATGCTGCGCTCCTGCAAGATGTGCAGGGGGGCGGTAATGGGCGGTAAATGTCGTGCGTCCTTGTGCACGAACTTACGCCTCACGAGATGCTGCGCGTGGAACTTGCCCGGTGTGTAGTCGATGAGCCGGGTGACCTCAGCCCCAATGCAGGTCCAGGCCTGCGGATCGACTTTGACCTCTTCAGGATCGATGATGACCTCAGTGATCGGCAGGCCTTCGAGCATCTGCTCCAAGCTGCGCTTCTTGCGCATCGTCAAGGGCCTGGCTGCTTCATCGGCCTCCGAGACGCAAGGGGCGTCTGCGGAGGCTTCCGGCTTTTTTGGGCCGTCCTCCGGCACACCGTTTTGCATGGCTTCGAAGACCATCTGCAACTGCGCGGGATCGAGCTTCTCGGACGACTTGCCAAACAGCTTGCGCGCCATCGCATCCACCTTCAGGCGCAGCACCTCATTGTGCTGCCGCAGCTGTTCGTTTTCCAACTTGAGCGACTCAATCTGCGTCTGCTGCGTGGCGACGAGTTGCCTCTGGGCGGCGAGTTCGTGCAACAGGTCGGCAGGCGTCATGCAGCGTGTAGGATGCATCCCCTAACGCATTGAACCCATGTCATGTCAACAACCTTGACGTTAGGCCAAAAAACATTCCCCCCGCCAGTTTGCGTCTCAGCGCTCATACCAGCCGCGCGGGCGTGCCCCGTGCATGTCGATGCCGTCAGTAAGCATCGTGAAGGCCTCCGGCTTGAGTTCTAGCTTCAGCTGCCCCTCCTGCGCCGCCTTGGGCCAAAAGAAGGTTCCCTGCTCCAACCGCTTCGTCATCAGCCACAGCCCCGTGCCATCAAAGTGCAGCACCTTGATGAGCCTGCGGCGCTTGTTGGTGAAGACAAAGAGCGCCTTGTCCTTCGGGTTCTCCTTGAGCTTATCAGCCACATAGGCGTGTAACGTGTTCATGCCCGCACGCATGTCGCAGGGCTCCAGCGCGATGAAGACGCGCAACGAGGCTGGGAAGCTCAGCATGGCAGAGAGCTCGCTGGATTGAGGTGACGTAACAAATGAGCCGCCAGCTCTGCTTGATGAACATCGTGGAGGAGCAGCCGCGCCCCGCCGGGCAGCAGGAGTTCCAGAGGTGCGCGGCAGGAAGCCGCCGAGGTGGAAGAAGTCGCCTGAGGTGCCTCGCCCAGCATGGTAGGCATCGCCTCAGCGACAACTTCCATCAGACGCAACGCGGCAGAAGTAGGCAACGGGCTTTTGGCATACTCACCGCGCTCATGCCTTCTTTGCTGCACCCAGCACGCAAAAGTCTGATAGTTAATACCCGCTGCACGAGCAAAGCCAGAGGCGGGCAGTCCACTGCGCTCAAACTCATCTAAAAGCGCGACACGCTTATCGCGAGGCAGCGTCACACGCCCAAGGGCGTCACGCTTTAAAATGCAGGTTGTTAAGTCAGAGTCCATGAGAGCCATACCTCTACGACTCCGGCTCTTACCAGCTACGACTCGACTACGGTGTTACGTTTGACGGATACGATCATCTTGCCAAATGGGCCGCGTCAGCGTCTTCACCCGCCGCGTGTTCGGTTGGTAATCATAAGCAGCCGTCAACCAGAGGAGCCGCATTCACAGGCCACAGAATCGCCCCTTCCAGCCGCATCTGCGAGTCATATAAGTGTACACCGGTTTCTGCCCATGACCACCCAGCGACCATTCCACACCCGTCACCATCCCGGCGGCGTTGAGAGGATGGAAAAGGAGCCCGCCTGATCAAGCCGTCTGCGCCGGTTCATCGGCCACTTCGGCGTGAAGACTCCGGGCCGAAGGTTCATCGGACTTCGATAGCGCAAACCTTGATCCAGGCAAAGGCTTCGTTCATCAAAGAACCCACATCGTGCAGTCAGTAGCATCTCTCACTGAAGTCGTGGCCACCTCCCCTTCTCGCATCCACATGACCCGGGGAAAAGGCCGGTTCACCAGGACAAAAACGCCGAGGGACGGAGGCGTTTTGGACGCAGCGAAGCGAAGCCCGAAGGGTGAATCTGCGGGGAGCAGATTCATCAACGCCGAGGCGGGCAAGGCGTTGGTGTGTTCAGTCTGACGTAGGCGAACTTGGCCCCTTCCAACACAGATGCGGGGCCGCCGGCTCCACTTCCACACGCGGATGAATCTTGGCGCGGGAGTGCGGAACGGGCGGAGGCGTTCTTAACACACGGGGTTTTCATAGCCGAGAAGCTGGCTGCATTCATTCTTTTCGAATAGCTGGCACGGCCAAGGCTATTGGTTGGCGCGTACTCTCACTCTTTTCACGTATCCAGAACAATATCCCCCCATGTTTCTTGTCGCGAAAAAATCCATTCAAGGGCATGACGCCTCTCAAGAACAATCTGTAACAGCGGAATGGATTTCGTTTGCGGGTTACCCCAAAGCTCAGGATGAACCAAGGCAGCGTGGAGGCAATAATAACAGTCAAGAGCCTGAAAAATTGTGTTTTGATCACGCAGAGTGATTGATGAGACGAACTCTGATATATTCCTTTCGGGCGGAATCTCAGAAAAGACACCTGATAAATCACATTCATTGTTAGGAAAAGATAGTTCTTCAACAAGAACACAGCACCAACATAAAGTATATAGAGATTCTTGTATCCATGATAGCTCATTCAATCGTTCTTCACTATGCGAAGGCTCAAGCAGCGTTGCGATCTCCGCCGGTTCCAAGCAATTAATTCCTCCATCAGCTTCTAGCCAATCCAACAGCATTGCCGAATCGGCACCGTTTGCAATTCCGGCCATACAATAAAGGGCAACTACTCTTTGCGCTACCTCATGAGAGGATCGAAGGTTCTTGTGTCCTAATAAAGGAAGATTCGGATGATTAGGCACGTTATGCGCAGCCAACCACTCAATACTTTTGCGACGGACTAAAGTTGAATCAACATTCATCTTGGATAGGGTTTACTTCTGGAAACGCCTCCAACCACCGCCAGATTGTCCTTCTGAGCGTGTCTTTTGTCGATGATTATCTTTGGAACGCAAATCGAGAGCATTTTGATCAGTTGTGTTGTGATCCCATTCGGCGTCTTTAGGATTTTTACGCCCGCCATTGCTAGTGCTCGTGCGATCCATTACGTCGTCGCCAAACTTTGCTTCCATTTCGGCGCGCTTGACAGGGTCTGCCTGCATTTCCTCGTGCAATTGCTTGTTGCCTGCGTAGGAATGTCCAGATCTTGATTTCGCCTTAGTTTTAGAAAGGTCTGCGGTAAAACCGCCATCAGGGAGCGGTATTCTCTTTGGAGCACCTCCATTTTTCGCCCCGAGGACCTTCTTTGTTGCCGCATCCTCCAAGGCATTTGCCGCAGCACGCACCAAGCCTCGCCCCTCGCCTTCGGAAGCTTCCACAATACTCTGCCCTGTCTCAACAGCGGTCTGGACGTTCTCAACCAGGTCATTGGCCTTGTCCACCGCCTTGGCCGTTTTGATGACGGTCGTAACTGCCCTTGAACCTGTTGCAGCCATGCGGACGGCAAGTCCGCCGCCCATCCCTCCGCTAGCGGCATCAGCCACAAGAGCAGCGCCATTCAGGGCCATGCGTCCGGCATAGTCTGCCCCGCTGATGTTTCCAGTGGCATACTGATAGGTGTCGTAAGCTGCAAAACCTGCGGTTACGATTGCACTCCAGAACATCCCCTCGGCGTCGAACTTGCTCCACGGGTTCTGTTGGACATACGCATAGAGGTTGGGGCCATCCACAAAACCCGCCGGATCACGGCTCATCCAGGTGCCCGTCTCAAGGTCCCGGTAGCGCCAGCCTTCGTTCAGCAGGCCCGTCGGGTCCTCATCCTTGCTGTTGGCACGCTGTTTGTCCAGGTTCGTTCCCGTCTCGGCAGGCCGTTTGCCATAGGCCTCGTAGCTCGCCGTCCAGGTCAGAGCGGCGGCCTGGTCGCTCTGCGCCACGATGTCCCCGCGGCCGTTGCTCAGGCTGTATTTCACCGTGCTGCCTTCACGCACGCTGTAGAGCATCCCGCCCACCCCGCCGCCCATGTCCGGCCCGCGCACGTAATGCACCGTCGGCGTCTCAGGGGCGAAGGCTGCCCCGCTGCTGCTTTCATACTCCGCCAGGCTCAAGCCGCCGGCGAACACAATGGCCGTGGTCAGGGGCGACTCTGCGCCACCACTGCGAGAGGTCTGCACTCGGCGGACTCGGTGGTCGTAGGTATAAGTGTGGCGGCTGCCGTCCGGCATGGTGACCCCGGTCAGGCGATCTTGGGCATTCCAGAAGTAAGCGGTGTTCAGTGTGGTTCCGGTGACCCCACTGAGGTGGGTGCTCGACATCAGACTGAGCGGTAGTGTGCCGCTGCCAGTGACATTGAGCAAAGGGTGATCGCTAAGAGCCGCTATAACCTGGGTCGCAGTACTAAGAATCTGCGGGGCACCACCTGTGAGGACGGTGCGTGTCAGGGGCGTGAGGAAGGTATCGCCTGAGCCGCTGGCCGTGATGAGATCGTTGGCGTCATCGTCCAGGTTCAGAAGAGTGACGATCTGGCTTGCGGTGGATTGGATGGTAAATCCGTTGCCGCCGCCATAGAGCTGCACGATGCCGGGCTGAATCTCGACCTCTGGATCGCCTGTGAGAGTCACGATGACCCGGTCATCCATTTCGTCGTTGAGAAGGTCCACGACCTCCTGCGCGGTGGTAATCGATGCGGGCTCTTCACCACCATTCAGCTCGGTCTGGCCCAGCGTCTCCAGAGGTTCCTCCCCGAAGCCGCTCACGGTTAGGAGTTCTTCGACAGCAGTGTTGCCATCAAGCATCTCCACTAGACTGTCTGCGGTGGAGGTGATGTCGAAGCCGCCGCCGCCGGACAAGAGCAGGGTCACCGGCTCAATGATGAACTCTTCCCCCTCCTGATAAGTGACGGTGATGAGATCATTGACATTGCCATCGGCATTCAGGAATGCCGCGATTTCGGCTCCGCTCTTGAGATAAGTTTTGGGCAGACCGCCCCTCAGCTCCCCTGTTGCGGGAGCAAGAATGGGTGAAAATACGGGAGAGGGAATCCAAACCAGGGCCGAAGCCTCAGGGCTTCCCGCGATCGCGGTCGCGATATCATAGGGCGTACAAGCCACATCATAATTTTCGCCACCGCCGTACAGAATTGCTTGCATCGGGTAGGCAATATCCAGACTGCCGACCAGAGTTTGAACCGTTACTAAATGACCGGCGACGCCTGAGATGGCTGAAAGAACTTGCTCATAGTTGCTGATCACCTCGCCGTTGCCATCAGTGGCCAACCTGACGGTGATGAACTTGTCATCCACCGAGGCACTGATCGATTGGTTGATGTCTCCTGGATCCTCGAGTTTGAAGGAAATTTCGTTTCCTTCTGTTCCGGGAAGTACGGAAGTAAGTCTCATTCCGGGTGTTTCGTATTTGGCATAATCTCCATGGTTCGAAGACATGTGGACGTTGATCTCTTTGGCAAACTCTGAGCCACCAACCGAAACCGAGACGGGTTGGTTGGGGCCGTCTGGCATGATGTGATTGATAATGATGCCATTGCCGGGGGAACCGCTTTCAACGGCTTCATAGGTCACCCCGGAAAGCACTTTAGAGGCTCTGATTGCTTCGGCTGCAACCTCCAGCTTCACAACGATATCATCTCCCTGAACTTCGGCGCTCATGGGCTGACTGGTGGCTGCGTCTTCGAAGACAATCCGGAGGTCGTTGCCGTTCACACCGGCATCGTTGGCCGTGTAGGTTAAGCCTTGAGCAAAGGCGGACGCCTTTTTACCTGCATTGGTGCCGAGCTGAACTTTGATGTGCTTGTCGAGGATCTCCACCGCTTCTGTTTGATTTGGCTCCTCGGCCATCAAGCTGACTGATACTTCTTCACCGGCGGCGCGAATGGATGAGGCGGTGTAAATGATGCCCTGGTTTTCCAATTTATCCGGGGTGCCATTGTCTGTCTCGAGGCGCACAACGATGTCATCGGCATCCGTGGAGGCGGCAAGTGTCTGGCCCGGAACTCCCTTTTCCAGACGAATCCTTTTTGCGTTGCCAGCGGCCCCGGCTGTGATGGCGGTGTAGGTAATGCCCTGGTCACTGGCGGCAGCCTGGGCTCCGGTGCTGGTGCCCAAGAACACTTGGATGTCATGGCCATCGACCTCCACCGACGGTGACTGACCGGGAGCATCAGCGAGCAGGCTGACCGTGATGTCGTTGCCAGTCTGATGAGGGGTCAGGGTGGTGTAAGTGATGCCCTGGTTGACCAATGTGTCCACGGTGGAGACACCGGCCTCAAGAGTGACGACCACGTGATCATCCGTCTCAGTAGCCACGCCGAGTGTTTCACCGGCCACCAGACTGACGCTCAGGTTCTCCCCTGTAGCACCTGCTGTGCGGGCCTGATAAGTAATGCCCTGGTTGGCCAGGGTAGCATGGGTCCCACTGACGGTCTGGTCCACGACATTTAGGCTGGTTCGGTTGCCATTACCATCGTAGGCAAGACCGCCGCTTTTTAGCAGAGTGCCGTCGGGTTCGTCATACTTGGCCCAGGATTCTAACTGGTTAGCCTCATTATAAACATAGTGCCAGTAACCCGGTTCACTGCCCCCGGCGACAGTCTTGCTTTCACGGTTATTAGCCTTGTCATAGGTATAAGCTGTCATCGTGATGCCGGAGGCGGGATCATTGATGGTTTCCGTCGTGAGCCGGTTGGCCTCATCATACAGCATGGAAGTGCTGCGCAAACCGGCGGGGCGGCTGACGTTTGCCTTCCATTGCTCTGAGTGGGCCGTGACATTGCCGATGGCATCGTGACCCCAGCCAAACTCAGCCAGTATTCCGGCATCCGTTCGCTCGGTGGCGCTGGCAAAAAGTTTGCGGCCAGTCAAGCGTCCCAGGGCGTCATAGACGTTTTCGGTGGCCTGCCCATTGCCGGCGATGAGTACCAAGGCACGGCCTGCGAGGTCATAGCCGTAGCTGGTGATGCGGCCGTCTTCACTGATGGTCGAAGGCCGGTTCAGGGCATCATAGGCAATAGCTACGGTGCGCCCGGTGCCATAGTCAGCATTGACTCGGTTGCCGGCGAGATCATAACCATAAGTATGGGTAACTCCCTGAGAGGTTTCTGCTCGCAACCAGCCGATGGCATCGTAACTGTTGCTGACTAGGGCCTGCGGGCGACCGGTTTCTGTGACCTTTGTGAGACGGCCCGCCTTATCATAGGTCATGATCCTCTCGATATCTGGTGCAGTGAGGGTCTTCAGGCGGTTACGTGCGTCGTAGCCATAAAAGGTGGTGACGTTTTTGGCATCCTTCTGGGAAGTTTTGTTCACCTTGTCATAACCGTAAGTCCAGGAGTCGTGGTTGGCGAATTCCTGGCTCAACAGCCGGTTTTGGGCATCGTAGTCGAAGAGGCTTTCTTGGCTGAGGCCGTCGCTGACCAGGGTCCGGTTTCCGGCTTTGTCATAGAGAAAATGGTTTTCAATGAGCGCCGCATCCGTGGTCTTGGTGAGGCGGTTGTGGGCATCATAAACATTGGTAACGGTCTGGTCTTCCGCATTGGTCACGGTCAGGACATTGCCTGCGGCATCATAAGTGCTGGTCGTGATGTGAGTCTGGAGACCTATCGGCGGGCCAATAACCTGGAGGACTCGCCCAGCACGGTCGTACTTAGTTTCGGTAAAGTTGCCCAAAGGATCGGTCGTGCCGGTCGTCCGTCCCGCTGCGTCATAACTGGTGATGGTTTCCGGGCGTTTCATCAGTCCAGTCTGGGCGTCCATCACGGGCGGGTGCAGGATTTTCCATGGTCGGTTGCGGCTGTCGTAGATCGTTTTGACAACGTTACCTAGAGCATCGGTACTTTCGATGACGTTGCCGTTACCATCGTAAGCCAAATAAGTGACGGGCGAGAGCAAGGTTTGTGTTGCATGGTTCAAGACGGGAGGCATCACCTTCTGAATTTCCCGCCCGGCATTGTCATAGAACATCGCGACTGTAGAGCCCATCTCATCAATGGTCTTCCATACCTGGCTTCCCGGAGTGTAGAAGGTCTCGGTAAAGGCTGCCGGAGTCTGGGCATCCCAAGGATGGATCACTTTGACCGGTCGCCGAAGACCATCATAGACGATTGCGGTACGTCGCCCCAGCGGATCAATCTGAGCCACGGCATTGCCAACAGGATCATATTCCGTCTTGGTGATGATTATCTGTTCGGGCGAGTAGCGGGTGTCCGTCAGCGTTTTTTTGGTGACGCGATAGAGATCATCATATTCAAACCGGGTTACGAATCCCCGAGTATCCGTGACCTGCTTGGGTTTGAAACCTGAAATATCAAAAACACTGCCCCCCACAAAATCCTCGGTTTCGGGATCATCATCGACATATTTGGTCACGTGGATCAGGTCCGAATTACTTGCCCCATGGTTCACCGTAGTCTGAGTGCGACGTCCCAAATCATCATACAGATGACGGGTCACAACTCCGGTCGCACTTATCTCATCATTAGGGAGGTTGAAGGCGTTATAGGTGGTCTCGGTGACAATGTCCCCGTTGTAAGTGGCCAAGGCGCTTCCATTGGCCGGTGCGGGAACGTATCGAGAGTCCCTGAGTCCGTTGCCATTCAGGTCAATGGTGGTTTTGGTCCGGCGGTTCAGTTCGTCATAATCGTAGAAGGTAGTAACGCCTATTTCATTGATCTCATGAACGATGTTGCCATGGGCATCATAAGAGATTTGTTTCGTGCTACCTTCCGCATTGGTCACCTTTCTCAGCCGGAGACTGTCGGGTTCATAATCGAAGGAGGTTGTGAGGTGCCGAGGATCGGTCACGGTTTTCTTGCTGCCGCTGTTCGTATAAGTGTAGCGCGTTACTAGGTTGACATCGTCACCAAGTTCGACTGACAGGCTTCGGATACGACCGTTAATGTCGGGAGAAAAGGACGTGACCATTTTACCTATCGCGCTATTCCCGACGGGCAGACCATCCATTTCTAGGACCTGCTTCGTTTTGAAGCCTTTGAATTTAGGATGCCCATACTCGTATTTGGTAACCCTCAGAATTTTCTTGGTCGCATTTTTTACTTTAGTATCTGAGACGGTCTCTTTGATGCGAAGCCCTGTAGCGGGCTGACCGCTGACAGGTGTTTGAAGTACATAGGTAGTTTTTACCCCATTTTCATCCGTCATTGATGTCATGACACGGGTCTCCGGATCATAACCAAAGAACTTTTGGCCTTTGATGGCTTTGTTGTTAACATCCTTCTTGCCGTGGATTGCGCTGGTCTCGACATTAGGATCATCGAAGAACATAGCCTGGGCCAGGGTTCCCGAACTAGAGGTAGGCGTATGAAGGTAGGCTATGTCGTTGTAAGCATATTTTGTGATTTTACCACTGAGGTCCGTTACCTTTTTCAGCGCCAGTCCTGCTGAAGGCTCAAACTCAAAGGTTTCTTTTGGCGTCGTGCCCCCTGCTACTGAGCCATGATAGAGATCCAGTTTTGAAAAAGACATCACGCGCTGATGCGTCAAAAACTCAACATTACCGTTTCTGTATCGAATATAAGGCCTGAAAATGACAGGATCTCCAAAAATATAGTGAAACGTTCCGCAGTCTCCGGATACAGTCGTAGAGGCCCGGACGGCGGAGGTCACTCCCTCCAGTGAGATCCTAGCCCCCCGGTTCCCAGTAAGATTAACAACTTTCGTGTCCGGCAAAACAATCTGACGGAGCAAGCGGGGTAAGCCCATCTGTGTTCGCATCAAGTTCTGCGGATCTCCTGTTACTTCTTCATATTCCCAGCCGCGATCAAAAGTAGATATTCCAGTAGCGGGATCTCGATAATTAAAAAAATAACTATTGCTCCTTTCATCGGTTAATTGATTCAGGTCCACATGGACATACTCCGTTTGGATACCATCAGAAGAGGCGGGAGTGGGATCATGATCCACATCAATGTCATAGCCATAAACAATGCCACCTGTTTCTGGCGCGGGCTGGCCGGGAGCCGATCTGCTAACTCTTTTCAGAACTTTGAATGAAGCGGGAAGGGGTGCCTCTCCTGGGGATATCACGGTTTCATACTCGTAGTGAGTGGTCTCGCCGTCCGCTCCTTGAATTTTCACGATCATACCCTGATCTTGCTGGATGGATATGCGGTGCGCTGGGCGGTCTGGGTCATAGATGACATGAGGAATGACATTGGCTTGTGCGCTGCTTGGATATTGGTAAAGCAATCTGTTGCCCAAGCGGTCACGCACTTCGACTAGGCGTGCATAGGCATAAAACTTTTCGAAACCAAAATTAACTTTCTGATCCGCTAAGCGCTGATAATCCGAATATAAGACTCGTTCATAAAAGCAAGTGGTTCCATACTTCTGGTACAGCACGAAACGACCATCGGTAAGTTCAACAAATCTGTCAAAAAGCGTTTTTGCATCCTGAGTTTGTTCGCGTGAGGAACACCAAATTCTTGCCTGATCCTTTACTTTTAAGAAAGTTCTTTGCCCACCCTGTTCATCAGTAACGATAGCCTGGGTTGCATAAGTCGTCGAAGTGTTGACAGGGCCACTCCCTTCAAAGCGAATCAAAGGTGAAAGATTAGAAGTCCAGCCCGGACCGAATGGGCGGTCCATACGTTCCTCAATCGTCAGGCCAAAACGTCTAGACCAGCTTTCTGATGCAGTATTACGACGCACCTGCAAAGGCATCATGGTGGACTCTGTCGTGACATAAACATCTGAGACGGAATGCCGAAGCTGGCGGCTGTAGGCGTCCACATAGGTTTCCTCTGGAAGCTCGCCCGATTCATCCTGACTTTGAGGCTTGTTATCTGAAAGAGGGAAACCGTTCAGTCCTATTTTTCGGTATCGCGGACCTGCTGAATCAGACAAGGAAAAAGACTGAATATCCAGAGGTATTTCCTGCCAAACATAACTGGCCGAATAGCTTTGCCCTGGTTGGAGCGATTCTGCAAATTTACCGGACGGTGGGTTACCAAACAACGTCGAGTTGGCAATTCGCCAATTCGGCGGTTTATATCCATCTCCGCCACTCCCATCTGGCTCCAGAGGAATGCTTGGTAACTTCATGTATTGCTTGATGCCAGTCGATCCAGGAGTTGCATACGGAGTGCCGACAGGAGACTGTATAAACAACTTAACGTGAGAAGTTGTCCTCGGAGGACTAACAGAGTAATTCGTTAGTGGTTTTATAAAAAGGTCGGCCCTACTATAAGATTTAGATTCGTAATATTGGCCTTGTTCTTCTTCTGGCGCATAATGTATTGAAGAAGTTGCCCCTCCCCCCATGCTCAGCAGTGTTCCAGGAGAAACTACGGCGACAGGGGCGGGCAGAAAAACAATGCTATCGCCGCTTGGGTATTGCTCAAATCCACCATTTACTGTCAAATATCTGTTATACACAGGATCCACTACAATACCCGCAGATGGATCGTAAAATTTTTTACTTATCATGCATCCTGACTTCGCAACACCCACTTGATAAACTCCATCATACAAAGGGTAGTCTTCAAAAAACGGCCAAGAGCGAAGGCTTCCCGGTGGCAGATTTGCATAAGCAGGTGGAGGCAATGAAGGATGGTCCAGAGGATCATTCGGGTCCTTGTTGTCCGCTCTTTCTTCAAAATCCGTAAACCCATCCCCGTCTGAGTCTGTCACTTTGTCCGGAACAAAAAATGAAAATAAATTCTTGGCCTGACCGATGTTAGCGACGGCAAAATCCTCATTACCTGCAGAGGAATCTGTGCTCCATTCGGGAAGGGCTGAAATGACACCCGTGCTTAACAGCCGGTCATAGATTACTTTTGCCACAGACTTAAGCTGCCCCGCATTGACTGCGGCGAAGTCATTCGCCTCCACTGCATTCGCCCACGAACTGACAAGACCATTGAGCCCTGTTCCCGCGCCTCCAGGGAGCCGGGCATTCATCTCAGCCACAGCGGCTTTGACCAAGTTTTTGAGCTGGCCTTGGTTAATCACTGCATAGTCATCGGAAGACTTTCCGGAATCGATGATGCCCTGCCCTGCCCACCACAACGGCGGAGACACGGCTTGCGCGGGAAGGAGGAGACTGGCAATCAGAAAACCGGACAGCAATTCACGGACTAGGCCGAATCGTCTTAGAGTAGGCAGGAGGCTGTTGGAGGCACGCATGCAATGGGAGATAGCTGGAGTTGAAATGGAAATGGCGGGAGCATCTGTGCTCAGGTTTCATTCCCCTGGCTCCGGACCGTCATCAAAATCACCCATCAATAGATTGCCCGCCGGTTTGACACGCAGCACGCCGGAGACGCTGACATCGCCATTGCGCTTGACCACGAGGGCGTTTTTTCGCTCCTCAGGATCAGCCGCGACCCCATTGCCGACACCCACCACGAAGACGGCGTCCTCGGGCACAGGCGTGCTGCCGGGGGTCTGATACTCGTTGTAGCTTCCCACCACGACCTGGCCGGTCTGGTTGGCCACGACATGCTCCCCCACCGCACTGCTGGACGGAGCGGAAGCCACGCTGCCAGTCCCGTAGGCCAGCCCTACCTGGGGATCTTTGCTCAGGTAGTTGGTACCACCCTGACCGGGGGACAGGTTGGCCAGGGCGGTGGCGAGCTCATCTGCGTCGATTTGATCCTCAATGTCAGCCTGGATGGAGAAGAGATCCTCAGAGGTGAGAAATTCCGTCTCTCCTTCAGGCTTGGCTTGATACTGGGCCGCTGCGGCAGTCACCGTGAGGTAAGTGGTCGAGGCATCCGTCTGGGTTAAGAGGGCCTGGGCGTTCCAGGTCAGGGTGCTGCCGGTGAGTTCGATGCCACCATTGCGCCGAATGGTCATGGCATTGCTGCGGGCATTGTCGGCGGTTCCGTTACCGATGACAAAGACAGGATCTTCCGGGGCGGCGGTTCCGCTGCTCGTCCCGTAGCTGTTGTAGTTCCCGATCACCACCTGGCCTGGAAGGTTGGCCACGACATGATTGCCCAGCGCGTGGGTGCCGGCCTGGCTTGCCGTGGTCTCATAACCAACAGCACTGCTGGACTGGGTGCCGGTAGCTTCTGCGCCTTCCCCCAGGGCCACGGAGTGAGCAGCAGCACTGCTATTTAGGCCATAGGTCATGGCAATGGTGGGATTCCGACTGATGTAATTGCCCGTGCCGAGGTTCACGTTCTCGACCGCGTCATCAATGTTCGCCTGAATGGTCAGCAGGGCCGCTTCCGTCAGCACCTCGAATCCGTTGACCTTCAGGCTGGTTCCTTTGACTTCCGTATTGCCATTTTTACGGACAACAAAAGCATTGCTTCGCTGTGATGGGGATGAGCCATTGGCCAACACAAAAAGAGCCGTTTCAGGGTTCCAATCTGAGCCTCTATTACCCGTTTGCGCGGGTGTAACATCTTGATTATAGCGACCAACGATAAAGGAATGTGCATCGATGGAGTTAAGTTCTTCTCCAAAGCTAACGGAATAATCACCCCAGTTCCAGACATACGTTCCGAAAACAAGACTGTTCATTCCCTCCGTCCCAGTATAATCACCAAATGCCAAGCTATGGTGATTAAAAGCGTATGCCGCGTAACCAAAGGACATACTATAATCACCAGAAGCAACATTGTCTTTCCCCATAGCGAAAGAGAAATTTCCTTCAGCGGCAGTCCCAGCAACCTCGGACGTTCCAGTGCCAAAGGCAAAAGAATAGTCTCCGTAGGCTGCTACAAAACCATGTCCATAAGCGAAGGAAGCAAGCCCCTGCGCTCGAGGCCGTGCCGTGATAACCCCACCTTGATCAGCAAAAGCAAAACCGCCTGCAAACGATCCTATTCCATGGGCGTCTCCATATCCAGCAGAAAAAGACCCTATTCCTGCAGCAATTGAACTTCCCAATGCAACTGCCTGGTTGCCGGAGGCCAGTGCCCCTTTGCCAATGGCGACTGAAGCAGTACCTCTCGAGGCAGCTCCTGAACCTAGGGCAACCGATTCTTGACCAAATGCCTGGGCGCGGAAACCTCCTGCAAAAGCCGATTGTCGAGCCGCCGCATAAGTACCAAGAGCCACCGCATCCGCCCCCGCAAAAGTGCTCTTGCCCAGCGCAATCCCATTGGCCCCTCCAGACCAAGAGGAGGGTATATAAAGCTGACGATTGGCCGCGTCTGAGACATTGCTCCCGGTAACTCCACTACCAGATACGGCATTATTGCCAATGGAGATGGAATTGTTCGAGATGGAGCCCGCCCCGATGCTTATAGTGAATGTACCGCTTCCTGTCGCATTCGGCCCCCAGATCATCGCATCGACTCCATGATTCAGCGGCAGCCAGTTGGCCACCTCGTCAAAATTCAGAACAGGAGAGCCATCCAATAGAAGATCCCCGGTCACCGTTAAAGGGCCATTGATCGTAGTATGGGCATCAAGGGTGATCGTATCCGTGGTCGTCCCGGGTGTAATCGTTAACAGGGGTGCGGGCGTCGTCGCTGTGGATTTGGAAATGGAAAAGATCCCGCGAGCCGTCGGCTGGCCCGTGGCTTCCCGGAGCAGGAAATCAATGTCTCCCTCCTTGTTCCAAATTTGAAGAGTGCTGTCTTTTCCGTGCGCGGCGTTGTTGATCGCCCGGAGGAGCATGGGTCCTGTGCCTGTCGGATAACCCGTGGTGGCGTTGGTTGTCCATCCGGTGGTCGCGTGGGAGGGCCTTATGGAGATTCCCGCCGTCACTGACGTTGCCTGAGTGGGCGTACTTTGAGCGAGCGCTTTTTCGCCCAAAAATAAAAGAGCCAAGCAACAAATAACCCAGTTTTTATTTTTAGTAAAATAAATCATAACTTCAATTTATAAAATATAATTTTAAATACTTATCTATTAGCAACTACAGAGAATTAATTCATCAAAAGCTTTTCGGAAAAATGCGAGTGCAAGATAAACGGCCAGTATTTCTATGCTAAACGGTTGCCTGAGATCATTTAGCTCAGTTATTATTTTAGACTCATTTAACACTGATTGATGATGCTCCGTCGTCCTTTCGGTAAAGAATGACAGGGTGAATCTCATAGTGAATAACATGGAATAAAAAACCAGACCGATTTGACCGATTCAATTTCTCTTTACCTATTTTTCAAAAAGGTTCAACCAAGTTTTTAGCCTTATTTATGGACACATTACTACGCGATACCTAGCCCGTCTTTTATGTCTTGAGTTGCTGCAAAAAGCATAGGCGGGTCCCATTCGATCTCGACACGCTCGCTCGGCGGTCCATTCCAGCGTCAATCAAGGTTATTTGAAACTTGACAAAGAATCATTAAGACTAAAGGGCCTGACTTTCCTAGAAAGTGGGGTTCTCAGATTCGCGTTTTCGAGGTCTGGAAACAATTTCCAGACGTCTGGAATTGTTTTTCTGACCTCTGGAAAAAGATTTCTGACGTCGGAAATGAAAAATCGGAGGTCTGGAATGTCTTTCCAGAGGTCTGGAAAAGTTTTTCCGATGTCAGAAATGAAAAATCTGTGACTGGTTTTGTCTTTCCTGTGGCTGGGAAAAGTTTTTCTGACACTTGGAATGGCATTCCAGACGTCTGCCATGGCTTGGCAGAGATCGGGTCTGGCGTTCCAGACGTCTGGAACGGGTTTCCTGAGGTCTGCCGAGAGTTTCCAGACGTCAGGTTTGGCTTAACCGTGACTGGGAAAGACTTTTCCGTTCACGGTTTTGGTTTTTCTGACATCGGGTTTGGCTTTTCCGTGAATGATCCGGGGGAATCCATGAAGGGTGGCGCGGGATCGGTGAACGGGTGGGGCGTGGGCAATCGTGGAGGCGAGCTTTTGGAGCTCACCCCGGTGCGAGGCCTGTGCTCGAGGCGGCTAAGGCCTGGGGTTTTGCAGCGGAGGCCTTACTTCCCAGGAGCGGCCTTCATGTCCACTAGCATCTGCAAGAGGGCGTCCGTGATCTTGACGCTCGCCTCGCCCCTAACGGCCTTCCTTTGGCTTGCTTTCTCAACTCTATTGCTTTCCTCGATCTTCAAATGTTAATAACCGGCTCTGCAGTATGTGTCTTGCGGCTGACATTTGGCAGCCAGTTCAGTTCGGGGCCAAGTTTTCCGAATTTCTCCTTCCCTCCGGGGTGCATCTCCTTGAAGAATAGCGGCTTTCCCTGCGTTGTTTGACTCCGCTTTTGCGGTTTTCGTCATTCGTCATTCTGAATTCGTCTATTTCTCATGTCCTCCCCCGCTCCCTCCTCGACTGGTCGTAACATGGCGCTCATCGCCGCTTTCCTGGGCTGGATGTTTGATGGATTTGAGATGGGCTTGTTTCCTTTGATCGGCAAACCGGCGCTGCAGGATCTGTTGGCGACGCAGATTCCGCCGGAACTGATGACGGCGACGCTGGACCGCTGGTTCAGTGTGATCATCGCCACCTTCCTCGTCGGTGCGGCCACGGGCGGGGTGTTCTTTGGCTGGCTGGGCGACCGCATCGGCCGCGTGAAGGCGATGTCTTTTTCCATTTTTACGTATGCGATTTTCACCGGCCTGTGCGGCTTTGCCACGGAGGCCTGGCATGTGGCCATCCTGCGCTTCATTGCCTCCCTGGGCATGGGCGGTGAGTGGGCGTTGGGCGTCGCGCTGGTGAATGAATTGTGGACGAAAGGTAACCGCGCTTTTGTGGCCGGGGCCATCGGTGCGGCGGCGAATATCGGCTACCTGCTGGTTGCCGGGCTGAGCCTGGGCATGAACACTTTCATCGACACCATGCGGAGCTGGACACTCGCCCTGGGAGGTTCCCCTGAATTGGCGGGTTATTTGCTGGATCACCAGGCCTGGCGTTTCCTGATGATCATCGGGGCACTGCCCGCGTTGATCATTTTCCTGATCCGAATATTCGTGCCCGAGTCGGACAAGTGGGAGGACGAGAAGACCGCAGGTAGGACCAGTCACTGGAGCACGGTCGATCTCAACGGTGTGTTGATCGGTGCTATTGCCGCCATGGTCATCATCTGGTCCTGGTCGCCGATGGGCATTGATGCCGGCATCAAGACTCCGTTCGCGACGGTGATCACCGTGGCGTGTTTTGCAGTCGTTGTCTGGGGTTACCTGCTGCCTGTGCGGCGTTACCTGGGCCGTGCGGAAACGGCAGGTAGCATCACCGCAGAGAGCAGGATCTCTGTGCGGCGGAACCTGATCCTGGGAGCCACACTGGCCGGGATCGCCCTCCTGGGCACTTGGGGTGCGGCACAGCAGAGTGCCAAGTGGTCCACCTCGTCCGAACTGGTGGCGAACGGCTATACCAACGTCGCGCAATACACCCAGATCGCGACTTCCATCGGGGCCTGCTTGTTCGCCTTCATTGCTCCGGTGCTGGCCAATATCTTGAATCGTCGCCAGACCTACCTGATCATGTGCATCGCGGCGCTGACTTCGGCCCTGCTGTTTTATAAAACCAATACCGTCATCGGACCCTGGTTCTTTGCCACGGCCTTCCTGATGGGCGGTCTGACAGCCAGCTTCTACGGCTTCTTCCCGCTTTACCTGCCAGAGCTTTTCCCCACCAGCGTGCGTGCTACGGGGCAGGGCTTCTGCTTCAACGTGGGACGCATCATTGCAGCTATTGGTGGTCTGCAGATTGCGAATTTGGTGGGTGTCTTCGGCACCTCCGCGAATGCTTACTCGGCCCTCTGCATGATCTATCTCGCAGGCATGGTTCTGGTCTGGTTCGCCCCGGAGACCAAGGGCAAGGCGCTGGCCTGATTTGACTGGCGGACATGATCCGGGCGGGCAAGACTGCCCGTCTCATCTGCATTTCCCGTGGCTTCTTTTTTCACTTACGACCAGCTTCATCAGTGGGCCGATGTGGCCCCCACCTTGCAACCTCCAGCGCGGCTGGCGGTGATCGGTGATCCCATCGGCCATTCCAAGTCGCCCCAGATGCACAATCCGGCGCTACAGACCTGCGGCATTGATGCGCAATACATCCGAATGCAGGTGCCCGTGGGCAGTGTGAAGGAGGCCTTTGGTCTCTTCGTGAAAAATGGATTCCTGGGAGCCAACATTACCATTCCGCACAAGTTTGAAGCGCTGGAGGCGGTGGATGTTTTGGACCCGCTGGCGCGACGCCTTGGTGCTGTCAACACCTTGGCGATCCGTGATGGAAAGATGCACGGCTTCAACACCGACGGCCCCGGTTTCCTGCGCAGCGTGAAGGAGGCCTTTCGTACGGATGTCAGGGATCTCCGCATCCTCATTCTCGGAGCCGGTGGTGGTGCAGGCCGTGCCGTCGCGGTTCAGAGTGTCCTGGCCGGTTGCCGGCATCTGCTTTTAGCGAATCGCACAGAGGCCAAGCTGGCTGCTCTATTGAGTGAACTGGCAGGTTTAAATCAATCTTCAGCCCCAGCACACCTGCAAACTTGCACCTTGGAACATGCCGATCTGGCGGTGCACCTGGCGGACGTAGATCTCGTCGTCAACGCCACGTCCGTGGGCATGAAAGGGGAGGATGCGCCGCTGCTGCCGGAAGGTTGCCTGGAGTCACGCCACTACGTTTATGACATGGTCTATCGAGCTAGCGGTCCCACGGAACTGATTCAGGTTGCGACGGCTGCTGGGGCGCGTCATGCCGATGGCATGTGCCTGCTGCTCCACCAGGGGGCTATTTCGTTTGAGCATTGGTTTCCCGGTGTCACGGCACCGCTGGAGGCTATGAGAGCGGGGTTGCAGGGCGCGGTCTAAAGTGATCTGTTGCCTGTATCTTCGTCATGACTCTTGCCGACTTTTGTGCTTACTGCCTTTCTTTGCCTCAGGCGGAGGAGACGACACCTTTCGGCCCTAATGTCCTGGTTTATAAAGTAGCCGGAAAGATGTTTGCCCTCGCTTCGCCGGATGATTATCCGCCTACGGTCAATCTGAAATGCGATCCTGACCGTGCCATCGAACTGCGTGATCAGTATGAGGAAATTCAACCTGGGTATCACATGAACAAACGCCATTGGAATACGCTGACCTTGGAGGGCCGTCTGACGAACAAAATGGTGCGAGATCTGACTGATCATTCTTATCAGCTCGTTGTGGCATCGCTGCCAAAGAAAGTGCGTGAGGGCCTGACGGCTTTGCCAAAAAGACCAATTTAAGAAGCCCTGCCGAAAAGACTCTTTCTTTGACCCTGGTGTGTGTGTTAATCTTGCCGCATGTCTCATCTGGCCATCATTCAGTGGAATCGAACGGGACCGGATTTTTTGGAGCGTCGGTATTCCCGCGAGCATACCTGGACTTTTGATGGAGGGGCTGTTGTTTCGGCATCTCCTTCACCTTGCGTCGTGCCAGTTCCCTGGGCGAATCCTGAGTTCATTGATCCTGAAGAGGCTTACGTGGCTTCTGTCTCCAGTTGCCATATGCTGTGGTTTTTGCATATGGCTGTCGATGCCGGATTCATCGCAGATAGTTACAAGGATGAAGCGGTGGGGATCATGACCAAAAACGAAGAGGGTATTCCCTGGATGAGTCGGATCACTCTCCATCCTCGAGTTATCTGGAGTGGTGAGCGAACCCCCACGGCCCTTGAGGAGGAAAACATGCATCACGAGGCCCATCGACGTTGTTTTATTGCAGCATCGATCAAAACCCAGGTGTCGGTCGAAATATCCAGAGATTGATCGTGGATCTCAGGAGGAGGGCTTTCTGCACAGAAGGATCGCTCAAAAACGGTGAAATTGAGCGGCTTCAATTATTTTTACCTCAAATGTCGAACAGGGAATGGCTGAAACGACAATGTCATGAAGCCGACAATATCCGGCTTCATTTACACCTAGTCTATCAACTGTTCACTATGAAAAAACGCATTCTTCAAAAGTCATTCCTGTTCCTCTTGCCTCTGGTTTTTACCGGCGCTGCATGGGCGGATCAATTCACGTTATTAATCTATGAAACCAAGGCCGATCTAACGGCCCGCACAGATCCTGAGAAAGCACCTGGCTACTGGGCCGCTTATGGTGAATACGCGCAGGCTTTGACTCAGGCCGGTATCTTGCGGGGTGGTACGGCACTTCCAGGGAATGTGGGCGTTCGAAGTGTACGGTTGATGGATGGCAAGCCTGCCGAATCGGTAGCCACTGACACTGCGGATGGATTGGAACTGGGAGGTTATTTCATTATTGAAGTGGCGGATATGACCGCCGCCTTGGATTGGGCGAAAAAGTCGCCAGGGATTACCACTGGTGTTGTGGAAGTTCGTCCGCATTTTATCAATCCCACAATGCCTGCTAAGTAAAAAAATCAAACTTATCACCTTTAGCCTAACGAATTATTATGGAATACATGCTTATTTTCACCGAGTCCGCAGCCGACTTCGCGCAGCGTCAAGATCCTGAACAAGCTCCCATTTATTGGGGCGCTTGGTCCGCCTATTGCAATGCGCTTGTTGAATCGGGAATCATGGTCAGCGGGGCCGGACTCCAGCCTCCTGAGACAGCCACAACGGTGCGTATTCGCGATGGCAAACGTCATGTCCATGACGGTCCTTATGCCGAATCCAAGGAAATGGTTGGCGGCTTTTTTGTGATCGAGGTACCCAATTTGGATGTTGCCTTGGAATGGGCTGCGCGTTCTCCTTCGGCGAGTTACGGCTCTACGGAGGTGCGCCCTGTTCTGCCGCCCATGAATCGTGATTGATTCATGGACTCGATGACATCCTCAGCAGAAGCCGTGGAAACTGTCGCACGGGCAGCCTATGGTCAGCTTTTGGCTTATCTGGCATCACGTTTCGGCGATGTTGCCTCTGCTGAGGATGCTCTCGGGGACGCTTTTCTGGCGGCGCTTTGCCAGTGGCCTGAGGAAGGGATTCCTGATAATCCGCGGGCATGGATTTTGCGCACCGCACAACGAAGGCAGATCGATGCGCATCGGCGACAGAGGACACGCGAGATTGCTGCGGAGGAATTGGAACACGCAGCCCTTGAGGCAGAGCGAGAGGCGGATGACCAGGCTTTCCCGGACGAACGGCTCAAACTGCTTTTTGTATGTGCGCATCCGGCTATCGATCCTGCTGCTCGTGCCCCACTTAGTTTACAGACTGTTCTAGGAATCCAGGCAGAGCGCATCGCTTCCGCTTTTCTCGTTTCACCGGTGGCCATGAGTCAGCGGCTGGTGCGTGCAAAGTCAAAAATTCGGGATGCTCGCATCCCTTTTTATGTGCCGGATGAAAGCGAATGGCCGGAGCGTTTTGAATTTGTGCTTGATAGCATTTATGCGGCCTTTACCACAGGATGGGATGATGCATTCAATTCTGATCATGCAGGGAGTGGACTCAGTGTGGAGTCTATTTGGTTAGGCCGTTTGTTGGTGCATCTGGTGCCGGATTCACCTGAGGCGCTTGGGTTGTTGGCCCTGATGCTGCATTGTCATGCACGTCAGGCTGCACGGCGCAGTCGTGAAGGTGCCTTTGTTCCATTGCCTGAACAGGATGTGAAGCTTTGGTCAAGTCCACTCATGGTTGAGGCGGAAGGTCTGGTCCGTCGTGCCGCGCAATATCAACAGCTAGGGCGTTATCAGATCGAGGCTGCCATCCAATCTGTACATGCGCAGCGGGCGGTGACTGGAAAGATCGAGTGGGGTGTGATTGCGATGCTCTATGACGCACTGATTCAAAAAACACCTTCCGTGGGAGCGCGTATCGGTCGTGCGCTTGCGCAGGCTGAGGTGCATGGGGCTGAGACGGGTTTGCAAATTTTGGATGCACTCAATGGCTCCATGGTGCGTGATCACCAACCTTATTGGGCTACGCGAGCTCATCTGCTCAGGCGTCTTGGTGTACAGGATGCTGCCATTGCAGCCTACAAACGTGCTTTGGGCCTGACGGAAGACCCAGCCGTGCGGGCTTTTTTATCGCAGCAACTTTTGGGTTAATCGGCTGGAAGTGAGAATTTGTTCATGCTGAAATCTGGCAAAACGATTAAAAATCGCCGCCAAGTCGGCTAAAAAGAGGCTTTTTGAGGCGGAAGTTGGTGGTTTTAGCTGTTTTCAACGATGGGGAATCTCTTCTTGACCCTAAAAAACGCCGCCGTTAAGCTTGACCCAGTCAGGAGCCCCGTGGGTGGCGCTGCTTTTGTGATCTGAAAAAGCCGGATTCCTTCCACTACCACACAGGGTCCGCTGCTAAATTTTTCAATCTCAACATTTTATAGCTCCATCATGCTCGGCAAACTTTTTGGCTTCGTCGCCAACGATATCGGAATTGACCTCGGAACCGCAAACACCCTCGTTTACGTTAAAGATCACGGAATTGTCCTCCGCGAACCTTCCGTGGTCGCGGTAAAAACCGGCACCAATGAAGTGGTGGCTGTCGGTGATGATGCAAAACGCATGTTGGGTAGGACCCCAGGCGGAATCACGGCCATCCGTCCCTTGAAAGACGGGGTTATCGCAGACTTCCGTGTGACGGAGGCGATGCTGCGCCATTTCATTCGTAAAGTTCACAACAACCGCCGGGCGATGCGTGGCCCCCGTGTGGTCATCGCTGTGCCGTCTGGAATTACTGAGGTCGAAAAACGCGCTGTCAAAGAAAGCGCCGAGCAGGCCGGGGCGCGTGAGGTGTATCTCATCGAAGAGCCGATGGCTGCGGCCATCGGAGTTGGGCTGCCTGTGCAGGAAGCCGCGGGTAACATGATCGTGGACATTGGTGGTGGTACCACGGAAGTGGCAATCATTTCCCTCAGCGGTATCGTTTACAGCCGCAGCGTGCGTGTGGCCGGTGATGAACTGGATGAAGCGATCATCAACTACATGAAGCGTGCCTACAACCTCATGATCGGTGAGCGCACTGCGGAAGAGATCAAGCTGCGCATTGGCTCTGCCTTTCCTCTGGGTAAAGAGACGACCATGGAAGTGAAAGGACGTGACATGGTGGCCGGTCTGCCGAAGACCATTACGATCACCAGCCAGGAAGTGCGTGAAGCGATGCTGGAACCTTTGAACGCCATCATTGATGCGGTGCGAACCACCCTTGAGCGCTGCCCGCCTGAACTTTCGGCAGATTTGGTGGACCGTGGCATCATGCTGGCGGGTGGTGGGGCTTTGCTTCGCGGCCTCGATAAGCTGCTTCAGGAAGAGACGGCCCTGCCCGTGCATGTGGCGGAAGATCCTTTGAGCGCCGTCGGTGAAGGAACAGGGCGTGTGCTCAGTGAGCTGGAGTTTCTCCGCAAGGTCAGCACCACCGAGGTGTGATGAAGATTCGCTGATGGAAATCCAATCCTGTTCAGCTTTCTGTTAGGTTGAATCGGATGAAAGGCTGAACCATGAAAAAGCTCAATATCCTGGCGCTGCTGCTCTTCATCGCCGCAGTCGTCTCCGTATTTACACTGGATACCCCGGTCACGCGCGATATTCAAAGTCGCATGATGACGGTGTTGGCCCCGTTCATTCACTCCAGTGCAGCCGTGGAGCAAAGCGTAGGGGTGGCTGTGGCAGCCTCTGAAGATCCGCGTGAGATTAAACGGGACAATGAGCGTCTGCAGATCGAGGTCGAGCGCTTGCGCATCATTTCACAGAAGTATGCTCAGACTCTGGAGGAGAATAACAAACTTCGTGGATTGATTGAGTTTAAACAAGCGTCTCCATTCAAGACGACGGCGGCCCGTGTGATCAAGCGTGTCTCTTCCACTTGGTGGAACAGCATGATCATTGACAAAGGATCGTTGGATGGTTTGGCCACCGACAGCCCAGTCATCAGTGCGGCAGGCCTCATCGGCAAGACAGGTAAACTGGCCCCGCACATGGCAGAGATCATTTTGCTGACGGATGAGATGTGCCGAGTCTCAGCAAAAATCGAAGGGACGCTGGAGCAAGGGATCATTGCGGGAGAGCGTGCAGGGCTGGATCTGCGACCGGATTTGAGACTGCGGTTTCTGAGCAAAAACATCTTGATCAACCCCGGTGCTAACGTGCTCTCCACGGGTGAAGGAGGGGTCTTTCCGTCAGGGCTGCTGATTGGTCGAGTGAAGCGGTTTGAGAATCGCGATCTCTCGGGGGAGGCGATTGTCGAGCCTGCCGTGGACTTCTCGATTCTTGAGTATGTCTTTGTCGTGGAGATGCAGCCTGCTGCGGAAGCCGAGGCGGCGAGTAAATAACGATTCGGCTTTTGATGGCGAATGGACTAACCGCAGATGATCAAAAAGAACGTCATGAATGAATCCCCCAAAACCGGATCGTGCATCATTCGACGTGTGTTTTGAGTCTTTTTAAGTTTTCATTGTCTATCCCGTCATGTTTTTCTATCCCGTCACTTTGCTTTTACTCCTACTGACCTTCGTGGTTCAGGAGTTTATTCCTGGGATACCGATGGCTCAGTATGCGACGTTGTTTCTGCCTCCGGTCTTTTTCTTCGCGGCTTCCGTAGCCGTGCCTTTTCCGGCGATGTTGCTGCTCGCTTTTGTCACCGGGTTTCTTTGGGATGCACGCTATGTGCCGGGTGTTTTTGAGCCTGTTGAAAAAGCATCGACCTCACTTTTAAGCGGGACTTCGCATTTGCCAGAGCTGGACATGGTCGCCGGTGGTTTTGGATTTGGGCTCTCCATTGTCTTGTTTGGTCTGTTAGGCACATTTTTGCAGGGTGTGCGTCCTTTGTTTAAAAGAGGCAGGCTGGAGTTACCCGTCCTTTTGGTGGGCTTTACGACCTTTGCCTGGTTGTTCAGCGAATACATGGTCTTAACTTTTTTGCGCGGCAGCCTGTACTTTCCGTCTCCGGTTTGGACGAAGATGATTACGGACACCTTGTTGGCGATGTTGGCGTCGCCGTTGATATTCCTTTTGCTGTATTCTCTAGCCGGTCTGTCACGTTACGAAATTAAATACGAAGGATTGAGGTACTCATTCGATGGTCGTTAAATATCGTTTTCGTCTTTACTTGCTGACCCTTGCCATGCTCGGCGGGTTCGGAGTGCTTACGTATCGTCTGTGGACGCTTCAAATCGTAAGGCACGAAGAGTTTGTCAACAAGGTGCCGGAGGCCAAGCGGCAGCGCGCACGCATTCCTGGTGTGCGCGGTGAAATTAAAGACCGTAACGGCATCGTCCTGGCCACGAACAAAGCTTCCTTTGAGGTGCAGGTGAACCTGCGTGAGGTGTATGAGGAATATGCCCGTCAGTGCCGTGTCAAGAAAGTGGATATCCCGACTCTTTCTTTTGAATACATGGACCGCGGTCTCCCTCGTAAAAAGTTGGAGGCGGACATCGTGCGTATGTTCCAGGAGCTCATCATTGCGCGTCTGGATGAAATGGGATTGGCCGTGCCCTACAATGCAGATGCCTTGCGTGTGCATTACCGTAGCTTTGGGGGAGTCATCCCATGGGTTTACCGCGACAGTTTGACCTTCACCGAATTTAGCCGCTTTGCAGAGCACAATCTAGGCCTGCCTGGGGTGACCGTGGCGGAGCGTGGGAGCCGTGTTTATCCCTTTGGCGCGATGGCCTGTCATATCATGGGATATGTCCGCCTCCCGGATGACCAGCGAGTGTCTGTGGAGGAACGGAAAGGTTGGGACTATTACATGCCGGATGATTTTGGTGTGGCGGGTGTGGAGAAGAGCTTTGACAAGCATCTGCGTGGTAAACCCGGGGTCCGAACCATGCAGGTGAATGAACGCGGTCGTTTGGTGGGGGAAGTCAGTTTTGAGGAGCCGCGTAAGGGCAATGATGTTTATCTGACACTCGATGCACGCATTCAATACATCGCGGAAAAAGCTTTGCGGGACGGGAAAATCGGTCGTGGATCGGTGGTGGTGATTCAGCCTCAGACAGGTGAAGTGCTGGCCATGGCCTCCGTGCCTAACTTTGACACCAATCGATTCATTCCAAGTATTTCTCAGGAAGATTGGGATGTGTTAAGAGGGAACAAAACCGTTCCTTTGATGAATCGTGCCACGCGTCCTTTTGTGCCGGGCTCCACCTACAAAGTGCCTATCGCTTTAGCTGGTTGTCTTGCGGATATTCAGGGGCGTAACTTCAATTGCAGTGGCAGCGTTACTTATGGCAGCAAGGCCATGCAATGCTGGATTCAGCGCCAGAGCGGCGGTTCTCATGGCTCTCTTGGTTTGAGTGATGCGCTCATGCGTTCCTGCAACTGCTTCTTCTATCAATACGGAAACACGGCTGGAATCGATAACATCACCAAAGTCGGTCAACTGCTCGGTCTGGGAGAGCGCACGGGGATTGAACTGGATGAAGATGAAGCCGGCATTTTGCCCAACCCAGCGTGGCTAAGGCTGAACAGTCCGCAGGAGCGCTGGAGCAATGGTTATACTGCGAATACCTCCATCGGTCAGGGGTCGGTTCTGGCATCTCCGTTGCAGATGGCTTCGGTCACGGCATCGGTTGCGGCAGGAAAGTCCTTCAAACCTCATCTGCTGCATCGCGTCATGGATGGTGAGGAATTGGTGATGGAAAATAAGCCGACATTGCGCGCGGACTTGGCGCAATATTTTGATCCTAAAAGTCTGGAAATGGTGCGTAAAGGCATGTGGAAAGTCGTCAATGATGCCGGTGGCACCGCCAAAGGGGCCCGCATTCCGGGCGTGGAGGTGGCGGGCAAAACAGGCACTGCCCAGAACTGGCGACGCAATGACAACGGTGCGCGCGTGGTGGATAACCATACGCTCTTCATCAGCTTTGCCCCTTACGTGAATCCCAAATACGCCATCTGCATTTTGGTGCAGGGCGGAAAGTCTGGAGGGGGATGTGCTGCACCGGTGGCCCACCGTGTCTTGGAGCAAGCTCTGGCCCTGGAAAATGGTTATGAGGTGAAGCCTGAGCCTTTGGCTGAGGTGGAGGGGAATTTCAATCCCATCGAAGCCGTTACCTATTCTGACCTTGCCGTTCCCATCGTCGCCTCGGCGGATGAAGATGGCGACACGGGCACCAACGAGCCTACCAATGAATCTACCGAAACAGCGCCTAGTGCAGGCAACGCACCCAACATCCGCAGAAATGCAGATCGTGAGGGGTCGGCAGGAGTGAACTCCAACCGCGCGGTCCCGAAAGCCGAGCCCGTTCGGCGGGCTCCGTTCTTCAACCGTGGAGCGACTCCTGACAAACCTGCATCTCCAGCCTCCCCCAAAGGGAATCTCTTCCAGCGTCTGTTCCGCCAGTAGTATCCTCCGTCCCTTTTACAACCATACACCGACCTATTTATTTTTATGCCCCTTGGAATCGTGAAGCGAATCAAAGAGTTCATCACTGGAAAAAAAGACATCAAGAGCGGAACCCGCCTCGTCATCAACTGTGAGAAGCTTGAAAACCGTGTCGCACTCTTAGACAACGGCGTTTTGGAGGAATACACCATTGAGCGTGTAGGTACCAGCACCATCGTCGGCTCCATTTTCAAAGGCCGGGTGAAAAATATCGAGCAGGGACTCAAGGCCATGTTCATTGACATTGGTCTGGATAAAAATGCCTTCCTGCACTTTTGGGATGCCATTCCCGAGGCTCTTTCCAATCAAGGAATGGAAGAAGTAACACGCGGCGGTCAGCAGAAAAAGCGCAAGCGAATCGAGGCCAAAGATATCCCGGATCTTTATCCTGTCGGCTCGGAGATCATGGTTCAGGTCACCAAAGGACCGATCGGTAACAAAGGCCCACGCGTGACGACGAATATCTCCCTGGCAGGGCGTCTGCTCGTCCTCATGCCGCAGAATGATCAGTTCGGTATCTCCCGCAAGGTGGAGGACCCGAAAGAGCGCGCCCGTCTCCGCAAGATCATCGAAAAGGTCAACCTCCCGGAGAACATGGGCTTGATCATGCGCACCGAAGCCTCGGGCAAACGTGCCCGTCATATCATTCGCGATCTCAGTCTGCTGATTGAGCAATGGAATGACATCATGACCAAACGCGACGGTCAGAAAGCTCCTGTTTGCTGTTTCCAGGAGCCTGAACTCATCGAGCGGACTGTGCGTGATTTCCTCACCGAAGAAATTGACGAAGTGGCGTGCGATGACCTGGCGACTGTGGAGCGGATGCAGAAAATGGCCGCTCAGATTTCCCGACGTGCCAAAAGCCGCATCACGCATTATCAGGGGCAGACGGCGTTGTTTGAGCAATATGGCATTCAGAAGCAGATCGATAATGCCTTTTATCGTCAGGTTTGGCTGCCTTGTGGCGGTTACATTGTCATTGATCAGACGGAGGCTCTCGTCTCCATCGACGTAAATACAGGCCGGAATAAAGGTGCGAAAGATCAGGACAAACTGCTCCTGGATACCAACATGGAAGCCGCCCAAGAAGTGGCCCGCCAATTGCGGCTGAGAAACATGGGCGGTCTTATCGTGGTGGACTTCATCGACATGAAACATCGCAAGGACCAGCAGGCGGTTTACAAGGCGATGATGGATCACCTGAAGCGAGACAAAGCCAAGACTCAGGTCCTGCCCATCAGTCAATTTGGCCTGATGGAAATGACCCGCCAGCGTCTGCATGAGAGCCTGAGCAGTGCCCTGTATGAGCCGTGCCCATATTGCAAAGGCCATGGTCAGGTCAAGACGACCATGACCATGAGTGTCGAATTGCAGCGCCGCCTTAGTGCCATCTTAGGCCGCGGCAAGGAAGACCAGAAGAGCCTCCTTGTCGTCGTGCATCCCGAGGTGATGCAACGTCTCAAGACGGAGGATGGAGAACTGCTGGTTGACCTGGAGCGCAAATACGGTGCCCGTCTCACTTTCCGCAGTGACCCCTCTCTACATCGCGAGGAGATGAAGCTGGCAAATGCCACCAATGGCGAGGAAATTCGTAACTGAACGGGTCTCTGGAATTGGAAATCTACAGCAGATTTTGAACACACCCTGAACCTAAGCTTGTCATCATTATCGGTATGTCTTCAGCCCCTCTCTCCTCCAAGTCGCGATTCATCCTCATCGGTGCCGGCATCATCTTGGTCGCATCTCTTTACTTTGGCTGGCAGTACGCCGGGAAGGAGCCTGCCCGCCCGGTTGTCGCAGAAAACTCAAAAGACAAGACCACTCCGCCGGATGCGATCCAGCCCTTGGCTCCAAAGCAAGGTGCTGAGATCAAACCCTCCATGCCGGCCACTCAGTTGACAACGGCAGAGGAGGGGGATGTCTTGATCGATGAGATCCTGCGTGCGGATAAAGAGATTCCAGAGATGGCACGTGATCTCCACGAATTGGTGAAAAAGCTCAATGGTGAGGCTCAGGTCAATGCCAGCCGCCATTTGGTCAATCTCACCAGTGATGAAGACTACGGTCTGATTGCGGGTTTCCTGGTCGATCAGAAGATGAACCCTGAGGTGATTGAAGTGTTGTTTTCAGACCTCATGAATCGGGATCGCACCTTGCAGTTGCCACTGTTTATGAACATTCTGAAAAATCCCCAACATCCGCAGAATGAAGAAGTGCGCAATGTGATGACCATTTTGGCCGGTGAGGACTTTGAGAATGACTTCACTGCCTGGGACAATTGGGCTTCCAATGAGTTGAAGGACCTCCAATCACAGTAGTGATTTGGAGCCTTTACCGCGTGCGGCGCCTTAAAGTTTGAACTGTCTTCGTGACAGCAATGTCTCCCCTTCCTGCCTTGCAGTATGCATAGACATTGGTTATCCTCCAGGCTCCCCATTTTAGCCCCATGAAAAATCCTGACGAACTCATGCTCATCCCTCACGAGGAGGGATTTCGCGCATGGCGTCTGCGTGGGGGTGGAGATGTGGCGCAGCCGGAGCCTGAGTCACGCTCGCGCCGTGGTGCGGCCTGGATCGCCCTCCCTGCACGCAGCCTCATCTCTGTCCCCATGCGATTTCAGGGCGTGGATGCCACCCGACGTGAGGGCATGGCCCAGCTAGAATTGGAGGCGGCAGGTTTCGGTCATGAGACTTCTGACATAACCAACTTTGATCTCTGGAATCTGGGGACAGATGAGCGCGACCAACGTGCAGCTACCTTTATGCAGGTGGCCCCCCTTCCAGCAGATATTCTGGAGGAGGGGAGCGATGCGCAGTTTGCGCCTTCGGTCGCCTTTCACCAGCTTCAGGCCGGGGAGGCGTTGGTCTGGCGCGAGGCCGGTGCGTTGGTCCTGGCCATTCCGCACGACTCCGGTTCACCCTTGCATTTTCAGGCTCTCGCCGCACGTGTCTTGGATGCGGATGCAGCGGCTGAAATTCGGTGCATTTTGGCCTCTTTGGAATTGGGGGGGCTTACACCCAATATCCAAACCTTGGCTGTCGTCAGCACTCCCATCAATGCGATGGAAGGCGAGGCCGTTTCCTTGGAGCCGAGCATGGTGATCACCGATGATTTTGTCCGTGCGCTTGATCTCCCTGTCGTTCTGAGAGAAGAGCAAATTCCGTCCATTCCTTCCCATAGCTCACGGCTGATTCCGGCTTCAGTGGTAAAGCTACGGCAGGAGCGGCAACAGCGCCGCATGGTGATGATGGGCGCGCTGGCTTTTGCCTTTGTTCTGGTTGCCGCGCTTGGTGCGTTTGCTGCACGTGTCGCCCTACGTCAGCATTCTGTGACCAGCGAATTGGAGCGGTTGGAGGCTCTGGAGCCGGAACTGGCAACCATCCGCGATGCCCAGGCCGCCTGGGAGGATATGCGTTTCGCGATCTCTCCGGATTTGTATCCGACAGAGGCCCTGCATCAGCTCGTGCAATTGCTACCCCAGGAAAACATCCGCATCACGCGCTTTGAAGTGCGTGAGGATGGCATGGTGATTGATGGCGAGGCATCCAGCCTGGGACATGGAATTGATTTTCGAGATAAACTGATCTCTCACGAGGCCTTCAAACGCTGGACCTGGGATTTTCCTCAGCCGACAAACTTGACTAACGGGCAAGCGACTTTCCGTGCGGAAGCCCGCCCGGTGGGAGAAGGAGAAGATGAAGCGGAGGTAACACAGCTATGACCGCGAGTGAACAACGTCTTGCTCTAGGATTAGGAGCCGTGGTGGTACTTGGCGGTGCCTTCATCGGCCTAACCAAACTTAAGGCTTGGAAAGAGCGGGTGGATGCACGTTCCATTGAAATGGAGACACGGCGTATGGAGGCCGATGAGCTCATGGCTCAAAAGGACTTTTGGAATCAGCGATTCACCTGGTTTACAGACAATCAACCGCTGTTCACCCGGAGAGGGGAAGTGGACGGTCGCTTCCTGGAGTATTTGGAGGCATTGGCCGGTGCTCACGGGGTAAAGTTGCCGCAGATCCAGCCCATCGAACCATCCGAAAGAGCTGGGCTCGTTTCCTCGACTTTTACGCTTGAGGCCCGTGCCGACTGGGAGTCCATGAACAAGTGGTTGCACGATTTACAAAAGCCGAATGCCTACATCAGCATTCCTACGCTGACAATGACACCGAATGATGAGGATACAACTCAGGTCATTGTGAACATGAATGTGCAGAAATGGTTTCGTCTGCCACCGCTATGAAACACCTGATTCCATTTCTCTGCCTTGGCTGTCTGATTTTTACGCACAGCCATGCCCAAGAGGTCATCAGTGAAGCCGATGCGGCAGAAGAAACATCGGAAGGTGTGGATGCTGTTGCCCCGATTTCCGAGCCTAATGTGTTGGATGAAGCCGTTATTCCGAAAGCGTATGATGCGGCTCGTTATCAGACCACTTGGAGTAACAATCCATTCCTTCGTAAAACGATTGTGATAGATGGTCCCAAAGTGGTTTGGTCCAATGATTGGGCTTTGGCGGGAATGTATAAAAGCACCACGGGTAAGATCAGCATCAGCCTTCAAAATAAACAGACGGGGGAATTTAAGCGGGTCACCAGCGATGATGGGGCGGACAGTGAATTTCGTCTGATTGAGGCTAACTTTAACCGCAATCGCACCGAGGCCTCGGTCGATATCGCCAAAGGGAGTGAGACAGCCACCCTGAAGTATGATGATGCCCTCACCTCGCGCCCGGTGACCATCAGTAACACCTTCAAGACTGCTGCGGGCGGGCAGCCGGGGAACCCCAATCTACGTCAGGGCCAGCCAGGCCAGCCGGTCAATGCCACACCTTTGCCGGGTGCGCAGCCTAACAATCCTCAGGGGGTTGCCAACCGACCCGGAGGGGGCATCAACCCGGCACCGGTTGCTGGACAACAACCCTCTCCAGCCAGTCCCCCGACCATCTCGCGTCGTCGTCAGTTGATCCCGGCACCGGTGGTGCCTCCAGCCCAGCCGCAGTGAGCCCTTTGCCATCTTTTCTCATGAGTGTTTCTTTACGCAGTTTTTTCTCGGCCTTCTGTCTGCTTGGTCTGGCGACGGTTTCGTTGGCCCAGATTCCACCGCAGTTGCAGCGCCCGACCAATCCGAATGCCGTGCCGCCTGCTGGAGTTCCGGGCCTCAATCGTTCGCGTTCTTCCGTCCCGACGGGTGGTCAGCGCCCGGCCGGTCAAGCGGGCAATGCCGCTGCCGGAGAAGAGCGTGCGGCGATCCGCCCTGAAGATGCCATCAAAGCCAGCGGCGGTGTGGAACTCCAGTTTCCGAACACACCGTTGTCTCAAATCCTTCTGGTATATGAAGATTTGACCGGTTTGAAAATCATTCGCGATGCAGCCATTGAGCAGGTGACGGTCTCCATCGAGACGACCGGCGAATTGCCCAAAGATCGGGCAATCATGTTTATCGAAAAGAGTCTGCTTCTCAATGGCTACTCCTTTGCTCCCGCCGGCGAGGGCATGGTCAAGATTCTGGGTGAAGGCAAAAAACCACAAGCAGAAGGCGCGCCTCTTTTCGAGTCCGCCTCAGATCTGCCAGAGACGGATCAGGTGGTCAGCTTCGTTGCTTTGCTGAAGTATCTCAGCCCCGATGATGCCGTGAAGGCAATTGATCAAATCATCCCGCGTCACAGCTACGGCATCATCACTGCCGTTCCGAATGCCAAGGCTCTCGTCATCGTTGAAAACAGCAATACAATCCGCTCCATCCTCGGTTTGTTGGAACGCCTGGATGTGAAGCCGGGAGCGACTGTCACGAAGCGTATCCAGCTTGTCCGTTCCGATGCGGAAGACGTCAAAAAGGCGCTGGATGAAATCCTGGGCTTGGAAGAAAAAGACGGGGGTTCAGGGGCTCCGCGAGCCAATATCACACCAGCAGCGACGCCGCAGACTGGCAATGCGCCGATCCCGCAGCTAGCCTCTCTTCCTGGTGCGACAGGGGAGGGTGCTTCTGCCGAGGTGAAGCCCAAGATCTTGGCCATTCCTCGCACCAATCGTTTGCTGATCGTCGCCATGCCGGAGACTGCGGAATACATTGCCACCATCGTCGAGGAACTGGATGCTGCCTCAGAGTTGCGCACTTTTGTTTCTCGCACGCTCAAGTATCTGGGGGTCGAGGCCGCCATGGGGATCATCAGTGATGCGATCTCGCGAACGGAAGGGGATGGAGCAGGATCAAATTCCAGTGGTGGAGTCAATAGCTTGGGGCAGCCTAACAATGCCTCTAACAACAATCGTAATACGACAGGGACCAACAGCACCGGAGGTGGTCTTTTCGGCAATAACTCCAGTAATGGTAGCGGCTTTGGAAGCAACAGTAGCAGCGGCTTTGGGAGCAGTGGCAGCGGGTTCGGAAGTGGAAGCGGAAGTAGCTTTGGCGGGGGGGCTACAGGTACCGGAGGTGGGAGTCTCCAACCTCTGCGGCCAAACAATGGTCCGACATCCTTGGTTGTCGGTAAGACGCTGCTCATCAGTGACCCAACCGCCAACTCAATTTTTGCTTCTGGCCCACCTGAGCATCTGCGGGTGTTGAATGAAATTCTGGATGAATTGGACAAACGTCCTCAGCAGATTTTGATCTCCGCTGTTATTGGGGAGGTCCAGTTCACCGACAGTTCTTCTTTCGGTATTCAGACTCTGCTACGCGCGCGCAAAAATGGAACTGCGACCGGCGCTACACGCGGATTGTTTAGCCAGGTGGGAAACACATTGATCGATGGGGATTCACTGATTGATCCCCGTGCGGCGCTTGAGGTTGCCGATTTGGCAACAAATTCAGGCTTCACTTTTTATGGAGGTATTCGAGAAGGCCTGGATGTCATCATCAATACTTTGGAAGAGAAAGAGAATTTCGACATCATCTCCAGACCAACGATCTTCACGATGAATAACACGCCTGCTACGATTAGCAGCGGCACCTCCTTCCCGATTGCAACCTCAAGTCAGAATCTGGGAACCGGTTCTGGAGGGCTAATCTCCAACGTGCAATATCAAGATGTCGCATTGAGTTTAAACATCGTGCCTCTGATCAATTCCCCGGATGAACTAACTCTTCAGGTGTCGCAGGAAAACAGCGAGCAAAGCGGTACACGTACCCAGGTGGGTCAGGATTTTTATCCAACATTGACGAAGCAATTGCTGACGACCGTCGTGGTTTGCAAAAACAATACCACCGTCCTTCTTGGGGGATTGATTCGCGAGGCAAGCCTGGATAATAAAACGAACATCCCTTTTCTGTCTAAGATCCCGATCATCAAGTATCTCACTGGCTCCACTTCGAAGGGCAAGGATCGGCGGGAATTGCTGATCTTCATCCAGCCTCGGATTGTCGAGGGGATGCATGATCTCCCCCCTTACGTCGGCGATGGTGCGGGAAACAGTCCCTTTGCAGGTAAAACCACAGACATGTTCCAAAGTGAGCAGCACATTGAGGCTGAACAGGCCAATGCCGCCCTGTCCCCTGTGAAACGCAACCGCATCAAGGACATGGTGGGTAGGTTGTTTGGCCGTCGTGAGCCAAACTATGAAGCACCGGCCCCGATGCCTGTGCAGCAGTGATCTAATTCCCGATAAAATCCCGCGTCGCCGGAAATTCCTGCCTCCACTCTTGTGTTTTTTCGACATGAATCGCGGTGATGAGGGACTTTTCTCCATCCGCTGCGTCGGCGATGATGATTCCTTGTGGATCGACCAAGACTGAGCGCCCGCAATACATATGGTTAGGCTCTTGTCCGCAGCGGTTGACCCCGAGGACATAGGCTTGATTTTCAATCGCCCGAGCCTGCAGGAGGGTGAGCCAGTGTTGTATGCGGCGCGCGGGCCAGGCAGCAATGTAGATCAGCAGTTCGGCACCTTGGAGGAGGGCCGCGCGACCAAGTTCCGGGAATCGCAGATCATAACAGATGAATGGAGATATTCGCACCCCCTGCCATTCGAAGACGACCATGTCATGACCTGCGGCATGCACCTGTGCCTCTCCCCCGAGACTGAACGGGCGGATCTTGGTGTAACGAGCCAACTCTTTCCCATCGGGCGTGATTACCAGGGCTTGGTTGTAGCCTTGGCCATTCGGGCCTGGAGTGATGACTCCGCCAAGTACTGCGCATTGCCATTGCGCGGCGATTTCTTGGAAAAAACACTCCGTTTCCCCTCCCAATGATTCAAGGGTCACGTCGAGCTGACAACTGAACCCGGTGGCAAACATCTCAGGCAGCACGATGAGTGATCCGGGCAGGGGCGGTGTAGCGGCGAGTAAGGTGCGAACCTTGGCAAAATTGGCCGTTTTGTTTTCCCAGACCGAGTCGAGTTGCAAGGCATGAAGGTGGAGCGGCATGTTTTGATTCAGGTAATAATGAATACTGGAGCTTGCCAGCGTACCTGCCTTCGGATTACGCTGACCGCATGTCCCAATACATCGTTCAGCCAGGAGACAATCCAACGAAGATTGCCAAGAAATTTGGCATGACGATGGCCCAATTTCAAAAGGCCAACCCAGGACTCTGTGATTATGGCACGAACAACTGCAAAGTGCTCTTTCCCGGCCAGTTGCTGAATGTGGCGGGTGTAGTGACCGGGCAGCCGATGGAGGCACCCGTGGCGCAACCCGTGAGCTTCAATGCACCGCCACCGTGGATGCAGATCGCGATCATGGAGCAGGGAGTTCAGGAGTGGGCGGGCGCAAAGGACAATCCACGAATCCTGGAATACCTGAGCAGTGTGGGCATCGGGGGTAATCTTTTGAAAGATGAGACGGCTTGGTGTGCCGCATTTACCTACTGGTGCCTTTGGAAGTCAGGTTACCCCGGTCAGAAGAGCGGGCGGGTATCCGACTGGTGGGGCTGGGGTCGGCCTGTGGCGGCGGCTTACGGGGCTATTTGTATCCTTCAGCCTTTGACCGTGGATCAGGCAAGCAGCGGCCACATTGGTTTTCTTCATGCCATGGATGCCACCAATGTGTGGTTGTTGAGCGGGAACTCCGCAAATCAGGTGCGGATCAGTGCGTATCCAAAGAGCAAGTTGATTCACAATGCCCCTTACCGCTGGCCTTTTTAACGCCATGATCCCAGAACCGCCTGTCTCCATTCGTCATTACCGTCCTGAAGATCTGGAGGTTTTGCGCCAGATCACCGTGGATTCGTTTGGGGCTGTGGCGCTCGATCAGATGCTGGAAGATCGCCTGGGCATCTGGAATGAGCGTGATTGGAAGGCCAGGAAAGCTGACAACATCAATGATGATTGCACGGTCAATCCGGATGGATGTTTCGTGGCTGAGCGTGCAGGGGAGATCCTGGGGTATATCACCACCCGTGCCGATCATGTGAACTCCATCGGGCGTATTCCGAATCTGGCGGTGGTGGAGGCGGCGCGTGGACTGGGATTGGGGCGTCGATTGATTCATCATGCCTTGGATTACTTTCGCGAGCAGAAACTGCGCGTGGCGAAGATCGAGACCATGGCCTCAAACGTGATCGGCCAAAATCTGTATCCTAGCTGTGGCTTTGAGGAAATCGGGCGGCAGGTTCACTTTGCGATGCGCCTGTGATCGGGGTGGCGCTAGGTGGAGACGTGACGAATCTGGCATTCGGCGCTGTTTGCACAGGGCCTCAAATCAGGCCCAAATATTGCTTTAGAGCTTCTAAAACCATGAACTCATCATCTGCCCCTTGGAAGGTTCTTTCATCAAAAGCCGCAGCAAGTGTGCTCATGGAAGGCTGGAACCTCGCTACCTTGGAAGCGGATATCGAGGAAACCCGCACCTTTGCTATGGAGATCGTTTTTGACGCGCCCTTTCTCACACCGCCCGTGGTGCAGATCGGGATTACTGGGTTCGATATCGATCAGCGCGATAGTGCCCGTCTCTCAGTGACGGCGGATGGCATCACGGAGTATGGCTTTACGGCGATCATCTCCACATGGTCCAACACGCGTGTTTATGCCACTGAGTTTAATTGGTTCGCGATTGGGGCCTAAAAGGGGCAGGGCATTTCAGCCGCGGACGAGAATGCGCAGACTGGAGGTAGCAAAAGCTGCGTGGAGTTCTTTCAAGTCAGCCGATGAGAGCGAGCGCAATTTGGCCGGAGCTTTCTTGTTGCCTAACATGAAGTGTTTGAGTGCGTTGATGAACAGCTCCGGCTGAGACTCCGGATCGATTCCCAAAGACTCCGGGAAGGTGGCGTCAAGAATGGTCGTTCCCTCATCCGAAGTCTCGCCCAATTCCTCGACCCAGCGTAGGACGGTTTGAACCAGGGGCACCTCAGGGAACCGCTGAGCGACCAGCGTCAGCAGATCTTCGCGGTTCCTCACATTCATCAGCAGAGCCAGGAAAAACCGGTGCTCAGGATCTGAAACGGAGCTGCGCAGCCCTTTGATGAAGTCCCGATGCACACACTCCTCCAGCGTGGGTGCGATGGCCTTGGCCAAGGGGCCATGCTTTTTCTCAAAGGCGGCCAGCACCGTCTCCCACTCCCCCAATTGGGCCAGGTGTCCCATGCAATGCTGCAAGATGTAAAAGCCGCGTTCGAAATCCAATTCCGTGACCATGTCCAGCACCAGTTCCGCATAGGTTTCATCCTGCACGGTCTCCAGCACATCCAGCAGTTGCTTGCGCCGCATCGTCAGCAGGTCCGTATGCATGGGGTCCAGCGCGATGTGAGGTGGCAGGTAATTGAATTGCGGTCCTGTGCCGGGATCATTCTGCGTGCGCACCACCACGGTGACGGAAGGGGTGTCCAGATGAAAAAGCGAGTGGATGCAAGTGCGACCGGAAATGATGGGCACCGTGCGTCCTGTCTCCAGCAGTTCGATGTTTTTCATCCTTACATCGCCTAACTGTAAGTGAGGAGTAACGGCATGTTTTTTATCAAACTCGAAGTGCGCGTGGATGCTTGATCCTGACATCACATGAAAGGCCCCGGAGAACTCATGCTGATGAATGTCTGTGGTGCCATCCAGCCAGAACAACAGTTGAATGTAAAACCGAGGATGATCATAGGCCACAATCTCCGGCTGACCAAAACCTGACTGGGTCTGAAAGGGCTGCTCATCATCCAGGAGAAAGCCGCGCATGAAGGCAGTCAGGTCCACATGCTGCGCCGGTGGCCGCTCCATCATGGCCGCCGAGGCGATTTCAGGGAACTTCTCCAGTGAGAAGTTTGCCTGCTTCCAGCGCAGTAAAACCGTGCGCCCGAGTTCCTTGAAAAATGCGTCCATCCCTCACCCTTTCACCACACCTCACTGCCTCACAAGGGGCTTTGTCATCTGCCCCAAGACGGACCTTGCGCAGGGGATGTCTTCGCGCTTCTTTGTCAAAGATGGAAGCGATCAGTGCGCGCCATGGCTGCTACGCATGAAACCCTTCCTCACCCTCGCCACGGCCCGCACTTCGGCGGGTGCCGAGCTCTCGCTGCATTCGCATGACACGGAATTTTACCTGAGGGTCAATCGGCAGCCTCTCATGGGCACCAATGCCTCGGAGTCTGAGAAGATGCTGGCTCAGCTCGCCTGCATTCGGCTTGGGGGGCAAACAGCGCCGCGCGTGCTCATCGGCGGGTTGGGATTTGGGTTCACTTTGCGGCAAGTGCTGGCCATGGTCGGGCAGGGGGCCCTTGTGCAGGTGGCGGAGCTTTTGCCTGAAATCGTCGCTTGGAATCGTGAGTTTTTGAGTTCTGTCAATGGCTTGCTGCTGGATGATCCACGCGTGCAGATCTCCATTGAGGATGTCTATCAAATCATCGCCAAAGCTCCCGCAGGCCATTATGATGCCATCCTCTTGGATGTGGATAATGGCCCCATCGCCATGGTTCAGGATGGCAATGGTCGCCTCTATCAGGCGGCGGGTCTCGCCGCAATCAGCCGTGCTTTAAAGCCGGGTGCTCGTGTCACCTTTTGGTCCGCCTCTCAGGATCATGGCTTTGCCAGACGTCTGACAAAAGCGGGTTTCAAAGCGGAGTGTGTCGCCTGCAAAGCTTATCCTCAGGCCAAGCGCAAAACACACACCATTTTTGTCGCAGATCGAAAGTGATCCCTTGCGGTAGAGGGCAGATCACGCCGATGGATTATTGGAGGTAGAGTGCGGCGTGGTGAATCTGAACGATTTTCCAGTCCCAAGGCCAGCGGCCCTTTTTATGCCAATGGAAAAGCCACGGCCCCTCAAGGGCATTGGTCTTGGCGATGACCACCGGGCTGAGGCCCAGCCCCTGGCCCTCCAGCCGGATCTTCATTTGAAGCGTCGCCTGGTTCATCGCGGCACTCAAATGCACCAGTTCTGTGTTCAGGGTGAGAGTGATGAAGCTGCCAAAAATGCGCTCGGCATCCGTGATGACCGTTTCCCGATCATGACCGACCTCGTCCATGTAGTCATTCGTCAGCATGGACTGCACTTCCTTCCAATCCCGGTCTTCCACGGCGGCGATGAACTTCGTTTGTGCCGCCAGGATTTCCTGCTTCATCGTTCGTCCGAAAACCCACCAGCCTGCATAGGTCAGTGTCATGAGCCCGAGAGCCAGGAAAACCAGAAGAAAGCGATTCATGGGGGTTTATTTCAAAGGGAAACGGGGTCAGCGGCCAAGGTGACAGTTAAAATTCGCCAGACATCTTTCATACAGTCTCGCGAACCGCCTGCAAAAGCAAGCCGCCAAACTCGGCCTCCCACTCGTCCCTGCCATGTCACTCGGAGTCTGGTTACTCAGGCGGCCTTCGTAGCGTGCCACGGCCTAACCGGCGATACCGGATCTCGTCACCGCAGCACCGCCCTCACTGGCGGCGGTGTTTGCGCAAAAGCATTAGCCTGCGTATCTCGCGGCTCATCGCGCGGTAGAGCAGGCAGGGTATCTCGGGATGGAGCTTGCCAGGCACTTCGGCGAGGTATCTTGCAGCGATCCAAAGTGGGTGCTTTTGAGAGGGGGCATTCTGTCAAGCCGTTGCACTGATCCCGTTCTTCCTCTGGCTGGCCTAGGTTCCCAATGTCTCAAAACTGGAATCTTTAGATTTGAAACACCTGAGCCCTTTCACAGCCAATGCCCCTCTGGTTGAACGAGCCCGACTTTCGCTCTAAGATTTCCTTATGCGTTTTGTGTTGCTCGGGTGGTAGCCGATTTGATTTCGCGCCCTCTGCTCGCCATCTTCTTCAAGACGAAATGGTTTCGAGTTTCTGCACTATGTCCGACACCCATTGCTTTGTTCCAGCCGAATCAAACTGAGCGTAGTAATCACGCGGTCCCCATCCTGGGATAGATTTCGCGCCTTTATCCTTGAAAACCAAGACGCAGTGTTCCCGCTTTCTGGTGAAAAATATGTCTTGCACGACGGCCCATTCGACACCGCACCAGTTTTTCTTCGGATAGTCCCGACTCAAAAAAACTACCACTAGTTCGGCATCGGAGTAGGCCTCGACAAGGCGTTCATTTAGATTTTTTCCCAGAAGATAGCTTCTATGAAATTCATCGTAGAATATACGATCTTTTCCATACCGTTTCGCCAAAGCGGACGCCACCGGCTTGACGCGCGGTCGATCCTCTCCAGCGTATGAGATCGCAACCCGATAGCGATGAGAATTAGGAGTATGTATTTTCATGGTTTTCGAACGGGTTCCGTTTTTAGAGATCGACGCGCAAGATTCGGAGTCTATATAGCAGCTATTGGCCGACCGATACACCAGTTCGCTCCAAAGAAAATCAGCGATGTTACTATCTGGTATCCATTTTGCGCCTTTAATTATCGGCAGTGACTCCTTAAAAAGCTTTAACGGCCCGCAAAGAATCGCCGCGATCCTCTCCTCTGCCGGAAGGCTGGCGGCATAAATATCTATCTTCTCTTTCGTAAGCGCCTTGAACTTGCCCGGAAACAGTTCATGCACTTTGGCTATCTCTTTTATTTTTTTCTCCTTAATTTCCGCAAATCCCACAATACCTAGTCCATCCGTGCCCGAAGCCCACCCTGGAGCCCCAATCACCAAATAGCCATTGTCTACTGAGGCAAGAGATTCACCTGTTCCACTTAGCAGGTAATAAACAAATTCTTTTTTGTTCGCGAGTTCATGGATATTCTCCCGCTCCAATACCGTGACAACCCCACCCACTCTATCAATAGCAACTGGAATTGATAGCGTTGAAGCGCCCCCTCCGGCGATAGCCTTCAATTCCTCCCGGTCGATGATTAGAACCCTAGCCGCGTTGTAGACTTTCTCGGCCGCCTTATCGAGGGACTTACAAACGACGACTCGGATCAAATGCTCCGGCTTAAACAGCTCACATATTCTCTTCGCGAGATTCTTGGTCCCATGCAAGCCCGTGGTTGCTAAGCACCCACGGATACGTTTTTCATATCCCACTCTATTCTCCTTGGAAAATGGCGGCCTTTGGGGATTGGGCTCGAATTCTATGAAGCTTTGACCTGCATCATCTGGATCGTGGTAATGCCCGGTAATTTTTGAAGTCAATATTGCCCGACACACCCATGCTCCAATCTTAGTATAATTGTAAGGATCTCCGCGATAACTTCGCCCCGTAAGCCGCTCCAGTACGCAATCAAATTTGCCCGGTCTATATTTTTGCCGAATCGACGCCACATAGAACTCCAGCTCAATAAATACAGAGATGAGCTGCTTAAAGTCTTGCGGAACCTCCATCTCTATAGCGTCTATTTGATTGCTTTCCGCGAAGTCCACCGCCTTGTATACCAACGCTTTCGCGATGCTCCGCGGATCTGGCGAACTTTCGCCAATAGAAAGACACTTCAGCTCCGCAGAGCTATGATATTCAGTTCGTTTTAGGAAAATGCATCCCATCAGCCCGTATTCCTCACCTGTTTGATCGGCGTTTTTTACTAATCCAAACGCCCCAAACACAACCTGTCCTTCTCTCATCTTGAGGAGAGCCCGATCAATCCAATTGTGATGGTGCTTTTTTTCAAAATGCTCCGTCCAAAAAATATTTCCCTTACATAGCTCTTTAATCGCTGCGCTCTCTTCGATCCTCATGCGCCGCACCCATGGCTTTCTGCCCTGACTTTCTTCGCTAGCAGTGTGTAAATTCATTTTGAGGTCCTCTGGCTTGTGTCTTATTTTTTCCTCGGCGGTCGGATTCTACGGACGGTAAGGTCAGCTTCAGGATAGGATCGATCCATTGACTGCAAATAGTCGTTTACTCCCTGCTTTCCGCACGAGTCCGAATCGAGATTGAAATCAATTTGGCACACACCGTCATCAGTTCGCTCGCGAAGCACATCAGTGATTTGACGACTCGGCCCCACGGCTCGGCAAATAGCGTCGAAGAAGTCATTACAGTTTGTATGCCCATCCTTCAGATGTTCTTCGCTCAATGTGATGCGATATTTTCTCCGTTTGGGCTGGCCGCTACGCGTCCTTTTTTTTCTAACACTTTTCAAGGTCATCGGTTTTAATTAACGGGTATGTAAGTGAATGATTTTGAAAATGCGCACTACCCACTTTATCAGTGATATCACTAAATGTTTGAGTGCCATAAGCTAAAGAGATGCCAAGTCTGCCAAAGAGATTATTCATTAGTTCGCTCGGAGATGCTAGCAAATTTTTTTTGCAAGAAAGAGAGGTAAACAAAGAGGCTAAAGGGCACCTCTGGATAGTGCGTGGGAAATGACGTCAGGCTGCAACTGCTTGACTGATTTGCCGCAGATTCAGCAAAGCCACCGATTGGATGCATCTGCGGCTTTCCCTTTTCACATCAGGTGACGACGCGCCTTAGCATGTGGTGGTTTTGGTGATGTGGAGACCTGACCCCTGCTACGATTCGCTCTCGTTTGGCCGTTGGTTGTGTTCATTTCTGCTTCTCCCTTAGTTCCTTCTCCAACTTGGCTACAGGATCAAATCCGTGAAGTGCTTTGAGGTGTGCAATGACGACGTCAAGATACGCACGATCAAAGTCGATGTGCGAGATCAAAATTATGCGGTTGTCTGGAAAACAATTCACACCCACGGAAATCTCCGGCTTTCTTCAGACGTATGGGTTACTGTCGTCTATTGACGTTTGTCGTGACTCCCCCCTCCGGTTCCTACATGTCCATTCCTCGTTTCATCGCCCTTCTGTTTCTTTTGCCTGTCGTCGCCCCTGCGGCAGAGGCTCTGGCCACCCGTGGTCAGGCCACGTATGAGCAGAAAATCAAACCGATGCTGGAGCAGTATTGCTTCGATTGTCACGCCGATGGCATGGACAAAGGGAATTTCACCTGGGACAAGCACACGGATTACACCGCGCTGCGTGCAGACATGAAGTTTTGGGACCATGTGCGTCAGCAGATCGTCACGCATGTGATGCCGCCTGAAAAAAAGGATAAACCCAGCCTCATGCAGCGGGATGAAATGGTGGCGTGGATTGACGATGCGATTTTCTGGTTTGACCCCACGAAGCCTGATCCGGGCCATGTGACGTATCGCCGCCTCAACCGCACGGAATACAATAACACGGTGCGCGATCTTCTTTATGTGGACACCCGCCCGGCGCGTGAGTTCCCACCGGATGATACGGGCTATGGTTATGACAATATCGGCGATGTGCTGAGCCTGTCCCCCATGCTGATGGAAAAATACCTGCGCGCCGCACGTGCCGTGGCGGAGGATGCCATGGACACCCAAACACCCGGGCATGTGGATGTGGAGATTCAAGGTCGCAAATTTTACAAGCAGAAGGGGGAGAGTCAGGAAGATGGCACGCGTCGCTGGTTCTTTTCCAATGCGGAAGTCTCGCAGAAATTTTACGCCCCCGCAGATGGCACCTACACGGCGACATTGCACGTGGCGGCCACGGAGGCCGGCGGAGAACCGGCAAAGATCGGTCTGAAAGTGAATGGCAAGGATGTCTCCACCTTTGAAATCACGAGGCGTTGGAAAGCGGACAAGCCGGAGTTTCAGCAGATTCCCTACACCCTGAACCTGAAAGCCGGTGAAACGAAACTCTCCGTCGCATTCCTCAATGACGGGAGCGATGAGAAAAATCCAGATCCTAACAAAAGGGATCGCAATGTGGTTTTGGATAAAGTCGAGGTGAAGGGGCCTCACAGCCTCCTGGCTCCACGCGGCAGCCGTTTTCTGCGTTGGTTGCTGGATAACAAACCCGTGGGCTTGCCGGCGGTGCTTTGGACTGGGGAGGACCTGGAAAGCGGGCAGGGGAATGCCTATAAGGACACGGGCGGTATCGTGCTCGGCAGTAGCGGTTATGTGAAGCATCCGGTCATGATCGCGACGGATGCAAAATACCGCATCACCGTGAAGGCCGGGGCGCAGCAGGCCGGGGATGAACCGGCGAAGTTTGAGATTCGTCTCGCCGGTAAAACGGTGGGGGCTTTCTCCGTCACGGCCAAGAATCAGGCACCGCAGTCCTTCAATGTGGAGACGATGCTGCCTGCGGGCAGTCATGAGTTTCAGGTCTGGTTCCTCAATGACTTCTATGATCCGGCGACCAAGGCCGACCGCAATCTTTGGGTCCATCAGGTCAAAATGGAAGGTCCGATTGATCAAGGAACCATGATCAAACCCGAGGTCCTGCCGAGCTTGGTGGAAAAAATGGGCTCCCGCCTTTTCCGCAGGCCCATCACGGCAGATGAAAAAACAAAGTGGCAAGGCTTTGCTGACATCGCTTTGAAAGAAGGCGAGAAGCCTCTGGGGGCGCTGAGCTTTGTCCTTGAGGGCATGCTGGTTTCGCCCGCCTTCCTTTTCCGTGGTGATCCACAGCCTGTCGGCCCGGTGACCGATGGCATCACCTTGATCGATGAATACAGCCTCGCCAGTCGCCTCTCGTACTTTCTGTGGTCCGCCCCGCCGGATGACGGGTTGCTGCAATTGGCAGCCAAAGGCGAATTGCGCAAAAACTTGGCTGCTCAGATGACCCGCATGATCGGTGACGGTCGTGCTTATGCGCTGACGGAAGACTTCGCCGGGCAGTGGCTGCAATTGCGGGATATGGACATTGTTTCTCCTGACACTCGCCGTTTTCCTGAATGGAAGGGCGGCATCGCAGGCAGCATGAAAAAGGAGAGCCAACTCTTCTTTGACCACATCCTGCGGCAGAACCGCAGCATCATCGAGTTCCTCAATGCCGACTACACCTTTGCCGACAAAAAACTGGCGCAGTGGTATGGCCTCAAGGATTTTAAAGGTGACAAATTCCAGCAAGTCTCCCTGAAAGGCACCCCGCGTGGCGGCATCCTGACCCAGGGGAGCGTGCTCACCCTCACCTCTGGCCAGACCCGCACCTCCCCTGTGAAGCGCGGCAAGTATCTCCTGGAAAACATCCTGGGCACCCCGCCGCCACCCGCCCCGGGGGGAGTGCCACCGCTGGATGAAAATAAGGTGCGCAAGGCGAAGATGACCCTGCGAGATCAGTTCGCCCAACATCGCGAGCACACCTCCTGCGCCGGTTGCCATGCCTTCCTGGACCCCATGGGCTTTGCCTTTGAGCACTACGACGCCATTGGTCGTTATCGTGAAACGGAAAAAGACCTGCCCATCGATGCCGCAGGCACCCTCGTCCGTGGGCAGGCCTTCAAAGACATGACTGAACTGCGCGAGATCCTGGCCCGTGACATGGCCGATGACTTCACACGTAACCTTGCCGAAAACATGCTGACCTTCGCCCTCGGGCGTGGCCTGGATCACAGTGACAAGCCAGCCGTCAAAGAAATCGTCCGCCGCACCAAGGCCGCCGGTTACAAGTTTCAGGATCTCATCTTGGCGGTGATCGAAAGTGTGCCCTTCCAGAAAATGCGCGTCGGGACTGAGGCCGAGTGACATTTGCGTTCACCCGCGTCATTCGCTATTCCTATGGCTCAGGGGCATCGTATCCCTGAGTCCTCTCCTTTCATGTCAGACACCCCTTCCTCCTCCACTCAGGGCCGCGTCATCCGCGCCGCCCTGGTCATCTTCCCTGCGGGCACCATCATCCTGGGCATTGCCTCCTTTGGCATCTGGTGGGTGAAAAAGGTCAAGGTGGAGGAGCGCGGTTACAAGTATGCCCTGGCCCTGCGTCGTGAACTCAGCGAATCCGGCCTCCAGCGCCACCTCAGCATCCTCCAGGATGTGATGCGACAGCCGGCTGCACAAAAGCTCACGGCGGTGGCCGCCTATTTGGAGTCGAGCATGGGGGCGGAAAACATGGGGTATCAAGTCCGCCGTGTCCGGTTTCAAAAAGACGAGATGGAGCTGGCCAATGTGGATGTCGAGATCACGGGCAAACCGCGCTTCCGGGATGTCGTCCTCCTCCTGGTTCCCTATGGCGACCCCGCGCAAATGGAGACCGAGGCCCGCTCCATCGCCCTCATGATGTCCCTGGCCCACGCCATTACAGGCGAAGTAGGGAGTCAGACCCTCCGCCTCGCGGCAGTACCTCTCAGCTACGATCCCGATGCCATCGAGCGCTTCGTCGCCGCCGCGCGCGGCAAGGACGAACGCTTCATGCAGGTCCTCATCCCAGGCAGCCCCTCCGAGGCCACCCTCGACCTTCTGAAAAAAGCCTTTCGTGTGGATGAAACCGGTACCGTCCTGACCCCCCTCCCAGACACCCCCGATACCCCGACCACTCTAGCCGCCGCCCAAGTCCTGAAGACAAAACTGCTGCAAACAGTCGAGTGACCATCGCCGCCTGTGAAGGTTCCGGTGGTCATTTCATAGCATCGGAAGCTTCACAAAAAGGGCTGTGTGACATCGCCAGGACAGTCGCAAACCTACCGAAGTTGTTTTCGCACCATGCCCAGCCTCTGCGTCCGGCATTTCTCCGAAGGTTGAACCGGGAAGCGATCCGAGGTGGATCCCGCGACTGCGGGAGTGTGTTGATTTAGAGGTAGGCCCATTGGCTCTCTCAAAACGAAGTAGGTACTGTGAAGGAGAAGTAGCTGCAACGGTGAAAACGCTGGCTGCTGGAGTTCACCGTGCTGCTTCAACAAGGAGGGTTAGGGAGCGAGAAGCTGTTCTGATTTTATTTTCAAGTGGGCTTCGCACGGCCAATGCCATTGGTTGGCTTGTGGGTTCATTTTTAAACTCCAGTAATCGAAGCAATTCGCACAAAATCACAGCATATGACTGCTTCGATTTTGTTGGGCGAATGAAACTCAAAACACAGGCTCGAATCTGGAAGCTTTCTGAGAGTTAACCTTCCGGGGAGATGTGTGGCCCAGCCATTCAGCAGCAATGATCGAACTCCCATCAGGTCGAGCGTAATTGACACTTGTTGGATCTTACCCCACTTCAAAGGCACACGCTCAGGCAGTGCATCCAGTAAAAATTGAATTGATGCGTTCGGCCCATCTCGAACGAGGCCAATTCTAACAATCTCCACTGAATCAAGATTGGGGACATTGCCATAGATTGATTCTATGGCCTGCGGATTGAGCGCGATTGAATGCCATGGGTTCATTTACTTCTTTTTCCTCTTTGTGCTGGATGAAGGTTTTTGTTTGGGGCCTTTTCCTTTGTCGAAGTTGTAATGTGATTTTGTGCCAGGGAACACGCTGTGCCTAGTATCTTCGGGCTTTCGAACATTGAAGTGTGGTCCTTCGCCACCACCGTCTGGAAATTTGTGTCCAGCTTGATGGTCCTGAATCACCACTTTGTCCCCATTTTTGTTTGTGAAAGTGTACTCGCGCGACATCACCGGTTTGCCGTTTTCACCGATGACATTTTTACCACTTGAGTCGGTCATGTTTACGTAAGCTGTCGAATCGGGCTGTTGTGAAGTGGGGATTTGAGCATCCTTTTTGGCGCTATTGAAGGCTTCAGCCCTACATGTGTTATGCGTCAGCACCTCCCCTGATCCCACGAAGTAACAATGCTCCGTCTCCACCTCCAGGTTGTACACCTGATGACGGCCTCTCTGATACCCCAGCGCTGCCACGGCCTCCCGGCCTTTCGTGGTGCGTAGTTCCTCCCCGATACGGAGGTCCTTCACCGGCACCCAGTTCTGCCTCGTGGCCGAGTACATCCGGTGATGGCCTGTGACGTAGAGCACCTCGCCACTGCTCATCGTCAGCGTGCGCACATCGTCATTGGCGTGCGTTATCGTGGCGGTCACCACTCGGCCTGGGCCTTCGGCGATCTTCGGACAGGCACGTTCCTCGATGACTTCGGCCCAGCCTTTGGCGTGAAGCTCCTCAAAGTCCACCCACACCTCGCTGCGGCCTGCGACCTGTCTTGCATGCTCTGCCATCCAGCCCGCTGGCCTTAGCAGCGTAATATCAAACATGTCCCAGCCTGTGCGTGCATCCCGCAGCCGCACCGTGTAGCTGCGCCAGGTCGCCGGATCAACCTGGGTCTCAGAACCGCTCAGGAGACTGAGCGGGCTAGTGCGCTGTGGAGCGACACGATCCTCCGGGGTGGAAGACCCCGGCCATCTGGAACCGTGTTCCTGGTGAGAACTTGAAGTTACTGCGTCGCCG
>Ga0247837_1001443_pt1 | contig 48999 bp, 49 predicted proteins | sample LaCtaG_2_FD_187115 | JGI IMG/M metagenome (GOLD analysis project Ga0247837, IMG submission 187115) | Freshwater microbial communities from meromictic Lake La Cruz, Castile-La Mancha, Spain - LaCruzMarch2015_14.5m | ecosystem: Environmental > Aquatic > Freshwater > Lake | place: Spain: Castile-La...
CAATTAGACGAAACTCATAATATGTCTAAGGTTGCATAAATAAAGAAATTGTGGAGGAATCCTTCCGGATTTCACATAAAACCACTGATCCTCTTATCCTTTTCATCTATATGCCATAAGGTTTTGAGGGAAGTGCTTAAAAGTGACCTGTCCAATTTGACAACACTATGCACTATTCTGGAGGAGGAATGTGGGTAGTTGTACCTGGGACAGATATAACGCACCAAGTGAGCAGTTCTTAGCCTCTCAAAAGACTCTAAAGCCGCAGTGAATAGCCTATACGAGCGACTTATCTAAAGGTCCAAAGGCTGCGAAAGCAAAGGCCGTCGTTCCGCCCCAGGAATCGCCTTCCGCCAGCGAATTCGCAAAGCCACCCAGCAGCCCAGCAGAGCCAAAGCCCCAGCAAGTATCAACAGCAGCGGCCAGGGCTCCGTTTCTTGCACTATTCCGCAGAAATGAAGGCTGCAGGCGGTTAGACAGGCTCCGCCCCGAGGACACACGTCTTCGCACTTCCGCTGGCACTCTGCGCTTTGGCTGAGCATGATGAGAGGACTGCTTTGGCTTCCTGCAGTAGTGGGCTGGGCGGAGATGGGTTCAGGCTGAGGGGAGGACTGGGCGGGCTGGAGAGGCTCAGTCGCTGCTGGTAGAGTGGGAGGGGATTGGGTAGGTTCAGAGACGGAGGGCTGGGTAGGAGGGGTTAGAGTGGGTTCTGTGGTCGTAGGGGGAGTGGAAGGCTCAGTTGAAGGGACTTCAGCTGGCTGAGTAGGAGAGGGCTGGGCAGCAGGCTGAGAAGGGGCAGGGTCAGTAGCTGGCTGAATAGGAACAGGCTCAGTAGCAGTTGGCTGAGTAGGGGCAGTCTCTGGTTGACTTGTAGTTGACTCCTCTGTAGAAGTTTCCGTGCTGGTCTCAGGAGAAGTCTCGGATTGCTCCACTGGTTTCCCTGTTTCCGCTACTCCCGCTTCATCCTCGTCATCCTCATCATCCTCGTCCTCATCCGGCTCCACATCCACTGTGGTCTCATGGGCTGGCTGTTCCTCACTATGTCCAGATTCCTCAGGACTATGTGTTTCCTCTTCCTCCGGTTCTCTCGGGATAATAGTGAGTGGGTTTGGGGTGGGAGGGGGGACGGGTGCTGGCTGCGGAGCGCTCACTTCCGCCGCTGTACAGCCACACGTTTCCAAGCAACTCGCACCTGAATTCATCGCCTGGCAGCCTTCGTAGCAGGGCAAGTTACAGCCCTGCGTCACCCCGAACACCACCGCTATCAGTAGCCATACACCTCGCATAGTCATTATAACGCAAGAGTTCCTGCAATGAACAATTCTCTATATGCGGTTACTATGGATGAGGTAAGGCAGAGGTAGGCATTGGCAGCTGTCGGCGGAAATGGGCTTTTTCAGCGACTATTGTCCCTTTTGATCCAGGTACTTGTCCTAATTCAAGGAATTTGGTCGTTTTCCCTCCTACTGCTACTCTCCTCCCCTATATACCTGTGCAACGGAGAGGTCTGCACGCAGGAAGCCGCCTGCAAAGGGAAGGAAATTCACTACGAAAGTGGAGCGGTGGGAGGGATTCGTAAGGAATGGGGACTGACTTGCGCGGATAGTTACCAAGTTAGACTGGTGGAATTGCTTTGCTACGCTGGGCTGCTGGTAGGCGGACTGCTAGCAGGCTGCCTGGCTTCTCGCTTGGGCAGAAAAGCGACTTTGACCATCTTTCAGCTCCTATTTGGAAGTGCAGTACTGTTGGCAGGACTAACAGCTTGGAAGTGGCTGTTCGTCCTTAGTCTGGGCCTATCGGCAGTGGGAACTGCTGGAGTCAGTCTGAGCGGACTACTGCTGGTGGTGGAGACTGTGGGAGGGGAGGAACGGCAGTGGTATTTGGCAATTGGCTTGGCGGTGGCTGGACTCGGCTCAGCCCTTTGGGCGATTGGTGCGGTTTATATATCGAATTGGCGAGTTTTGTGTCTAATTATCGCAGGAATCTCTTTGGCTATATCCCCTTTTCTCTTATGGTTACCCGAATCTCCCCGTTTCCTCTCCATTTCCGGCAAATTCGAGTCCGCCCGGAAAACCCTCCAGCGCATTTCCAGCTACAACCACTCCCCCCTCTTCCAAGAAGTCCTCGAAGGCGAAAAAGTCCTCGGCTTCCAAGAACAGTCCTCCGTCCTGCCCTCCAGTCCCAAAGCCCTCTCCGACACCTCCAAAATCAACTTCATCAACACCTCCCACGGCACTGTGACCGTCACAGACTCAATCCCCTGCACCTGGAGAACTGCTCAGTGGACGGACCTACTCCGGCTGGAGGGCTTCAGGAGGAAGTTGCTACCGGTTATGATGATGTGGAGTTCGCAGATGGTGGCTGGGTACTGTGTAGGGAAGGAACTGAGGAGTACTGTGGGGGATGAGTACTACTGTGGAGGGATTGCGGGGGGAGTGGTACTGCTTATGGACTTGTTGGTTGCGGGGACTTTGAACAAGTTGGGGAGGAAGGCGGTTATTGAATGGCTGCTTTTTATATGTGGGATTTCCTGCTGGGCTGCAGAAATTACGACTTTATCAGAGCAACTTATACTGAAAGCCGGCTTTCTCATAGCGGCCAGTGGGGCGATTGCAGCTCTTTTCCTAGTTCTTTTCCTATACACAAGCGAGCTCTTTCCCACCTGTATCCGCCCCTATGCGCTCTGCCTAAGTACCAGCTTCGCCTGCTTCATCTCCCTCACCAGTCCTTACCTCTCCTTCATCTCTGACTCCATCGGTATCGATTTACTGCTTCTTATCGGCACTTTACTACTCGCAAGTTGTCTACTGGGCCTGGAAATGCCTGAAACCCAGGGAAAAAGACTTGAGGACTTCCTAGAAGAAGCGCATAGTCGGCAAATTGAAATGCGGGTGAGCGCTTCGACGAGTAATTTCGCAAGCAAGCCGAATTTCGAGCAATTTAACGAAGCTGCTTAGAGTCGGCCTAAATAAGTCTGGTAAAAGCGCCTTTCAAATGCTAGATTTCTTATTTAATTGCCATTTTGAGGGTGCAAAGAGAGACTTTGGCTTACAGAATTGCCCTGTATGGTTCTGTTTGTACGGATAAGCCGCTGTTTGAGGGAAATATAGCGAATTTAGAGTTTCTGTGAGGAAATATTCTGATTTTTGGCTTGGGAATGGGAATTGGCTGGACTTGATTTGTTATTGACTACGTTTTTTTTTTCCTAACCCACCATTATACAGCAATGAAGGGCAAAACTCTGGCGAGCATTCAAAGCCTACGTCATCTTTGCCCTTTCCTAAGGCAGCAAACTCACGTAACCGAGGAGCTAATTGCCAAGTCCGCGAGCCAATGTCCCTTCATGAAAGCCGCCCACCTCATCGACCCCGGCCAGTCCAATACCCTGGAAACTATCGCCAAACGCCTCAACGACCCTTGGAACTTCATAGACATGGACCGAATGCACCACCCTAAAGACAAGTTGGACTACGAAAGCCACTTCACTACCGCTATCCAGAAGCTGAAGGACGAAAGTCGGTATCGAGTGTTTATCAATATATTGAGACAGTGTGGGAACTTCCCTCGAGCGCAGCAAGTCATGCCTGGGGGAGTGAGGGATGTAGTGGTGTGGTGTAGTAACGACTACTTGGGTATGGGGCAGCATCCGAGTGTATTGAGGGCGATGACTGAAGCGCTCCAGAAGCATGGAGCAGCATCAGGCGGGACACGAAATATCGGAGGGACGACGGACTTCCACGTCAGATTGGAAGCAGAACTAGCGGATTTGCACGGAAAGAAGGCGGCTTTGGTGTGCACCTCCGGCTACGTGGCTAACGAGGCCGCCCTCAGCACGCTCCCAAAGGTGTTTCCCCAGGGACTCGTCTACTTCTCAGACGCTGAAAACCACGCATCCATGATAGAAGGCATGCGACACAGTCGACTGCCCAAGACCGATATACGCGTTTTCAAGCACAACGACCTGCAGCAGCTCGAGCGACTCTTGCAAACTTCCATCGAAGCCGAGCCGCAAAAGGCCCGAATCATCGTATTTGAAAGCGTCTACAGTATGAGCGGAACTGTAGCCCCCTTGGCCTCTATGAAGGCCTTGGCTCTGAAGTACCACTGTTTGACCTTTATTGACGAGGTGCATGGAGTGGGGCTGTATGGACATAGGGGAGGCGGCTTGACGCAGGAATTAGGGGTGGAGATGGACATTGTGTCAGGGACTTTGGGGAAGGCGTTTGGAGTGCATGGGGGGTATATAGCTGCTTCAGGACCGATAATTGACTGTATCCGCAGCTACGCTTCTGACTTCATTTTCACTACTTCTATCCCACATGTAGTCGCTGCAGGCGCAATTGCCTCTATTCAGCATCTAAAGCGCAGCTCTGATGAGCGCACTAAACAGCGGGAGCACGTCCGTTACATGAAGCGGCGTTTAGCTGAAGAGAACTTGCCGCTTCTTCCAAGCGACAGCCACATTATTCCCCTTTTCATCGGCAATCCGGAGCGCTGCAAACATGTGAGCGACACGCTCCTCTCCGAATTCGGTATCTACGTGCAGCCCATCAACTACCCCACAGTCCCCAAAGGCAAAGAACTGCTGAGACTCTCCCCCGGCCCACTGCACACTCCGCAACTCATAGACCAGTTTGTGGCTGCTGCGAAGGCCGTTTGGACCCGCTTCGGACTCGTCACGCTGGAAGCCATGAAGGCGCAGGAAGACAAGGTCAGTAGCTAGCTGCTTTAGGCTAGTTCAGAACTCGGCGGCTCGCCAGGGAGTCAGTGGCGTCTCTCCGCCTGATAACTGGTTCCCAAGCCTTTTCCCAGGCTTTCTCTTCGTCAGCTCCGCAGTACTGATCCTCAGTTCACATGGAAACTTGGGCTTGGAGAGGGAAACATCAGAGCGGTGGACGAGTTTGCTGACTTCCTGGTAGGCCAGAGCCTGCGCCGCCCAGTGCTTTTGCCCTTTTAGGCTGAAGTTGCTGCGGGAAACGTACCCGAAAAGCCTCTTTCTGAAGGTCGGACTGCGGATTTCTCGGCTTTTCGGTAGGCATTTTTCCGCTTTCCTCACATCTTTCAGCCTTAAGCCGGTCCCATTCCCCGCCTTTTCCCCACTTCGACGAGTCAAAAGCGCTGGAGATATACACAGTCCGCTGTCAGGCGAGGCAATAGGCGACCTCAGGGTTGTTCTGCTGAGGATTTGCCGACTGCCGGTGCGACTGGGAGGCAGTTTACGTGTAAACCAGGCTGAGTCCACGGTCCATTCGGACTGGCTGAGGCCGGGGAGCTGCATGGAGGCCTTGCGCCAGGTCATTTGGTGGAGTTTTAGCCGTGGAGTCTCCATATAGCTTAGGGGTTTTAATGTGTGTAAGAGCAGGCTGTGGAGAGGAATAAGGGAAAGAGTAGGGGAAATAGTCGAGAGAGAAAAGCAACGTACAAAATAGGCAAATTAGGAGGAAATCGCATATAATTCATACAATAATTTCAGCCCTAACCCAAGAATTCGTCTTTAAATCAGGCCAAATAACCCATGCTATCCCTATATTCGCCTAACCAATCTCACCGACAACATCACTCTACGCCTCTGCAACACCCGAGCACCCCTCCCCTCTGTCCACTTCCAAAGCACTGAAGCCGGCCTGTTTCTTCGGGGCCTGGGAAACTGGCTACAGGGTGGTGACGCTAAAGGGATTGGAGACGGTAATAATGTCGGTGGAGGTCCTTTTTGACAGTGCTGAGACTCGAGCGGGACATACGGAGTACAGGCTGGTGATCGTCTATATCCTGGATGGCCACAGAAAGCACCTCCTCAAGCGCTACTCCGAAATGCGATTTCTGCACAAAGGTCTGAAAGCACTGCACCAGCAACTCCCAGCCTTCCCACCTAGGAAGCTGTTCGGCAATTTGAAGGCTGAATTCGTGCAGAAAAGGCAATTGGCCCTGCAGGACTACTTCAGGAAGGTAGTAAAGGTCCTAGGAGTCTGCCAAAGCAAGGCCTTTAGAGACTTTTTGAGTGATCGGAAGGTGGAAAAGTTTATGAATTTCGACGGAAAGGCTGGGAATAACACAGATTTGGACTTTGAGAATGCACTGGGGGCGGCTTTGAGCGGTTATAGCTAAGTAATTAAGCAGTAGCAAGGGGAAATGGCTCGTTTGGGTGTGTATTTGGCCATTTTGGCTGGATTATGTGGGTTACAGGACCGTATATTTAGAAAATTTGGGTGGAAATTAGCAATTCAGCAGCCTTTTGGGACTAAAAAGAGTCAGAAAGGGACTTTTCTGGGTGTTTTGTTATTGAGATTTTGTATAAAATTGTGTTCAGATATAGAAAAAGATTTAGAAATAGGGCTGAAATGCTACTTTTCTTTGTGGCGATATAGAAAAATTAACTACTCCGGCACTCCCAACGACCTAATTTGCTCCAACAGCGCTTTCTGCTCCTCCTGCGAGAGTTCCTCTCTCCTCTCATTGAGTACCTTGAGCAGACTCTGCACCAGGTCCGTCTTCTCCTTCGACAGTTCCTTTTTCCTTATAGTCAGCTCCCTCGCCACCTGCTTGACCTTGACTCCAGGACTGTCTGCAGGGCGGGTTTGCTTCTTTTTGCTGCGGAAGGCTGCAAGGTGAATACTCTTTTGGCCGAGTACTGGCTCGCGGCTGGCTAGCGCGGCTGTTGCGGCTTCCTCGGAGGAGAAGCAGACCTGGGCGGAGTTCTTGTGGGGGTAGACTTGGACGTTAAGTATATCTCCGAACTGTTTGAAGTAGCTATTGATCTGCTCAATCGAATTCAGTTCCTTCGGAATCTTCCTCAGGTACAGGTTAGTCTTGGAGACGTCCAGACGACTTCCCTCAGTCTTGGTGCGCTTTTCAGGCTGCGGGTTGTCTTCTTCCGCAGGGCGCTTTCTTCTAGGCCGCTGGGCTTCTTGCAGCAGGGCGGAGACTGTCTCTTGGGTGTCTGCTTCGAAGTAGGTTCGGAGTTCGGTCAGTAGCTGCCGCTCCACCTCTTCAGCAGAAGCATGCGATCTGAAGCTAGTGGCCACCAGTCTGCTCAGAAAGCTGTGGTCGTCCTGGTACTTCTTGGGCGTCTTCGCTCGCAGCAGGTCTAGCACTTCTTGCTCCACTTCAGCACTCAGGTGCATAAATTTACCTAATGGCGCCAAGGCAATAGGGGAAGACGGCTTTTGGGCAGTAGCTGGGCGGGAATAAGAGGGAGTGGCTGGGACTATAATAGGGAGGAGTGCTTATTTTGGCAGGGAAAAGAGGCGAATCTAATGATTTGGATGGAATTTATGAACCAATTGGGAATTTAGAGACTCATTTTTAGGGGATTCTATGCAGATACTCGATTATATATGCCAATTTAGTGGCTTTGATTACTAAAATCCCTGCGAAATACTCCACAAAGTACAGATAAGAGCAACTTACAATCACGAAATAGCCATAGGGAATAGAATCATGCACAAATCAAGTATCCACTTTAGCACTATTTCATTTAAGAGTGCAAAAAGCGAGTTTTTCAGCCTTTCTGGTATAAAAAGCTTATTAATTGGCCTTTAGTCACAAAACGGCATAAAATCTGAGGGGAAATCCGCATCATTAAATATTATTTGAGTATTAAAGGGAGATTTTAAAGGATAATCGCTGTCTGTGGGGGTAAAATCGGGCAATTCTTGAAATTACCAAAGTCGGATATGAGCATAAAGCAGCTAAATTACGTGCAAAGACGATTGCTTTGCATTTAGGGACTTGAGGACTGGCTATACAGGCTGTATCTGCTTAGATTTACCCTAAAAGGCAGTAATTTCAGTGTTAGTCAAGGCAATATGCAGTCACAAGGCTTCAAATTCCCAAAAAACACACAAAATCGATTAAACATCAGTCGAAATTAACCCAATTTCCATCACTTTCACCAGTCAAATAATCGCAAAAACTCCAAAATTCGCCCAAAGACCGAACCCAACGAAATCGGCTTTAAGGTCTCACTCTCCCGTTAGTGCCATAATTAGCCTTTGCCTCTATCCTAACCATATAACAGCAGCAGACGTATATATACCGGAATAATGGGAATGTGTGGTAGTTCCAGCAAGCCAGTCCGGCCCAAGATCGAGCGACATTCCATCCTGCACCAGTCCAGCTCCAGCCTACTGCGCTTTGAAAGGCGGGCGGAGGTGCAGATTAAGGTCCAGCCGGGGATGAATCAGGTATTGGAGGAGGAGCGCTTGACGATTCGCCTGACGGAGCCTGTGATTGCGTTTTCCTTGCAATATCCGGCGGATTTGAAGCGGGTGTGGGCTTCGGCCTGTGTAATGCCGGGCCTAGACCCTCGAGGTGGCTTCAAAGCCTGCCAAGACCTGGTCTTCATAGAGAGCTACGAAGGTGTCTTACTAGCCGGCGAGTTCGACGGCCACGGCCAAGAAGGCGAGCCAGTCGTCTCCTTCTGCAAGCGGTTCTCCCTGTCCTACCTCAAAGCCAACGCCAGCAAGGCGCACACAGACCCAGCCCAATTCCTAATAGGCCTGAATGAAGACTGTGACAAGGCACTGAAGAAGGCGGTGGACTGCAAGGGGTCGGGAAGTACGGCGGTTATGATGGTGTATGCGGATGGGGTGCTTACCTTTTCGTGTGTGGGGGACTCGAGGGCGGTGCTGGCGACGACGGATCCGCATAGGGGGTTCACGCAGCCGCCGAGGAGGGAGGATAAAGAGCTGCTGGATGAGATTAAAAGCAGACGGCAAGTGGCTCCCGGCCAAGCCCTCACCGCCGAGCAAGTGACCCAAGACCAAAAGCCCGAAGACCCCGGCGAGCTAAAGCGCATCAAACAAGCCGGCGGCTGCGTAATGCGGCTCGAAGACGACCACGGGCGGAAAATCGGTCCCTACCGAGTCTGGAAAGTGGAAGGCGCCTACCCAGGCATCGCCATGTCCCGGTCCTTAGGAGATACAGTCGCACATCAAATCGGAGTTATCAGCACTCCAGCCATCACTGCGCATATCGAAAGCCCGGAACACGACTGCTTCATAGTCCTGGCTTCCGACGGCGTGTGGGACGTGATGGAGAACCAGGAAGTGTGCGACTTCGTGGAGGCCTTCCGCAACAAGTCAGTGAGGGACGTAAGTGTGCCCAGGACTAGTGAAGTGGTGTGTCCGGACAGCGTCACAATAGCGCAGTTGCTGTGTGAGGAGGCACGGGCCCGCTGGCTGTCCATTGTAGCAGCGGAGGACGTGCTGATTGACGACATTTCCTGCGTGATTGTGGAGCTGCAGATACTCACTGAGAGGAAGAGAGGGATGCCGCAGCGGCCTGAAGTCCCAGCCCCGGTCAGAGAGGTGGAGGATGTGCCGGGGCTGGAAGAAGCAGTCAAAAAGGGCGTCATTCGCCCTAACGACCCACGCAGGAACTCCACAGCTGCCACAGAAATGCCCCCTATCCCTACTGAGGTGCAGGCGGAGCCGGAGCGCAAGGCGGTAGTCAAGGACCCGCGGAGATCTTCCATCGCATCTAGTTGAGATATAGAGCCCTATGCAGCCTCTTTAGTGCAGAATTGCAGCTAGCGTAGTTACTGATATGAGTGAAAGGCCCCTGCTAAGAGGCAATAGGAAGTAGGGACTTATAGGCTTATTTGGTAGGGAAATCTGACCGAATTCGTACTTAGCAAAAAGAGTGAATAAACAGCTCGATTGGAATAACAAGACCCGAAAGAAGGCAATTGGCCTCCACTCACGCAGTAGACTGGCCCAATCTATAGCCCTTAGCCCTCATAATGACTCCCAATTTCCTATTCAGCTGTAAACAGCGCAGAAATGCTGCTCCACCCCACCATCCACCACGACGCCTACAAAATCACCCCCGAACAAAGCTTCCAAACAGGCAAAAACAGCATTAATCAGTCTCTCAACCAGACTGGCCTCACTCCCCGCTACGACTTTTCCGCCAGTCACCAGCTGTTTCAGTCCAAAGAACAGCGCAGACAGCTGCGCAGAGACATCCAAGCCTCAGCCCAGTGAGCGCTATGTAGGGAACTCGGCACTATTGGACATGTCACTCGCTGTTTCCTCAGAACTGGCTGTAGACGTGCGATTTCTCTATGGCTTACGTTGGGGATGGCCTGGATGCTGTATATGAAGGCGGTATTTAGTGAGTATATCGGAGAAACTGAGAAATACGCTACAAAGTGTGTGGAAGCGGCAGCGCTGGTCTTGTTTTTGCTAGACGTAGGAGTCGAAATCGTGGTTTTCAAGCAGAACTGCTCGCTTTGGCTGGTCCTGGACCTAGTAATCACCCTGTGGACCATGGCTTGGGAAGTCTACAGTGCCTTTGAAGACAGCATTATTGCTGATATAGGCATCTTTTGCTGTGTCATGAGGCTAGTCCGGCCCATTTTTCACAGTAAGCCACGGCCGAAGAGAGCCAATTCCTTCACTTCTCCAGCACTTGTGAATGCCGCTGTGGATTCTGCTCCCCTGCGCATCCTCACTTTGCTCAAAAGCCTGCGTACTGACTCATACATCCGCAAGGACAAAGCCGTGCTGCAGGAAGTGGAGTGGGGAATCGACGCCGTATACTCAGGCGTTCTATACGAATCCGCCCCAACAGTAGTCCACAACGACCAAACCGCCTTCAAAGCAGACGACATGCAGAGCATGGTAAAGCTATTTTCCACTACTCCCAAGCCTGCAGGCTCCAGTCAAGGCAGAATTCGAGCTGGCAGCATAAATGACAGCATTCCTATTATGAGGCTGTCTGTGGGACTGCCGGAGGACACTATGGAGTGTCTGCTGAAGGTCGACTCGTACGATTTTAACGTGTTTGTCCTGAATTCGGTCACGAATTGTAACGAATTGAAGACTTTGATGCATATATTTTTCGCGAGAATGGACTTATTTGCGGCTTCAGGGATCGACCCTGGGCCTTTTTCAGCCTTTATCGACCGGGTTCAGTTGGGATATAGCCAGACTTTACCGTATCACACCGCCACCCATGCAGCAGACGTGCTCCAAGCGCTGAACTACTATCTGGGTCCTTGTGCAGCCAGTGATTGGCTGCAACTGACTCCAATTGAGCTGGCTGGAGCCTATTTGGCAGCCTGTGTGCATGACTATGAACACCCAGGAGTCAATAACGCCTATTTAATCAGTACTCAGTCGGAGTTGGCGGTTCGTTACAATGACCAGTCTGTGCTGGAAAACTTCCATGTGGCGACTGCTTGGGGACTTACAATGCATGAGGAATACGACTTTTCCGCACAAATGCCGAGAGAAGACGCACAGAAAATCCGCGCTTTGACCATTGAAATGGTGCTGAAGACGGATGTCGCCCAGCACTTTTCCCAAATTGCGCAGTTCAAAGCCAAGCAGTTTTCCTTCAGCCGGACATTTAAGGACGAGGATAAGTCGCTAGTGCTTGGCTTGCTACTCCACTCGGCGGATATTAGTAATGCGAGTCGCACCTGGGAACTCTGCCAGCAGTGGACACACCTGGTAATGGAGGAGTTCTGGATGCAGGGAGACCGGGAGAGGGAAGCCGGGCTGCCTATAGGCTATTTGACCGATCGATATACAGTGAACGTGGCTAAGTCCCAAGTGGGCTTCATCGATGTAATAGTAGAGCCCCTGTTTAAGACCGTCAGGGAGTCCTTGCCTTTGGCAGATGTCTGCTGTAGGAACCTGGAAGCCAACCGCTCTCGCTGGAACGACCTGGTCGCCCAGAGCGAAGAAGAGCTAGAAGAGCGCAGGCAGGCTTTGACGGCCTATTAACTGTTTAGAATAAGGCGGGTTACTACTTAGCAGTCTGCGCGAAGACGCACAAGAGCTGGTTTTCGCTCGGGGAAACGCCGAATTTGGCTGCTTGCGGGCCTGCGGGCAGCAGGTAGAGCCTGTAAGAGCGGAGTTGGATGAAGCCCGCCCGCTGCTTCCTACGCAAGTAGCACCCAATGGAGTGCACTGCTGAGCCAGGCGGGTCCTGCTCTATTAGCGCTAGTGCCGCGGGCTCAGTGTCTGCTACTTCCTCTAGCTTCGCCCTGTGCGACAGCCGCAACAGCGCCACTCCCTTCAAAGCCGCCTCCGGGTCGCCCTGCACAGGGTAGAGGTCCACCAGCTCCCTGCTTTTCCCCTTGCTCAGAAACCCAGCCCACACGGCCTCTTTACCTGGCCTATTAGTCTCAAGACACCGCACAGAGAGTCGGAAGTTGTACAGGACTGCGCCGTTCAGGGAAGCCGCAGCCCGCCCAGCACTCTCTTCCCCCCGGAAAGTCACAGTCGCCCTGCACCCCACTACTGTCCTTGGCAAGGAGTCGATGTCTCCGTAGGGCTTTACTAGGTCGTACACGTCCTTCACGCCGGCTGAGAAGGGCAGTCCTGAAATATCGATGGTTCTGCGATTGAGGGAGGCTGTGTCGGGAGTGGCCGGGAGGACGGAGATACTGACAGAAGGACTTGGGGAGTAGGGAGAAGTCGGGGGAACGCCTGGGAACAGCGGCTGTTTGCATATAGTCTGCTTCAGGCCTGTATGTGCGGACGGCCTGCCCGCTTCCGAATAGCTCGTTGCAGACATATTTTTATATGAGGGTTACATTAACTGGCAAAGCTCACAGGCCGCGCCCTTCTCTTCCCTCTCCAGGCTCAAGCCGCAGTCCGCTGCCATACGTCTGGCCTTGCCGCAGTCCTGCTTGAGTTTGAACAGGAGTCGGTGTCTGTGGCCCAATTTACACACGTGGATATCGGACTTCAGGACCTGGTCAGTGACTGGGTATTGGGTGTGACTGAGGGCTATTAAGTGCTCCAAATCGTCATATCCCGATTCGACGAAATTCGGGTAAATGTGCTTGAGTTTGAGGTCGTCCAGCCACTGCTGTAAGCTGGGCAGTAGGACGAATCCGTTAACTGCCTGCGAAACTGTGCAAAGTGATAGGGAAAAGCCACTTTCCTGCTCCTTTCCTTCCTCGGCCAATCCATTCACTGCCTCTTCCAGACCGGCCATCAGTCTAACCCTGTGCCCTGGCTTTGAGATGCCGATTTCCTGGAGGTGGGAGAGGGTGAGCGGCAGTTCTGACCTCATTTGTCCCTGCAGCAGGTCTAAATCGTCGTATCCAGACTCAATCAACTGCTCGCAAATGCTTTCAAGTCGCAACTTCTTCAGCCAAGTGAAAAGAATGGACTTTTTGGGCCCGTGACCGAAGGAAAAGGACCGAATAGGGGCGTTTTTGAGGCTGTTTCTGACTGTGTTTTCGCATTCCGGCTCCATTGTGGACGAGCATTTCCTCGAAAGCGGCAGTTGTGCTGGTTCGAAGTTGAACATTTTGAACCCTTGCGGAGACACTATTTGTTCTTGGGTGAAAATGAGGTCCTCCGAGTCGTCTCTCCCCGAATTCCTCACTGTCACAATCACATCCAACAGGTCTTTCACAGAATCCTGAGGCAACTCCATCACCGGGTCAATCGACTCCACTGACAAGTCACACTGAGTCACTACTTCCGAACATCTATTCCCAAGTAGCCGCTCGATTTCCTGCGACCTGCACAGGTCCTTCGGCCGCTGTCCGCTTTTATCGCGAAAGCCGGGATCGGCCTCATACCGAAGCAGCAACTGAACCAGCTTGGCACTATTGGTCTCCACTGCAATGTGCAGGGCAGTTTTCCCAAGCTGAGTAGTGCTTACAGCCTCGGTGGGCAGGTTGGGGTTGGCTCTGTGCTTGAGCAAAAGCCACGCAACCTTGTAATGGCCCTTAGCCACTGTACGGTGCAGGGCTGTGTTTCCGTCTACTCTGGCGATTACCTGTCTGCTGCAAGTTCGCATCCGCCCGCTTTTCCAGCAGTGCCTGCGTAAGCTTGTAGTTCCCCGCATCAGCTGCCTGGTGCAGCGGCGTCTCCCCCAGCCTATTCCTCTCATTCGGGTCTGCACCACACTGCAGCAAGTACCTGACTAAGTCCACATGTCCGCAGATAACAGCTCGGTACAAGGGACACCAGCCTAACTTGGGGTCCAGGGAATTGATGCCTGTAGGACAGGCGTCCAGGGCCTTTTTGAGCACTAATAAGTCGCCGAGGCGGCAGGCTCGCTGGATGTCGTCTGGCTTGTCGGACATTCTGCTGTTTAAAATGGGATTTGAAGGGGGTCGATGGTAAGGAAGGAGTGCAGGCTTTGGGTGTGAAAGGAAGGTCGATGGTGTGATAGGAGAGACCAATGTCCTGGATAACTGCGGTTGCATAGAGTTTTTCGACTGATTGCAGGAAAATGAGAGGGGAAATGAGTAACTTGAGCACTGATTGGAGTTGCTCCCTAACTCCGCTTTCAAGCAGACAAGGCCATCTATTCACTCCTGTAAGTGACTATTTGTTACAATTTGGCCAAATGCTTGTTGATCCCTTCCAAAGAGGCAACTTTGCGGAAATCAGCCAAGTATGTGCAAATCTATGGGTACGGAAGTCTATATGAAGCGCTTATCTGGCGAAGTTCCTCATCCCTTGGGTACTTTATGTGATTGCGGACCCTATTGCCTTACTGTAAGGAGCGTGTATCTCTTTGTATTGGGGGATAGACTTTACAGGAAGGGAATGGTACTCTATTGGATCAACCACAGCTACTAAATTAGGGTCATTCCCTCAGAAATTGCAGTCCTTCCGGAGTACTGAAAAGCTTTCAGGCGAGAGCTTGCAGAATCCTGCCTTTGCCAGTATGCGGAAAGTGGATGTCTGTGCATTGATATTGAGCGAAGGCAAAGCACTGACCTAATGGATAGGGCCAAGTTCCCAGACTGTCCAGATACTTGGGTGTTAGAGCACTAGAAATGGACACATTGATTATGACGGCTAATGGACTGACTGGAGTAGTGGCTATATGGCATCTGTCTATAAACACAGCTCTTCACAGACCTCGAATTCCTATACTCCACAGGACTCACTAAGAAAGTGAGACTTTCCATTGCTTTGTTGAGTGTATACTCCCCATATACTCAGTAATTGGAGGAATTTAGAGTATCTCTATTTCACTTCATAAGTCTACTTCTGCATACCATTCCCGGCATCCATAGTAGGTCTTGGTGACTTTCTGTGCAACTTCCTGATATTGATGAGCTGAAATGATGAGGAGGGAGAACTTTGCGCCTGGAAACCCTTCAGTCTGGCACTAATGCGAGAAATACTCACGCTTGTGGATATTTCTGGCTTCCCTGTATCTTAATCTATTGGAGTTCGAGAGAAATAGACTTGCCGCTATCTACGAATCGCGGAATCCAGCTGAAACGCGTGTTAGTCTTTCCAGTGCATTCCATAGACTTGGTAATAATGGAGGTTTTAGCGAGTCTAGAAGGCTGTTGCTTCTGCCGAACTCCTCTCCACAGCGCCAATCAGCCCGCCCTCCTGCCCTGCCACCACTACGCCATCTGTCTATCCTGCCAATCCCAATTCCAAGGAAACCTCACCTGTCCCCTCTGCTCACAGCACTTTAACTCCCTCCCTGCGGACCCCGACCTAGCCCAGTGGCAGGCCAATCTGCAACTCATAGGCTCAGTTCCTAACCCTGGGGACTTGTGCCACCAGCAGGTTCAGTTCTTTATGCAGTGGAGGGCTGGAGAGGTGGCGGCCATTCCTAGGCTTGCCCTGGATCAGTGGCTGCCTGAAGCTGTTCCCTATAGAGAGGAAAACACACAAGCAGGGTATGGGAATTGGGAGGGACAAGGGCTTGTTGGACCCGGGGAAGTTGAGAGTTTGGCGAGTCAAGGAAAAGGGCAAACGTGCAGAATAGACCTGGGGCAGTTGGAGATAAGGAATCTAGGGACTGGGGACAGTGGGGTGTGGAGCTGTGGATATTGTGGACAGTCTGGTAACCAGAGGCAAAGATGTGCCCTTTGCAACCGAGTTAACTTTCAAAGTGTACTGGGGGAGGCATTTCCAGAAGATCTGCTTGGAATATTGGAAGGAGGAAAGAGAGCTAGTGATTTATCCAAGCTGGAGTTGGGGCAGGACTGGAGAGAACCTTGGCAGTGTGGCTTTTGTAAGCAGGGGGGGAATACAGCTGAGAGGTGTGTTGGATGTAATCGAGTAAACTTCCAAACTATTGTGGCTGACCCGATCACTGATGACCTTCTAGCTTTATTCACTGCGGACACACCACTTCAAAGAGAGGAAGAGACTCCTGCAGAGGTCCCCCCTGTCCCTGAGGAAAGGACTGAACTGCTGCTTAAAGACTTGATTGAGTTGGAAGTGAGGAGAGTCGGGGAACTCACTGGTGAAAATTGGGAATGTGGGAACTGTAGAAAAACAGATAACCAGGGTGTGAGGTGCAGAACTTGCAACCAAGTTAATTTCCAGGCTGTTTCGACCCTGTGCATTCCTGAAGAAGTACTGACCACTCTCGAGTCTCAATTGTCTGAGCCACTGGTATCTACTCCTCCTCCAGTGTCCCCATCACCTCAGTCCCCCTGCATTGTTGCAGAGAAATGCGAACCAGTGAGGGACGTAGCTGGGCTAGAAATGAGGAGAGTGGGAGAGTTCGAGGGTCAGATCTGGCACTGTGACTTGTGCGGCAAAGACGGCAACCAGTCAGCAAAGTGTACTACCTGCCATCATGTCAATTTCCAAACTGCTAGGCTCAGCTCACTCTCTGCAGAACTAAGAGAGGCTCCTAAAGAAATCTCCCCTTCCGACCAACCTCCTGCATTTCCTCCCCCTACTACTCCTCCCGCTGATGACCATTCATCATGGCTTGACCTAAGTTCACCTCAACACTCAGACCCTGAGTCTCCACTCCCAAATTCAGCAAAACACTCCGATTCTTCAGATTTACCTCCGCCTCCTGCAGCTTATGAAGTGGACCAGTTAGACTTCCCCAAGTTGAAAGTGAGGAGAGTGGGTGGGGAGTCGAGTGCAGCTTGGCTGTGCTGGTTCTGTGGCCAGGCCGGAAAGCACGCTTTCAAATGTGAACTTTGTCAGAAAGTTAACTTCCAAAGTGGGCATTTCAGAGCTATTCCAGGGTCTTTTCAGGCTGCTCTCGAAGCGTCCATTAGCCCGGACTCTATTGAGCTATCTGAGAAAGAAAGGAAACACTCAACACCACTATCCAGCACAGCTGCAAACCCCCGTAGCCTGAAACTGGAGGGTCGCAAGCCGCCTGCACAGGTCTTGTCAAGTGCATTTGGACGAGCTGAGCCGACCGCATTAGTTACAGGCAGAGAACGCTTCTCTGCCCAGGACCGAAGGGAAGAAGAGGCTAAGAACCCGGCCCCAGAACAGATTTCAGTAGTCCACATCCCTCCAGGAAGTCCGCAGTACCCACAGAACTCCTCCAGTCAGCACGCAGAGGTCAGGCAAAACGGGCCGAGACGCTACTTTTGCCCGCTCTGCGCACTTATTTAGCTTTTCCCATAGCATAGAAACAGTGAACTTGACGAGGAAAGGTCACAAATCAGCGAAAAGCGACTATTCTCAGAAAGAAATGCCTGTTGTTAATCGATAAACTTCCACATCCAAACCAAATACCGAAGTTCACACATCTCAAAGCAAACTAGTGCAGTTTTCTCAATTCAGCATGAAAAAGGACGCAAAGGGCGAATTTCTCACTACGATTTGCACTCACTTAGATAAATACTCGCACTGGAGATAGTTCGGAAGCCTGAAATGCACTGAAAGTCTCTTTAAGCCAAATAAACCGCCTTATGTTCCGCCTAAAGCCGCCCAAGTTCGCAGCAGATTGTAATATAGAAAGGGGGAAATGGAGGTCCCAAGGTTCTTTGAAGGCTGTTTTGCATGCCAAAGACCACTTCATCAAGCCTACTACCCTAGCTTAATGCCCTGTGGACATGGGATAGTGTGCTATTCATGCCAAGAAGCTGCAAATTGGTATACCACTTGCGGAATGTGTGGACAGGTGTGTAACTATTTGGCTGCGGATGGGAATATAGCGAGATGGCAGCAGAATTTGCAGAAAATAGAGTCTATTGAGCAGGTTGAACTGAGGAATCAGTACTTTGAGCAGCAGATGCAGTTTTTGGCATGTTGGAGACAGCAAGGAGCTGAAATTCCGCTGATTCCTGAGAATTGGGGATTTCAGACAGAGGATAGAGAGCCTGCGGAACTGGAACAAATTGAGGATCCTGAGGGAAGACTTGTAGAACTGAAAGAGGGGAAATCAGACCTGGCAGAATTGGAGTTGAGGCCTGTGGGGCAGGGCTGGAAAGAACCTTGGCAGTGTGGCTTTTGTAAGCAGGGGGGGAATACAGCTGAGAGGTGTGTTGGATGCAATCGAGTAAACTTCCAAACTATTGTGGCTGACCCGATCCCTGATGACCTTCTAGCTTTATTCAATGCGGACACACCACTTCAAAGAGAGGAAGAGACTCCTGCAGAGGTCCCCCCTGACCCTGAGGAAAGGACTGAACTGCTGCTTAAAAACTGGATAGAGTTGGAAGTGAGGAGAGTCGGGGAACTCACTGGTGAAAATTGGGAATGTGGGAACTGTAGAGAAACAAATAACCAGGGTGTGAGGTGCAGAACTTGCAACCAAGTTAATTTCCAGGCTGTTTCGACCCTGTGCATTCCTGAAGAAGTACTGACCACTCTCGAGTCTCAATTGTCTGAGTCACTGGTATCTACTCCTCCTCCAGTGTCCCCATTACCTCAGTCCCCCTGCATCGTTGCAGAGAAATGCGAACCAGTGAGGGACGTAGCTGGGCTAGAAATGAGGAGAGTGGGGGAGTTCGAGGGTCAGATCTGGCACTGTGACTTGTGCGGCAAAGACGGCAACCAGTCAGCAAAGTGTACTACCTGCCATCATGTCAATTTCCAAAGCATAGCTTCCAAGGCTGTTCTTGAAGTCTTCAAGACTGTGGGTGATTCTAACATTCCACTTTCCGATGCTTCCGATAAACCCCCACCTGATTCTCCAATTGATGAACCCAAAGAGATAAGCCCAACGCTTCTTCGAGACATAGGTCTGTTTCCAATGAAAAGAGTGGGAGAGGAATACGAAAAACCCTGGGAATGCACTTCATGTAGCCTAAGCAATCGCAAGGTCCAAAGATGCCTTAAATGCGACAAAGTCAACTTCCAAGCGGTTAGTCGAGAGGCCTTTGCAGCAATTGCAACTTTCCTAATCGACTCGCCTCCTGAACCGCTCCCAATAAAGGGTCACGATGGTTTCGATTCATCTGAATCGTCTGACTTTGGAAAAGAACGGATTCCCCGTCATAAAGGGAAGCTCTGGACGTGCAGACACTGTGGCAGAGAGGAGGAGATGTCAGGGCGGGAATGTCTGAACTGTGGACATACTGGCTTTGAAGATGAAGACCCATTGGATGAGCCAGGATTTGGTTTAGAACCCTATGATCCGCCAGTCCATACAGACCAAGAAATACCCCAGGAACTGACCATAGCCTCAGATACTCAGCCAGGTGCGGCTTCTGTTGAGGAAACTAAAAGCGACAATCCCAAATGCCCGGATTCAGCAGTGAGTGTCTCCGATGCGGTGGGTTTACCTGTACCTCCAGAGGAAGTGCCTAAGTTGTGGACCTGCTCATGTGGCTTTTCCGCAAATTCAGCTGAGATGCAAAGAGGCTCCCACTGCAACGAGGAAAACCCTAATTGCAGCGCTATAATTCCCCCCGAGAGTCGGTACGATCAGAGAAATCCTCGTAGTGAGATAGGATACTCAGTGCCCAATATACCAGAAGATATCAGCAAACAAGGAATTATGAAGCTTGATGCGAAGCAGTCTAATGGCGAGCTGAAGGAGGGAAGATGCATTGAATGCTTGAAGTGCACTCTTCTCTAAACAGCAGTCTAGACAGTCTTTTAGGAGTTCATAGGGAAGGTATCCGATGGGAAGGGAGATTGGAGCCGTTTTTGACGGTGAATGTTAGTAATTATGCCTGGATGGGTATGCAAGGGTGTGTAGACTACTGTGAGACAGTAGAGAACGGCTGTTAAATGCGCTCATTGAACCGAAATTCGGCTGAAATCGACGAAAGCCAGCCAAAGTCCCGTTACTGGCGATCAACGTCAGGTACTGGTCCTGCAAACAAGCAGCAAACAGCCCTGTTTCAGAGCTCTTTCCCAGGGCAAAGCCACTGCCAGCGGCCTGCACTGGACCTGCACCCAGTTTTCCTGCAAAATCCCTCTTTCTCCAAGTGTCTGGGTGGAGGACTGAGGCCTGGGGCTCTGGTGACTGTGCACTGTTGGTAATGGAGGCTGGGAAGTCATTGGCTAGAGGGAATTAGAAGCTATCTGGCTGTTCGGGACGCACTTGCGCGTTATTGATGAGTACTTCCAAGTAGCGCAGCAGTCCAGCGAACTGCCACTCGCCTCCAGGCGGGAACATGACTCTAATGGTGTACTGTCCAGTCTCATACACCATCGCTGTCGGACTGGCCTGGTCCTTCTCCTCTATCTCATAGCGCTGCAGCTCCCCTCTGCGTCTGCCCTCCCGCAGACACTTGCGAGCCCACTTGGTCGTCACTCTGCAGAAGCGACGCTTGCAGATGGGACAGGAGTTCTCGATTTCCGCCCACTTCAGGATGCAGTCCAGGCAGAAAGCGTGTGTGCAGCAGTTCAGCTGTCCTCGCACTGCTATAGGGCCTCTGCACACGCCACACTCCACTGCACGCTTCATAAACCGGGTCATAACCATCTTTTATCGACAAGCCCAGTCGGTCCTCGGCACTGAGGCGAGCTTGTATGCAGAGAGTTTGCGGAGAAGGGCCAAAGGAGCGAAACGTCTGCACCCAGTCCGGGTGCTGGACTGGCAATGTATTGGGCCAAAGGCCTCAACCCGGTACATTTCCGCAGCCTTTCCCACCTCTCTACGTCCAGCCTGCTCTTTTCTTCAGCCACAGCGCACCCTGCTGCCAGTCCTTCCTCTAGCCCTCACCACTGCTCGCTCGGGCTGCTTCTCCCCACTTCCGCGCCACTGAGTCCGCAACTCCCTCACTCCCGCTTCCTTTCCAAGCGCTATATCCCTTCCGCAACTCAGTTTTCTAAGTATCAGCTGGATGGAGACTAGAAGGTACATGAAAATGACTTCTAGGACTATACGGCAGAGATAGACTGTTCCCGACTATAGCGGAAAGAGGTGACAAAGTCGAGAAAAAGGGAAAAGTGGAGATTGCGCGGGATGTAGAAATGAAGAGAGGGCGAAGGAAAGCGCTTGTATAGGCGCATACGGAGGTCTGATTTGAAGGGGAAAAAAGTGGTGGCGTTAGGGGAAAAGTCGTAGTTTCGAAGACGGAAGCCGTCGAAGTCGAACTGTTTTTTGCGTGTTTTGGTCTTTGTATTGTCCGGAAAAGAACGCTTTTTCGCCTATATCTAGTCGGACAGAGAAGCCAGAAATTGCCGATTTCTCAGCTGGCAGTTCGCCTAACTCGCCTCAAAATTGTGGAAAAACTCCTAGTGGCCATTTCTATATAGGAACTAAATGTATCTCTCTATCCCCAAAGCATGATTCCCCCTCTCCAAGTGCTAATCCCTGATTTTCCTTAGAAACGCGTGGAAGTAACTCCTCTAGTACTACTGCTAACACTCTCACATGACACTGCACAAGTCGCATGACGGCCTTTCCTCCGGCTCAGGCTGGGGGACTGAAAGCGTGCTTTTGAGACTGCCATATGGTCGCTGAAACGGGTCAAAGTCCTTACAGTCCTCGAACAACTTGCTCAGTACTCGATGTCGATGTCCCGGCTTGTCGATGTGGACGTCTACCTGCAGGTCTAGCTCGGATAGGCAGTAGGAGGACTTCATTACTGCGAGTAAGGGCTCTAAGTCTTCATATCCAGCTTCAACGAAGCGAGGGTAGAGAACGGCCAAATCCAGCGCGCTCAGCCACTGCGCGAGTGAGGGGAAACTGCGCAGTGTGGGTCCCGCCCTCGGACTTCCGCAGCAGCGCGACTTCTCCCCTTTGCGGGGACGCTGCGCCTTCGTCTCCAGTTCCAAAGCTGCCAACAAGCGCACAGCATGTCCAGGACAAGGCAGGCCCACTTCCACCAACTTCTGCTTCGTGATGGGCATAGGAGTCCTCATCTGTGCAGCCATTTGCTCCACGTCATCATAGCCTGAATCCACCAATACATCCGCCAGGCTTTCAAGTGAGTACAGTGACAGCCAGGCCTGCAGGGCGGATTTGCGCTCGGCTCCTCTTCCAAAGGAAAAGGTCCTTAGAGCTGCTGAAGGCAGCTGGGCGTGCTCTTCATCTGGCTCTTCCCTGTGGAGGTACCCCCGCTTTTCCTGCGAGGAAGTGGTGAGCACTTCGGAACTGCTGCTGGACGGACTGAGGGACAGCTTCTCGAAAGTCTGCAGAGAGATAGGCGGGATTGAGTCCAGCGGCTCGGCTGTGACATTGAAGATTGGAGACCCACTGGATTTCGTCCTTCTCGGAGTATGCAGGAACAGCAGTTGCTTCATTTCCGCACATTGAGCCAAATCCATGCTTTTCTTCCCTCTCTGTCTGGGCCTTACTTTGTCCTTGACGAAGGGCGAAGCGCCGTGCTGCACTAAGAGCCGCACTAGTCGTTCAGACCTGCTCTCCACAGCCAAATGCAGTGGTGTTCGGCCCCACTATCTAGCTTCTACTGTGTGGTTGGACAGGTTGGGGTTGGCGCGGGTCTCGAGCAGCAGACTAGCGAGTAGGAAGTCGCCCCTCAATACAGCTTTATGCAGGGCTGTATCCCCATCACTTTGCTGGATATTGGGGTCGGCGCCTGCACCTAGGAGAGTCCTGGCGATATCCACATATCCGCTTTCCGCTGCGTGATGCAGGGCGGTCTCTCCTAGTGCGTGCTGGATGTTAGGGTCAGCGCCCATCCGGAGAAGCAGGGAAACTACTGGGAGATGGGCGCATATGACTGCACGGTATAGTGGGGTCCAGCCTTGTTTGGAGTCAGGGCTGTTGATGGAAGCAGTAGGGTCGAGCAAAAATCTCTGCACTAGGGACAGGTCGCCCAGACGACATGCTTCATGCAGGTCAGACATATCTCTACTTACTCTTAACCCAGCACATTCACCCTTCTCTTTATCTCCCCAGCCTTCCTGTAGTTCACCCAATATTGGTGTTCCTTTACCATATCTGCCATATTCAAGCATCTTCTAAGGCTATTCGCCGGCCTTTTATCGATTTCTCATACTTGGGAATTGCGGATACGGAAGGTATGTATAAGCGGGATTACTGCCAAATCGTCCCTAATCCTATGCCTAATTGCCATTCCGCCCAGACAAGCCACTCACACACTAAGAAAAGTACTTTCATCAATTTAGCCGTTCCTGCATCATCATTTGCATTGGAAAAGTGGCTTTCGGCTATAGGCTCTGCATACCAAGAAGATGCAAATTGATATTATGGATATAGTAAGATTCGAATATGTTTCTGGCCAAACTCTAATTCCACGTCCAACTCACTCGAAATGCTCAAAATTCCCCTACATTAAAGCCTCTTCCATCCTCTCGGAGGAGTATCGAACCCTTAAATGGCTTCGCGCCCGATACTTCCCTACACTAACATGTCCGACCCTATCCAAGTCCTCGTCCTCCTCGACCTACCCAGCAACCTGCTGATCCTAATTTCCAGCCACCTCAACCTCAGGGAAATCTGCAAATTGGGCGAAGTCTGTCTCCGCCTCCGAGAAATCAGCTGCAATTTCAACCTTTGGGCCCATGTCCTGCCCGGCATTCCCATAGAAGAAAAGAAGCCGACTTTCCTGAGAAGAAGCAAAATCGCACTGAACATCCGGAAAAAGGCAGTGCAGCCTTATCTCTTGCAGGCTCATAGTGATATGATCCTTAGTGTGGATGTGAAGGATGACCAGATAGTGTCGGCCTCTAGGGACGGGACAGTTTGCCACTGGAATTTGGCTACCAAGCGAGGAGTGGACTACCGGGGACATTCGGACTGGGTTGTGAGTGCGAAGTTCTTTGAAAACGGGATTGTGAGTGCATCCGCAGATCGATCAGTACGAGTGTGGACTAAGGAAGTACCAGAAGGCAGGCTAATGCGAGGCCACAGCATGGGTGTAACCTGTCTCGAACTGGTCAACCCGATGGTAGCGGTGACTGGAGGACATGACAGCAGTATCAAGATTTGGGACTTGGCCCAGGCGAAGCTCATTTCCAGCTTCGGGGACCACTCCTCGGCTGTTAACTGCATAGATGTGTGCGAGCCTTGGATAGCGACAGGAGCTGTGCAGGACGGGAAAGTGCTAGTGAGAGATTTGGTCACTGGGACAATTATGCAGACTTTGATGCTGTAAGAGAAATGTAGAGGCAGTAGAGTGCCTGGCGGCCGTGTTAACTTATCAACTTCCAACGAACTTCATAGTCTGCTGTTAGAGCGGAATTTGCTATTTACAGGGGAGGCGGAAAAAGTGCGAATGTGGGATTTACGTGCTCGCGAAGTGCAAGAAGTCTTCGAAGTCCCAGAAGGCCAGTCCCCGCCCCAGCCCAAGCACAACACCTACAAAATCAACGAAAAGAACTCCAGAGGAGTCTTCCGCATGAAGCACTTAGACGAACTGCACTGGATGGTCGTGGGCTGCATGGGGCTGTGCGGCTTGGCAGGCTTCGACCTGCGTAACAAGCGCAACCAGATGTATATAAAGGCGCACGATTACCCCATTTTAGGCATGGACGCTCGGACTACTACTATGCATGATATAGCAGCCACGTCTGGCACGATGACTAATTATCGCTATGAAGTGGCGATGTACTCGATTTCCAGCGGCACACTTATTAACAAATTCGCTCCTTCTCATCAAGCGGTTATCACTGCTTTGCGGATGGGGGAAGAGACGGTAGTGTCCGGGGCGAAGGACGGCTCTTTGGTTGCCCTCACATTCGGCCAATACGCTTCTAGCCTCCGCAGAAGTTCGAAAATGGTCAGAGTGCTAGCCTCTGTGCCGTCTATTAGGACCTAGTAATGGCAGAAGCCCCCGGACGCGAGTTCCTCAACCACGAAAGCAAGTTCCACTTCCAGCAACTCGCGAGCGTCTACGGCTCTCACATGCCCTTTAGACTGCTGATGGAGCGGAACTTGGCAGCGCAGCAGCAGCGTCTCTGTGGCCTGCCGGCCTCCAATCTCTCCCTCGATGTACTCACTGGAAGACTGCTGGAGCTGCCCTTCCCTGGGTACCTGCACTCCGAGCCTGAGCAACTGCCTGTGCTGCGCACCAAGCTGGTGAAACTGGAGTAGCGCTAACTAGACAGGCTTAGCTAGTTCGACTCCGGGCCAATTCTAGTGTCTGCGTTCTCTCCTCAATATGCGACAGAAACACCTGCGAACACACAAACACTTCCAAAAACTTCCTATCCGGCCTCGGCGCATTCCTCAGCACCAACATCTTCAACTGCTCCTGATTAATCAGCCCGGTGCCCGGCACCAAGGGAGGCGGCAAATCCACAAACGACACAAACCTCTCCCAACACACATAGAAAGTCCTGGCCATTTCCACCGCTTCCTTCCTCTGGTCTGCCATCGGGTTGAACAGCGTTTTGGTCCCTGTGAAGGCTTTGTGCTTTATTGCTAAATCGCTTTTCATGTTCACACCGTAGGGCTCGCGAACTTCCCTGGATATTTCTTTGAATGCGCAGATTTTCTTGTCGATGTTTGGCTCGTCGAGGTTTACCCAGATCAGGTTTTTGTGGTCTCTTAGACTTAGGTTTTCGTAGGGAGGCAAGCCGGCAATGATGGGCATAGGAGCCTCGAGCAGCTCGATTAGAGACCTGGGGATGATGGGGATTATCACGTAAGGCCAGATGAAGGGACGGATAAGTGCTTGCAGTGAGAGCCTACATGCAACTTACACAGAAGCAGTCAGCAGCCCTGTATTACTCGATGTAAACACCACCGATTTCTCCAGCAACACCGCACAAACCAGCCAAAACAAGTCCTGAAACCTCAGCGAAGAGAAGAAAGGCGGACAGCACCACTCCACATCCATATCTCCGATTTCAGGAAAGGCGTAAACGACTGATTCCATAGTGGTGAGAGGGATGGAGATGCTTTGGCCTGGGGCTTGGAGAGGCAAACGGTAGTATTGGGAGAGTAAGTGTTCTTCTTCAGGCTGTAGCAGGTCTGGCTGAAGTGCTCGGTTGAGGGACTTTAGCGTCATTGTTGCCTTTTGCTCGGCTATGACACTCATCCTATTGAGTCTTTTCAGTGCCAACAGCTTCGTTAGCACTTCGAAATGCAGCTCAAAGCAGGCATGAAAGGTAACCAAGCACAGACACTTCTGATACGCCCACTGCCTTTCCTCGCTTATGACCAAGTCGTCGTACTTCAAACATACGCAGTACATCTGCATTTGGTCCTTGTTAGGACTGTCCCAGTGGGGAGAGACGGTGAAAACGCGGTCTTTGGCTTTGAGGGTGAAGACAAAGAAGTGGGAATTGCGGACGAGGACTGATTGGCCGTATAGAAGCTCGTTTAGGTCACTGGCGGAGTCGGTCATGGAAATGGGACGGATGGGACAGCCTGAAGGGTAAACGAAGTCGGGGATTACTTTCCCTTGGGGACTGTTTGGGGATTACGTATCCTGACCGAATTCCCGGCCTGGGTACTGCAGCAATATCTCCGGCTCCGCCTCTCTCTTCCTCACTCCCAGCACCATGAACTCCTCAAAAAGCCGCTCATCCGAAGACTGACAGTCCGCCACTTCGATACTGTCTTCCTCCCTCTCCCCTAGCGACGCTATCGGAAACAGCGACTCTCGTAAGTCCAACCCCGCAGTCCCTCGGTTGCTAGTTTCCCAGCCTCCAGACCTGCCCAGCCGGGCAGAGAAGTGAGTACTGAGGGACAAGTTGATGGAGCCGTGCGAAGTGCATACGACCCTCAACATGTCGTCCATATGTGTGGAGCGTGATAGCTCTAAAGAGTCGGAAAGTGGGTTGGAATCGAGGGACTTGCGAGTGGGGAGGGTGGAGAGGTCGGAGGCGAGAAGATGGCGACTGGTTTCGAGTTCGGTGAGAGCCAGGCTAAGTTGGGATTTGACGCTTTCGAGTTCTTCGCGAAGTTTCTTGTTTTGCTCAAGTATGTCCCAGTAGCGTTGCTGCCAGTAGTCGTCTGCGGAGGTGCTGGGCCTGAGCGTCTTGTCCATTATAAGACAACTTATACTACCTCTCGAAGACGAACTTCCGAGAATAAGACTTCTGCCTGTGTCCCTGCGAACTGCAGTCGTCCCTCTATTTCCTCATACACTGGGAGAAAGTCCACTTCTACGACCACGTCTTCCAACTCTGCAGGTCTGCGCGGTTCATGCTGCGACTCCAGCATAGTCTTAATCCCCGTGCGTAGTTCCTCCAGCTGCTTATCAGGCTGGTCAGATATCGTCTTGCCGTCTTTGTCAGTGTGCGGGGACTTGCAGCACCACCTGGCGAGTAGTTTGAGGAGAGTATCCATTCTAATGTGGATATGAGGCAAATAATGGGAGGGAGGAGTTGAGAGGTGTTCGAAAGCAATGCTATTCTTCCAACCCTAACTTCAGCTTTCCCCTTCCCAACTGCACCGTACCCCTTCCCCATTTACGCTAAATCCCGGTATCTAACATGCTCCGCACTCGAATCCAGCGGCGTACTCGCCCCCGATTTCCTCGTAACCGCCCTCAACTTCCTCGTCCTTTCCCGCTCCAACTCCGCCAGCTTCTGCGCCTTCTGGTTCAACTTCACATTCAACTCCTCCAGCAAATTCTGCGGTCCGGGACTTCGAACCACCTCCGGCCCCGCCACTCTGCTAAGCACTCTCCTTTCCAAAACCGCTAATCGAGGCTCTAACACCCGATCCAGCCAGATCTGCATTTCTTGTTCCCATTGTTCCTCAGGTCTTTCCATGGCTGTGGGGATTTCAGACTGCAGTTCTTGTCTGAGTTGTCGCACTAAGTCTCCGGAATTGCGAGAAACCACGGTCTGTCGAAGGGATTCCACCTGTTGGGCGAGACTTACTACAGCCAGGGAAATGTCCTTGACCTGGCTGTCACGCTCGTAGTTAGGCTCTTCGGTGGGGAATGGCTTGTAGGCAGAGGGGGAGAAACGCATAGAGGGGAGGTTGTGTTCGTACTGCATGGCTTTGAGGTCTTCTTGGAGTTCTGAGAGTAGGGAGGCGAGTTTCACTTTGGGGTCTTCGTATGGGACTGGCTTGGACAGGGGCGGAATTTCCTCAATTGGCGGGGGAGTTAAAGCGGAATGCGGGCGACTCCGGTCTACTGTCCGGTCTCTAGGGACTGCATCAAGCAAATACACTCGATTCAGGTAAGTATTGGCAGCGCCGTGAGTTTCGACGATCACCAGTCTCAAGCGCTGGTACTTGCGAGGCAAAGGGTCAATGCGGAAGAAGTGGTTCCCTGCGTGCAGTTCCGAGGTGCAGCGGGCCCATTTGATGTATTCCTCGCCGTCTTCTGATACCCAGAGTTCCACTACTGAGGGGTTGGAGGAGTAGGGGTGCCAGCACTGCCACCCTAAGCACTGCAGTTCCTTCCCCCTCCTCTTCACTCCGCCCATATCAAACTCCAGTTCCTGCGGCATTCCCTCCTTCGACACCCAAATCTGTCTCTCATTGCCTTCCAACACATTTGCACCCGCACAGTTCTGGCGCTCGGAAGTCACACTTGCAAGGTGCACGCCGTTAGCGCGGGCTAGGTAGTTGGTGTACACTTCCCCCGCCTCTTCCACCTCCATTTGATATTATGGACTGATGGGTAGTTACCGCTGGGACTCTTATTACAGTATTTGTTGGCTTGGGGGTTAGGGATAGTGTGGAATTGCTTGGAAATTGTATATTAATTGGAGTATGAGAATGTGAGAATAGACTGAAATATCTACGGACTTCCAGCAGTTTAAAGGATATTAGGAGATTGGAGGTATAGAAGTCTGTGAATAGCCTAATTAAAAGGCTATCTCCGCTCTCGTCGCAAGTGTCTTCGTACTAAATACTCAAACACTGTGTACACATCTGACATAGAAGTCGCCGAAAACTGTCCCTGACTCAAATTCGGCCCTTCATCAAGTGCCATAACCGCACTGTCCACATCAATTTCCCTCCTTTTCTGCCTAACCGCCTCCAAACTTGCAGGCACTACCTCCGAAAAGGCGAATATTATCCCATCTGTGTCCTCAAAGTCCACATCCTGCGCCAAACCCACGACTTCAATGAGGTTAATGCGCACTAAAGCCTGGTCCACTACCAAGTCCACAGGCAAGTCGGCCCGGTCTGGGTAAACCCCCGACTCCATGAACTGCCCGGTTTGGAGTTGAGGTAGTCCGTCACCTTCTTTGTGGTGCTTTACGTTGAAAAAAGCCTCCACTATGCGCATTTTCCCGATGCCGGGAGTGCCTGCGACTCGCAGAGTGAGCCGCAGTATAGGCTGGAAGAAGGCTGACAGGGCTATTGAGTGCTTGGCCTTTTCCACCTCCATCAGAGCTGCGAAGTACTCATTGAGCTTGCGCTGTCTGGCCTGGAAGCCAGCTTGCGACCTGACAGGCAGCCAGTGTCTGGGCAGTCTGGGCAGTGGGGTCTGGGTGAGTTCTGTCTGCAGGGCTTTGTGCAGCTGGACTATGGCACTGAAGCGTTTCCAGTGGGTGAACACTGCGACGTCTCTGGAGAGATGGGAGTCGGAGTCGTAGAGACACATGGGGTGCAGGTAGGGGGTGAGGCCGCGCACTGTGATGCCGTATTGGATGCAGCGGGGACGTGCTTTCAGACGATAGGAAGTGACGGATATGTCCGCGAAATACATTTACCTACATCTACTACAGTTCCCAGTTGCTGGGAGGCACTTTGAAGGCTTCCACAGGACTGTCGTAGTCCTGACTACCCTCGAACTCCTCGTCCTTTGTATGTCTTTCCCTCAATATTACCTCCAATATCCACTTTTCCTCCTGCGTCAGTCTCATATCCGCTTCCTGCACTCGATATTTCCCTTCGCTGTACACCAATAGTCCTTCGATTTCTAATTCACTAATATGCTCCAGTCCCTTCTCTACGACTCTGTGCGCCGTTTCCGGGGCAATGTGGGCAATACAGTAGAGACACACCTCCCCTGTCAATTTGGAAAGAGTCGTGTCCGGGTCGTGGACTGAGTCTGTGATTATGGAGGAAAAGGAAGGAGTGTGCAGCAGAGTGTGGGAAGTGAGCAGGGCGCAGGCCTGAATTGCGGTGGAGGAAGAGGGTTGGGGGAGAGCGGAAAGCAGGGGCAACTGCAAGCAAGCGAGGAGGAAAACTGCATAGAGACCAGACGCCATATGTCTATTGGGAGTGGAAGGCCACCATAATAGGTCCGGCATCGTCCAAATGACCTCCCTGCAGAGCATCGTCACACGGTCAATGAAGGACCGCCAGAGCTCCGCCACTCCCAACATGCCAGAGGCCCAGCCCCTGCGCACCCAGCCCACCAAGACCCGCGCAGACTGGCTGCGCCACTTCTTCCCCTCCGAATCTCAAGAAACTCTCATGAACTTCGCCAATCTGTTCGCGAGTGAAAAGGAGATGCAGGACCGGGCGCTGCAGCTGAAACGTGAAGGGAAGGATGTGCACTCAGAAGTATCGGATTGGAGCTATGTGGGCAGTAAGCACCAAAGTCTGCGCAGTCGCAAGCCTGTGGAGGAGCAGAAGCCTGAGCCTGCACCTGTTCAAGTCCTGCCTGAGAGACGAGAAGTCGAGTACTACCCGGAAAGGAGAGGAGGGGCTCGAAGTGGAAGGAGAGGCAGAGGAGCGGGGAGATATGCACAGCGGCAATTCGGAGACCGGAGACCTGTAGTGGAACACGGCAGGGAGGAAACGAAGGAACAGACCTTGGAAATGTCCACCCAGCCCATAGAAGTACCAATAGCAGTGGAGCCTGCTAGAGAGGTTGTCCCTACTCCGCAGCCTAGAGTCGAGATGCCGACACAGGAACTGCCGAAGCAGGTCCCAGCCAAGCCTGAGCCTCCCAGAGTTGAAGAGCTCCCCAAAGTCGAGCCTAAGACTGAGGCTACTACTATATCGAAACCTGACCTGCCAAGCCCTGAAAAGCCGGAACCCATTCGTCCCGCTTACAGAGAGGATAAGTCTTACAGCCAATCTAAGTCTTTTGGTCCCAAGAAATGGGTTAAAAAGGTACCTGCCTCTAACCCTCTCCCCCCGCCCTCCCTACCTTCCCTTCCCCAAACCCAGCATCTCACACCTCACCTATTCCCCGCCACCACAGTCCTAGACGACTCACTCAAAGAAGCTGAAGCCCAGGCCCAAAAGATGACCCTGGAGCTAGTGGACCAGAGCGATGAGTCCATGGAGCACAGCAGCAGGGAGGTGGGCGTGCAGACTGAGAGAGGGGGAGTGGCGGAGGGCACGCAGACTGAAGCGGGACTGATATGGAGAGAGGGGATTCCTTGTGTTTTGGTGCCGCTGGCAGCGATGGAGGGGACGAAGGTGCCGCTTACGATGCTGGGGAATCCTGCAGGGTTATTCCATAGTTAAGGCGTAGAAAGAGATGGCAAAAGGCTCAAATAGTCCTCCTCAATTCCAACTTCTATACATAGTCCATTTTTTCCGCCGTTTAGGCTAGCCTAGTCTATTCGCTAGGAGTATGCTTGGCGATCAGCTGCGTCCAGAGAGCGTAGAGATTCTCCAGTCCGTGCAGGATGTCTGTCTAGGACTCACTGTGATCATAATCAGTACTATCACGCACGTAGGCGAAATCAATCGCTTTTGCACAGCATCTGACCTCGTCAGTGCCCTGGTCATAGATATAGAGCAGCGAAGGAGCACAGAAGCACAGAGACTTCTGCACCATGAACCAGTCCAGAGTCAGCTTGGTGGCTTCCAGGAACTTCTGAGCCACGTCCACACGCACACGTCCCCGGCCACTGACGAAATTGACGAAGTTCTCCATGATGTTGGTGGAGTTTATGGCGAACTTGTCATTCTTGTCCCAGCGGTTGGTCTGATTGCCCTCCGCGTCCTTATAGACTCTGCCAGCAATCCGGAAACCCAGTTGCGAACTAGTGGTTCTATCGGCTTTCCCTGACTTCGACTTGACCTTCTTAGCCGCTGCGTCAGCGAACCAGGTGACCGTGCCGAGCTTGACGTCCAGAATGCAGGGGAAAGTCATGTTGAAGCACATGTTCTCCATGACCATCAACTCAGTCTCTCCGCGCATCTGGCGGCCGTAGTAGCGAGGCATGAGAGCACGCAGGCTGATAATGTCGCGGTTGGTCTGTTCCTCACTGAAGACTCGGTCGTAGAAGTCCATCTCGACGCGTACGCCTGCTTTCGCCAGACGGTCGCCTTCGAAAAAGAGCTCGTGGTGACCACTCGCTTGCATGGATTTGCAAAAAGATGGGGCTTGGCACTGCTAAGTCCCTCAACTCTCTATGGCTAGGCTCGTAGACTTGGGGTTGTTCGTTTCCTGGGCGGTTGGAAGCCCTAGGAAAGAGCTAGAGAGTAGGGGAAAGTCTGAGGGGGAATCAGGGAAATAGGGGAGGAATATAGGGAAAACGGAGGTTTGCCTCAGTTTTATAATTATACAAAGAGAAGAAAGACAATTTGCAAGACTTGAATTGCACAGGTCACTAATAAGATTGGCTTTAGACTGGCTTTTGCCTAAATATGCCCCCGCAGCAGATATTTCGCTTTAAAATGCCTCAGAGGAAAATCCTTTGCGCTGTATATAGCGAAAAAATATACGTTGATAGGCGGATTTTTCCTAATTTTGCAATTTTAAAGATAAAAAGCAGTCCTAAGGTCCTTTTCCCAGTTTTCCAGCAATTCCAGACTTTGTTCAATAATGAATTAGATAAAAAATCACTTTCGCATAGAGACTTAACGGCTTATTACTAATAGTTTGAGGGCAAAAACAAGAAAGATTGATAGGAGAAAAGGCTGTTTCGAGCAGTCCAGTAGCTGCTGCAAGTCTGGCAATTCTCAGCATACCCAGTGTACTAGTCCAGTGCGAAGCCATCTTAGCCAGATATGCTCTAAGATAAAGTTTCTTCTAGAATAAATGGACACGACAGATAGCGATATTTCAAGCTCCGAGAGCAAGGGCAGCTGGTGGAGTCCTGAAGAACACCAGTCCTTCCTTCGAGCATACGAAGCTCATGGTAAGAACTGGCGAAGAGTGGCGGAGGCAGTGGGCACTCGGACCATTACCCAGGTGCGCTCCCACGCTCAGAAGTACTTCCTCAAGCTTAAACGACACGCTTTGAAGGCGCAGGCGGCCCAGCGGCCTGCCCTACTCCTCCCCGCGGACTCTCCTGTCCCGACTGATGAGCGAACGCTTGCGTATCAGAACTATGTGATGCGGAGCTATATTCAGACCATTGTGACTGTCAATATGGCTTTCGCGGCTGAGATGGAAAGGACAATGCAGGGGGATAGAGTGAGCGAGGACTTCCGGAAGAGCCTGGAGATGATCGCCCAAACGCCGTTTTTGTACGGACTTGAGTACCCAGAAGCACTATATAGAGCTCGATAAGTCGAGACTGTAGTAGTATAAATTCAGATAAAGAACCCAGTTTTGCAGTAATAAAGAGACCTTTAATTCCCTTTTTAGCCTTTTATTCTAATGTCCTTTCTGAACCGGCTTCCTGAGCGTCTTTCCACCCAGCGCTTTCTCGCCCTCCTTCACAGTCTTTCCAAGCCCCTGACCAACAACACCCTCAACCCAGGCTTTTTCCCTTTCCTCGACAACCTAAAAACCCACTTCCCTGCCTACCTTTCCGATCCTTCTCTACGAATTCAGCTCCGAGCGGTGTTGATATCTCTCCAAAGCCAACCTCAAATTTGGCCAATCGTTGCAGGCCGCCTGCCTACAGAGGTCACCGCCCTCCTCAAGTCCAATAGTCGAGATGGAACCCGGAATCTGAGCAAAGACGGACTTTTGACTCTGAACGAATACCAACTCTTACAGCATGTTGAACAGACCTGTCATACCTCTTCCTACCAAAGTCTCGATACAAGTCTCACGCACGTTATCCCGCTGTTGCCGATAAAGACTCTATGCAAGTTGCTAATCGCTTTGACGAGAAATGGGACTTACCCCAGCAACGGGCTAATTTGGGCTGCGGAGCAAAGACTACTGTCCAGAGGGGAAGAAGTCAGAGTCAGTGACTTCGGAATGGCTCTACGAGCACTGAACAGCAAGGAATGCTATGAACGAGTTACACAGGGCTTTTGGCACGGACTTGCGGAAAAGCTAGTTGGCAGCCTGACAGCGGACTTCCCGGCTGGCCTGTGTCTTAGCTACGCCCAGCGCAGTGCCTTCTATGTCCCTCTTCTCTTTGCCAGACTTATCCCTCTTTGGCAGCAACGAACAGCTCAGGGTCTCCTAAATGAGTTCAAGGAGGGACTTATAGGCGTGTCTTTGTCGCCCTTTGCCACTAAAGAGATACTGGAGTACGGGGAAACACAAGCCTGCAAAGCCATTGATGACTTACGGCCTTATGATTTAGTCCAACTACTACGCATATCGATGCTCAACAGTCGACACAGTGAGCAATACTGGGCCTTGCTACTTTCGAAAATAAGGGAAAAGACTCTTTCCGACAATGACAAATTGACATTGTACGGAGCAATTCGAGGCCTAGAGTTAGAAAACTCGCCTTTATGCACCAATTTAATGCGAAACCACACAGAACAATGGAAAGGTCTAAAAGCCACTTTTCAACTCAAAGAAAACGGATCAAACGCTTCCTTCACCGAAGAAAACATAGGGAAAAGACTACAACAAGCGGGAATTTCCTATACTCGGTTAGTATCCTTGTTAGACCTGTACACGGTGGATTATGTGATTGGAAAAACAGTGCTGGAGTTTGTGGGCGGTCCATATCATATATCGCAAGTGGATAGAAGTCTGGACCTGAGGACACAGGTGAAGGTACGTCACTTACTGGGTAGCGGACTGAGTGTAGTGCTGGTTGTGGACTTGGTGGAGTTTGCGCCCAGGCTGAGGAAGGCTTTGGACTGCATAGCGACTGCCTCCAGGCCTGTGGCTGTGCTTGTTGGAGGGACGAGTTTGGGACAAAACTTCATTCGCAGTGTTCCGATCGTTAGGATACAGTAGGAAATCGTAGATATGGGCATAAGAAGTTAGGCGGCTGGCAAATATCAACAGATATTGACCAATTTGTAGCTATTTTATGTCATTTTTGTATCTATTCCTGCCTGTTATTCTATCTTTTGTCGCTTCACCGGGTCTGGTTCGCTCTCCTGCAGCTGAATCAGTCTCGCATACGCCTGCTTATCAATCAAGTCCAAATTCACCGACACCCGCTCATCCTCCAACAGCGCCAGTGCCCTCGGACACTCCAACTTCACAATCTCCACAAACCTCCCCAGACTTTCCGGCTCAAAAGCATTCAACCTACTCCTCAAGTTCATCTTTTCCTCATACGAAACCTCATTCCTCTGGGCTGTCATATCGCTCACTTCTCGTCTTCTCATGGAGAATTCGTAGGGGATTTTGAGCTTTTGGCAGATGTGCTTGACGTGGTGCTCCATGGCTTCGGCTTGCTGCACGAAGATGGAGTCGCTCATGTTGTAGGTGCGGCAGTTGTCCCAGATTAGCTGGATGTCGGCGAGGACGTCGGAGACGTCTTCGTAGAGACCAGACTTGAGGTTCTTTTTGACCAAGGACAGGTCCATCGGCGTTTTGATGATCAGCGGATAGTCATCCAGTCCCAAAGCTTTGTAGTCCACAGGACTCAGGAACTCCGCTGCCTCGTCTTGCTGCTCCAGGGCTCGCAGAAGGTTGAGCAGTCGATTTGCTTCTTCTCTGGATAGTGTTCCTCTTCTGTGTAGTGCTTACTTGGCTTCGAACATGGACATTTCCCTATTATCACTACTCTACCCTTCTTTAAAATGGGCAATCTAAACCTCCCAAAGCCAACTATTTGCCGCATTTACCGAAAGGCGCTAAATGCTGACTGTTAAGTGAATATGGATGGCTGAGGCCAGGTGCTCTGCTGTGCCTTCAGTAGGAAAGAGAAAGGCCGTGCCTTTGCTCAAAGCCTCGCGAACCCGCTGCGGGACTGAATTTTGCTCATTGCGCAGACAGGCCGCCAGGTCGCGTCCACCAGGGGAAGCTTCGAGGATAAGAACTGGGAGACCTGCGCGCAGGGCCTAAGTAGCAGTTACGCTTTCCACTTCGTTCATAGTCTGCGGACTGTCGCCAACTACCAGTCCTAACGCTCTGCACACAAAGCTGCCCGGCCCAGCTCTGCCCTTCCTCAGTCTCTGCACCAGGTCGTTCCTGAAGCCGGTCACACTTTCCCATCTCAAGTGGTCCCCTTTCGTCCCCAAGGCAAATATATGCGAGTGCCCAGCCGCCAGCTCTCCCAGTCTCTCCCCCTTTGAGACCTTCGTAGGGTACACGATCATGTCTTCAGGACAGACGCCGATCAGTTTCACTTTTCGCTTGTAGCATATGGCTTCGATGCCGGATTTGAGTCCGTTGTCGACGATTATGGCGTCGGTGCTGTAGGCTGCACGCACAGCACCGCTCAGCAGCTTGCCGCGCTGGTCTCCTTCGTTGCCAATTAGGACGATGACGGGGCTGGATTCGTTGAGTTTGAGGCGAGTGAGGATTTCGCCTACCTTTATATCGCGGCTCCGGGTGTCAGGGATCCTGCATAGCTTGCACACCTTTCCCCCAGGAAACAGCAAATCGTTCAGGAGCCAGGACTGACCTGCAGGTCCTGCTTCCTTATGCGATTCAGTCAAAAAGGTCTTTTTCGCCTGAGAATTGTCCTCTGGAGCCTCCATCGTCCTCTTCTCTTCTTCACTTTCACGCTGACTTTGACCGCTCATAACTCCCGGTTCTGGATCTGGAAAAGAGGTGGAGGCGCCTGGAGGCAGGTCCTTGCTCTCCTCCGGCATCGACTCTGCAGGTGGGGAGCGGCCAGGAGACCGACGGGGACTGGACCGCTTGGTGTTGGCAGTTTCGTCAGCCATGGAATTGAAAGTTATATGAAAGTGGGTGATGAGCAGTTCTACTAATAGATTTGCGGAGATGATAGTACCAGCTCTGGAAAAGCGGTCCATTAGCGAACCTCCAGATCGACACCGGCTTTCGGATTCTTCGGCGCCTAGTGACATTGAAGAGCTGCAATTCATCGAAGTGCCAGGCTCCCACGACCAAACCGGCTCCCGGAAATCCGTCGACTTCCTCCCCCTCGACAAGCGTTTCACGAAAGTATCGATTTTCACAGAGCCCCGCGACTGCGCCCACAAGCCCACCACTTGGACGACCAACTCACAGAAAGCCACCTGTCCCTATTGCCACAAGACTGCCAACACACGTGTCTGCCGCCAAGCCACTGCTACTACTTGGTGCTGCTGCTGGGTGCTTCTGTTGATGGGCGGCCTGTGCATGCTGTCGCTGTGTGCTTGTTGCAAGGATACTTTGCACTACTGCAGTCACTGCAATGGTCTGTTGGGAAGAAGGACGGTAGTTTAGTCCCGGCTAGCCATGTCTTCTTTTACTTAAGTAGCCTGCACGAAGACTTTCTTCTGGGAAAAACGCGAAATCGCAGTTTCGACCTCAGACAGTTTGAGTTCCAAGTCTCCCTTCTTTCTCTTCGTAGCCACAGTATCAGAGGTGAAAGGCAGCTGCGATAGTTGAAGCCAGATGTCGGAGCGGATAGACTTCAAGTCTTCCAACTCACTCAGTCGCTCTTCATTTGTCAGTAGCCGGTGTCCTTTGGGCCATTTCGCCTCTTCTTCCTGGGCTTGTCTGCTTAGACCCTACTTCTGAGCATGCTTCGCCTGCAGTTCTGACTTCCGCTCTTGCAAGTAGACGGGGACTTTGCCGTAGTCGATGTACTCACTACGGAAGTCGGGGATTTCCTTCACAGCTTTGCGTCTGGGAGTGGCAGTGATCGTGGCCATGGCGTTCTCCACAATGAAGTTCTTTTGGCTTTCTGAGCGAGAGGGAGTCATTGTGCGCTGTGGAGCGGTTTGCGGCCGGGCGAGTTTGCTGGGAACGTCTTGGAACTTCTTGAGTTTCCACTGCTTGGGTGCGGGCGGCAGCTGTTCCCGCCGCTCCCGCAGTATGTTCTCAACAGTCCTGAGCTGTTCCTTGTGCTGCTTCAAGTGATCCACTGGAGGTTTGCCCTTGCGTTCCATCTCGCCCCGCAGTCCGTTCGCAGGGTAAAGCAGCTCAGCCATCGCCTGGCCTTCTCTGCGAGCCACGCCTGTCTTGGAATTCATTAGTTTAAAAATGTCCCAAGCCATTGCCCGCAGCTTTCCTTTCCCTCGATACTCCACCTCTCTGCACACTCATAATAGACTGCTTCGAACCCTTCGTTTCCACTGTCAATAAGTACTCTAAGTCCCGTTCCCATATACCTCCACCAAAGGACAAAGACCCGCTGCTAACCGATGAATATAAGAGATATGGAACAGAAGCTGGAAGAACGGAGTGACATAGACGAAGAGGAGGAAAAGCACGAGGCCACCCCTGAGGAACTGGGCAACGCACTGATTAAAGCCTCTGCCAAGGGGGAGTCGGAAACCGTCAAGATCTTGCTGCAGACTGGAGCCAATGTCAACTTCGAAGACCGCAAGAAGTGGACTCCGTTGCTGTGGGCGTCCTGTCAGGGGCATAAGGAAGTAGTGAAGGTGTTGTTGGAGGCGGGAGGACTCACTTACTACCGCTCCATTGAAGAGTCCATCCTTCGCAATAAAAACGCCAAGGCATCTGAAGTGGGCAAGTACACTCCTCTGCACTGGGCTGCGTTCAACGGGCATCTGAAGGTGGTCTGGCTCCTGCTAAAGAACGGCTTTTCGCCTCTAGTGATTGACATGTTCGGGAATACAGCAGTGCACCAGGCAGCAGCCGGAGACCGGGTCGAAGTCATGGAGTGCTTTCTGTCCTTCGGAGTCGATATAAACGTGAAAAACGCGAGAATGCACCAACCCAGAGACCTAGCCACCAACAAAGAAGTAAAAGAACTCATCAAAGTGGCAAGGGAGTGCCCCAAGTGCACCTCCTGTCAGTCCTATTTCGATTTCACCGTTATGCGCTTTCTGTGTTTAGTCTGCAAGAAGTTCTACTGCGAAAACTGCATCACTCGAGACTGGGTGTATGAGGAAGCTGCGAGTGAGGAAGCGGAAAGACCAGTCAGCAGGTGTTCAAAGTGCATGGAACTGATCAGAGGGGCGGAGGAAAGACTGAGGGAGGCGTTGGCAGTTAATGAGTTTGAAGTGGTGGATGAAGCGCTGCAGGTGGTCACATCCAGCTATATTGACATTGACGTCAAGTTGCTCAAGAGAGCCACTATTGAGCATGAGCGGCTGAAGACGGAGGGGATTATTCGCAGGGCGGTGGAGGCTTTGCAGGTTGTGGAGGACTATAAAACCATTCTGAAGGCGGTGAATCATTTGAATTTCCTCCTCGAAGACGCAAAGCAGCGGGGAGTCGACATCGACACCAAAATAATGACCAGTGTCCGGACCGAAACCGACCGACTTGTAGCCGAGCGCAACCTGCGACACCAGACTCTGATCAGTCCCGTGAGCACCGCCTCCCCCGAGGACGTGTCTCGCTTGGAGGAACTGGTGATCAAGGCCTCTGGCAACACTGTGGAGGGCAGGTACATAGAGGAGGCGAAGATGCTGGTGGAGAAAATGCAAAGGAACATACAGGCGCATAATATACTCAGGTCCTTTTTGGACTATCCGATGAGGGAGTACCCGGAGGTGGTTGTCGTAGATCCACGCAAGCGCGGCGCCCCTGCGAAGGCCCCTCCGCCTCCCACCCCCAAAAGGAAGAAAAAGGAGCCCAAATTCCCTATTCCTGAGTGGGCCACAGAGGTCCCCTCCCTCGTCAAAGAAGTCCAAGAACTCGAAAAGCTGATGAAGGACTCCCCTGTAATCGAGCTCACCGAGGACTTCTTGGCCCAAGCGAAGGAGAATATCACGAGAATGAAGAAGGAAATCCACTTCCGCCAGCAGATGGAAGAGGAAGCGAGGCTAGCCGCTGAGAAAAAGGCCGCGGAGAAGAAAAAGGCGAAGCAAGGACGGTAGATAGAGGATAATAAGCCAGGAAAGGCAATATGCAGTCCAGTTCTCCCCTTATTTCCCTCTCTGAACTCTCCCTTCAGTCCACTTGTTTCCTCTACTGCTGCTCCTACCCACCTGTTTCCCTGCCTCAGGTGGTGCCCGGGTCTTACCAGTGTGTGTTGACGTCGCTGCGAGGACTGAAGGGACTGATGGAGGGAGTCAACAAGGGGGAGAAAGCGGTGGTGTGTTATCAGGAAGAGGGAGTGGACCTGGCGGCACAGGTCTGGTGGCTGCTTCAAGCCATTGGCTATACGGACGTGCGAGTTCTGGATGGAGGACTGCAGTCCTACAACTCCTCCCAACTGCCTGTCTCCCCTCTCCTCTGTCCAGACCCCTGCCCTCTCCCCGAAGTCTGCATCAGTCCTGCACTGTACAAACTGGAGCCAGAGATAAAAAAGGCACTGCAGTGTCGCCCCCCCCAACAGCTTATTGACACAGATGGGAGTTACTTGGGTGCAATTCACTGTCCTGCTCGGCTGTTTTTCTCGGATACCGGGGCACTGAGTGACCCTGAGTCCATTCAGTTGCTGCTCACTGGCCTGGGCATTCGCCTTGAAATGCCCACTATTGTGCTAGGAAAGAACGCTGCAGTGGTGCTGCTAGCCCTGTCCACTCTCGAGCCTCGGAGGTATCTCTGTCTAGGCGTGTTGGAAAGTCGCCCTACAGGGCCGTTCCTAACAGCCCCAGTGCCTAGTGCGGAGCCCAGGTCCTTCCGCACAGAGTTTTACTCGATATCAGGCAATACGGAGTATTTCGACGCACAAGCGGAAGAAAGCGTGCGTCGGTCCATTAGGCTGCCGCAAGGGATGTGGGCCCCGCCCAAGAAGCCGACAGCAGTGCAGGAGCGGGCCAGGGAGAGGGAGGAAAAGAAGGAACCAGAGACTCAGCGCTCCTGTAGTCTTTGTCGCTTGCTATAGGCAGTTTATTGGGAGGCTGGGGGGAGGAGCAAGGAATGGCTGAGAGCCATTTATAACATGCAGATCTTCGTGAAGACCTTGACCGGCAAGACCATCACCCTGGACGTAGAGTCCTCAGACACCATCGAGGCGGTCAAGGCCAAGATTCAAGACAAGGAGGGCATTCCTCCTGACCAGCAGAGACTCATCTTCGCAGGCAAGCAGCTGGAAGATGGCCGCACGCTTGCAGATTACAACATTCAGAAGGAGTCCACTCTGCACCTTGTGCTGCGTCTGCGCGGAGGAGTCATAGAGCCGTCTCTGCGGGCTCTAGCGAACTCCTACAAGGCTGATAAGAAGATCTGCCGGAAGTGCTATGCCCGCCTGCCACCCCGGGCTCACAACTGCCGCAAGCGCAAGTGTGGCCACTCCAGCAACCTTCGCGTGAAGAAGGAGATCAAGGGCAAGTAACCGCAATCCTAGTTAGCTCCATCTCAGGGAACTGCAGGCGGGACAGGGACTACGGGGCAGGGTGTAGGGAGTCGGTGGACTGCTGACTTGCGACTGGGAGGGAGTTTCGGACTAATAAAGATGAAAAGCGCAACGGGCGGTCCACGGACAGGCTCTGGCGGCGATCTCGCCCGCACCACCCAGTCCGCCTTCTCAGCCACAGGCAAGAGCGACGCAGCAGGCGCCGGCTCCGCCAGTCTGAAAGGGAAACTGCTGAGTCTGGAAGAGATGATCCGCGCCCTCACCGAGGAAATGAACTTCCACAAGAAAGAGGTGCAAATCCTCAGGTCGGAAAAGGACACGCTGGAAAACGTGCTGAACATGAAAACTCAAGACGTGCGGAAGTCGCTGATGAACGAAATATACAGAGTGGAAGAGGAGATGAAGCGCCATTTCGCACACCAGAAGGCGGAAAATAACCGTCTGCAGCAGCAAATCAACCAGCTGAAGGGAGAGAAAACTGCCCTGCAGCAGCAGTTGCTGGCCCTGCAGAGACGCATATCGGAGCTCGAGCTGCAGGTCGGCCAGGACGAAGCTAGCTAAATGGCTGCACCTTCGCACTTCGGAGTCCACTTTGAGTACTCCGACTTGTGTGCTCGGCTCAGCAAACTGGCTCCTGAGACAGGTCACAGCCGTGCTGTTCCATCCAGGCTCAAGTTACGGAAATCCCTCCCGAAACCCAGAGTCAACCTCAGTATGTTCGCTCTGCACCCCTACAAGCCACCCACTCCTCTCATCCACATCAAGCGCTCTCTGTCCGTTCTCCACAGGGAAGTGCCCCTAGCAGCCCTAGCAAAGCCATATCGGGTGCGGAGGTGCGGGTCGATATATACCTCTCTGGACTCTAACTTAGCCTAGGGCTGGACAAGGTTGTCCAGGACTACTGGTTCGTCATAGATATTCAGCTTCTTCCTGGCTATCACAGGGCCGCCGCCGTAGATTTTGAAGTAGGTGTTCCACACTCGTTCGTTTACACCGCGGTAGTGGGCCACTGGCTTCAGCTTCGGCTTCAGCTCCACTGGACCGTCTGGATTTGCGAATAGCCGTGAGTTGCTAATAGGCCCCGAAGGCAGCGTGCCAATATTCTTATTGGTGGAGTTCTGCAGTCTGTTATGCGACGGCTTGTTGAATATGAAGTTCTTCCACTCTGTTATCCAGTCAGAGTTGATAATGTACCAAACTCCTGTGGGTTCCTGCGAGTCCAACTGACTGATGAGTTCCAACTCTGCCTTTCGCCGGGCCTGCAACTCTTCCACTTCTGCAGGAGTGGCGGCTGCAGGGTTGCTCAACAAATTCGGGTAAGTGGAAAGGGGCCGGAAGGACTTGCAAGTGCGACAGGTGATTTCCCCATCAGGTGTTTGTCCTTTGCAGCTCCCACAAGTCCACATAGACGTATTGACCTTCTCCATTGTCAGTTGATAGGAAGACAGCAGTAGTTCTCTGAGAGACTCATAGGCCGGGGCGTTCACTCGGAGTTGAATTCGGCTCCAGGAGGTTTCGATATCAGGCAGCGGGGCTTGAGTGCGGCCTAATAGCTGGTTCACTCGCTCGAATTGGCTCACCAATTGAGCATCTGTGAGGCCGTCTAAAGAGCGGAACTCCGAATCTGTGCGACTCAAAGCCTCTGCTACGCTCTTTAGCGAAGCCTGTCTCAGGTCTAATTCCTCCTTCCTGCCCGCCACAAGGTTCGTAAACTCCGTCTTCGCTTCTTGATATATCTCTTGCAGACGAAGCTTGAGGATCTGGAAGTGCTCTTCCAGCTGCTGGGTGACTTCCTGGTAGGACACCTGCGACTGAGCAATTAGTCCCTGCGAAATTTGGGTGCAGCCGTCTTGTCTGGTCTTTAGCAAGTCCCCGACCTGCTCCAAAGTACTGCGACAGGCAGCGACTACCTGGGGAAATGGCCGAATGGCTAGTCTCAGGTCACTGATTCCTTCGATGCAGCGGTCACAGAGGAGACTGTAGGGGCGCTCGGTGAAGGAGTGGATCATTAGCTTGTGCTCAGGACACTTTTGGCCGATAGTGAAGGTGCGTCCTGCAGCATCAGGCTCTGGGACCACCACCGGCTTTTTGGGTTGCGTCGGCCGAGCCTTGGAATCTAACAAACTGATGAGAGTGAAGTTCTTAGAAAGGCTTTCCACGCAGCGAGTGGCGTACCCCGCAGAAGGCTCGTTTGACTGTTTGGGCACTAAGAAATTGTGCTGGAAGGAGCAAGTCGGACACTCGATTTTGGGCGGAGAGATCAGCTGAGCGATGCAGGATTGACACAGGGAGTGGCCACAGCCTAGGATGCGAGGCACATACTCCTCCACGTTCCAAAGGTTGAGACACACCGGGCACTCCATTCTTTTATTACCTTTCAAACCCACCTCCCCTCAGCCTACATAGGACTCAGACTTGCCTTTGCGAGGACTGGGGCCAGCGGAACTAGTCTCACATTAATCCATCATGGAAGCAGTTTGAAGGAAAACTGAGTTTTACGTGAATTTGGTCACTTAATTGCCAATAATAGACCTGAAAACAGTTACAGCGCCGAACCTTCTCTTTCTCTAACACCCTATAACAAGCTGGAACCATCGTCTATACAGTACAGGGTTATTCTCGATTCTGCTGAATTCCTCATTGGTCTGAAATCCTACTTAGTCTATCTAGTTCTTCTGTCCCACTCTGCGGAATGGGATGATCTTGGCCTGCGGCCGGACCAGGTCAGCCACTACTTCAACTCCCATAGACTTGCAGGTGCCCAAGAGGCTCTGGCTAGTGCTTACCCGGCAGTAAGACTCCAGTGTGATCCGCTGCAGAGCCGGCTCCAACGACTGCTTCAGCACCGCGATTTCATATATGGACTTGATGGAAATGATGCAGACTCGCTCATATCCAGGCCGCGGGGAGCATTTCTAGGTGAAGTGTACTTCTATGGCCATTGCCCGCCTGATCATCCACGAAGACGGTGGTCCCAACACTTCCAACTTATAGGTCTTGTCGAGGTACACGTGCAGTAAGGCTCGCAAGGGCACGTCTGGTCTAACGTGCTGCGTCTTTTCGTTGAATTCCTTGCAGATAGCGGCCATGTTTAGCCCCAGCGGGCCGAGAGACTGGCCTAGCTTGGCAGTGGGCTTGGCCACGGCAGCGTAGGCCAGGATTTTGACAGTCCTGCGTAGAGGCTTGGAGGAGGCAAGCGTCACCACTGACATTTCCCTTATTATATATATGGTCAAGAAGAAGACGCTCGAAGACTCGCTCAAGATTGTGCCGAGCATCAAAAACCGCATGAGACGGATTAACCTGATGCTTCGGCTCAAGTACGAACTGCGGAAACAACGCAAATCCGCAAGGAAACAGCGCAAGCGAGTCCGAGAACGACTGGGACCCGAGGCTCCTCCAGCCCTCAAACCTAAGACTATCGAGTCCATGCGGGAGCCAGATGAAAGCATTGTGACTGAGGAGATGCCGGAAATAGTGGGAGAAGAGGCAATTGATGAGTTTGCCCAGTACTACCAGGGAGAAATCACTCCGCGCCTGATGCTCACTACCAGCCGAAAACCTTCCCGACATCTGAAAAGCTTCGTGGAGGAAATGAAAGACGTTTTCGCGAGTTGTGACCTAGTTCCCAGGGAGAAACTCTCAGTTACAGAGGTGCAAACAATGGCTATAGACCAGGCATATACCGACGTATTGGTGGTCACTGAGCGGCTGAGAAGGCCTGATGGACTCTGGATTATTCATCTGCCAGAGGGTCCGACAGCATACTTCCGACTGACAAATGTGTGGAGAAGGAAGAAGATTCCGAATCACGGAGTACCGACAAAATTCGACCCAGAGCTAATCCTCAACAACTTCGACACTCGCTTGGGCCTGCGTCTCGGACGTATGCTGGCCGCTCTGTTCCCCAAGAAGCCTGAATTCCGCGGCCGCAGATTAGTCACCTTTCACAATCAACGCGACTTTATATTTCTACGACATCACAGATACATATTCAAGGAAAACGGACAGAAGGTGAGTCTGCAGGAAGTTGGACCGAGGGTCACACTCAAACTCATGAGTCTGCAAGCAGGGCTGTTCGACCCCAAATTCGGCCAGTACGAGTTCAAGTACCAAGCGAAGTTCCAAGTCAGTCGCAAGAAGTTCTTCATCTAGTTAGTTCCCTCCTCTGTCTGCGCCACATTAGCACAAGTCACTTAGAGATTTACCTACCTACAGCAGAAACAGGAATATCAACAAGGAAGCCACTAGCACCACAATAGTAAGAGCCATGCAGCAGTCTGAAGACTCATATATCAACTTCTTCATTCGGTAATTCGTCCTTCCCAACGCTCTTTCCTTGGCCTCTGCATTGTCTGCGACTTTCCCCAGCAGTTCATTGTGCAAGTCCACCTCATCTCCCATGTTCCTCACAGCCACTACCAAGTTTTCACTGGTGCCCTGCAGCGCTTCCTCCACTTTCCCATGCTGCCGCAGCATGTCTTTCTTCGCTTCGTAGAGTTGCTGAGGGGTGAGATTGTGGGTATCTGAGGACTCGACTCCGGAAGTGCGTTTGAAGCTGATGACTGGCTGAGTGGCAGGGGGCTCGTATGAGGAGTTGAATTGCCGGTCGTAGGTGGTGAGGGCGGACTCGAGGTCAGAGGAGAGTCTGGAGCGACGGTCGAACTCTTTAGTTGAGAGTTTATAGCGCTCCGGCTGACGTTCGTATTGCTTGATTGTGCGAAGAAGCGAGTCCACCTCGACTGCCATTTGCTGCAAACTGCCACGAATGCGGGCATCCAGCCGGATCGTGCTTTCCTGGGCTTCAATTAGCTTCAGTCGGTCAGCGAAGTCGAGCTCGAGTTGGCGACGTAGGCGCTGGGCAGCATCTGCATCCTTGAGAAAGTCGTCTCTAATAGACATTTTCTAGAACTGCGGACTGAACACCACGCCGTCCTTCTCTACTTCTTCCTTGTAGACTGTCAGTTCTTCCGGCCTCTTCATTGGTATCCTCAGTCTCCAGCTCCCTCCAGGCTTCCCTCTGCCTCCCCCGCTCTCCCCAGTCTCTGGGCTTTGCGTTTCTATGACAGGCAGTTCGGGCTCGAGAAGCTGAAGAAGTCGCTCTCTGCCCTCTACTTTCCTGCGCAAGGGGAAGAAGGAGTCGAGACTGTGGCGGTAGGCGTGCATACTTCTGTGTGACAGCAGACGACAGTGCCTCGGAGTTTCTCTTGACTGTAACATATTATTGGGCTGATGCTCAATTGCACTGTCATTCATAGAGGCGGGGTATAGTCTGGATTCGGGATTGACTGGTGAATATGAAACGCTCAGATATCGGCTTAAACAGATGTATGAAAAACCTATATCGAAAGTCTGAGATTGGACTGTAGAGTCCCCTCTAAGCAGTTCTAGTCTATCTAGCGGTAACTGGTTAGCCTTTGGACAAGTCATCCAGACATATGGTTTCCTCCAACATCGAAGCAGGCAGCAGATACCGCAGCAGTCGCCTGGCAAGGCTGTCTTCGCTGGGTTCAGTCTGTAAAGTCAGACAGGACTCAGTATGAAATCGACAGTTTCCCTCTGTTTCTCTGACAAGGGGCTGATAGGATCGTCGATGTCGCTCCTGTTTTAGCCGCTTTAGGTCTTGTAATCGCTTCCGTGTCACTTTGTAGGTAAAGGATTGTCGGATCACATTTTGCCCGCAATGAGTGGCGATTTCGGCCAATATATATGTCGAATTGGCTGCGTCTGAAGTCAGTAATCGCTGCTCCACTGAGGCTAGCATCGCTAGCATCACTCGAAACAGCGCTTTCCAGCCTGAGTACAGGAACAAGTCCCACACCACCAAGAGTGCAGGACCAGGCAAATCGCAGCTAAGCAGGGTTAAAAACCACCGCGCTGCATACACCTTCGCAGTCAAACCGACACCCTTCAAATGACCCGCCAAAGCCGGCAATTCCTTCTGCACCAAATAATCCAGCTGAAAACACCTCAATTTCAGCTTCTTCAGTCCTGCTTTGTACAGGTTCCCCAACTTGTGCTTCCGCAGTAAGGCGGACATCAGCAGGTAGCAGTCCTCTTCCCTGTCAATTACCTGCACGATTACACCTGCGACGTAGTTCATGCCCTGGCAATACCCGATTTCCGCGTTTGAGGTGGAAATTGCGTCCAGCACTCGAGTGAGTTTCGCTTGCTGGAATAGAGGGAATTGGGGGGTGTTCCAGGCAGGAGTGCGGATAGTGTCGTTGACGATATCGGGGGAACAGAGGGAAAGCGGGCGGAAAGCGAAGGGACAGGTAGGACAGTAGTGCGCCTGCTGGTGCCAGTAGCGATAGCGGGTTCCCGGCTGCAAGCCGTTGCTGAGAAGTACGCGCAAGCAGCTTTTCAGTTCTCGAGACCGGCCAATACTGCGGTTGACCAGCATCAAAGCAGTTAAAGTGGGCAGTGGACAATAAGCAGCGACCAAGCGCAAAGCCGCTTCCGCCTTCCAAGCCGGTCTAGTCCTGGGCGAGGACGGCTGCGAGTAGAGCGCAGGCATTGAGTGAAAGGTCGGAATGCCCAGAGAGCGTTTCTGTCTGGGTCGGTAGAAGTCGAGTTTGGAAAGGTGACTGTTGCTGTGCGGATGCACGAAGAGCAAAGGACTGGCTGGGGACTCAGTGGCCACTTCCCAGTCTTCGAGTGGAGCGCTGTCCCACAGCTCGGACTTGTGCAGACTCTTTAGGTCGTTTTTGGAGGCTAGGAATACTCGTGGTCTATGACAGACAATTGGCGACTCCATTAGTACTGCTGGTCAATACAGGATTCCCTTCCCGAGTATCGAGGGGTGCTGCAGAGGCGGCTACTCTTTACGTACAGACTTAGTGCTGTGGGGGGTGTCTGATAGTTGATTTTTGAACTGTCGTTTGGACAGTTCCTGATCTAGGTGCTTTAGCTACCTGCTATATAGATATAGAGCGGCCTTTAGAGTGGTTCGAAAGCCCTAACTACCATTTCCCATCGTTCCGTCTGCATAACTGTCAGTTCTCGCTCTACACCAGTTGAAATGCCTATCTGCACTATGCCTCTGTACAGTGATATCTTAGCAATTATTTCGACAAGACGATAAATGCAAGGTGGGAGCCAAAGCACCATTCAAGTCCATACGTTGTCACCAGACAGAGCTAATTAAAGACTTTGAACAGCGACAGAAACCAATCTTAGAGGGTAATGATGAGTTTAGTCCTGAAGAAAGCCTAGAAATTGGTCGCAGTTGTCTAAATCAGCCTGAGTGCCCATCTTCTCATACAGCTGTCGGGCTGTTTCCAGTGATTCCACAGCTTCCGGCTTTCTCCCCATGTCTGCGTATGATATTTCAAGTTTAAATAGGCATTGAGCGTAAAGGAGAGAGTTAGGGAAGTAGTCGAAGCAGGTCTGAATTGCCTTTGCGAACTGTTCTTCTGCATCTCTAGGTCTTTGCATGCTAAAATACAGGTCTCCCAGGCTGTTTATACAATCAGGGTAGGGAAGTAGTGGGCAAAGACCCAGTTGGCATACCACTGCTCTGCTGCTTCATATCGATTCAAGTCGCTATACAAGCACGCACAGTTGTTAAATAGTTAGTGTATTGACGAGACTTAGGGAAGGAGACAGAGCCCAGTTCCATTGCCTTTAAATA
>Ga0247837_1001444_pt1 | contig 48938 bp, 44 predicted proteins | sample LaCtaG_2_FD_187115 | JGI IMG/M metagenome (GOLD analysis project Ga0247837, IMG submission 187115) | Freshwater microbial communities from meromictic Lake La Cruz, Castile-La Mancha, Spain - LaCruzMarch2015_14.5m | ecosystem: Environmental > Aquatic > Freshwater > Lake | place: Spain: Castile-La...
TCTTTGCGTCCGGAGCTGGGGCTTGGGGGAAAGCGAGGACGGAGAGAATGGGCGGATGGAGCCCGAAAGTTTGGGGATGCTGCGCTGGCTTGCGGCGTCTGCGAAGGCGGAAGGGCCAAGGAATCGCCGCGCCCGCCGTCCTGAGCAGTGGCCGCAAATCAGCGCGACCGGAGCGAGAATTCGCACACGTGCCGGGGGAAAAGCAGAGTGTAAAATGATGAAGTCGCCGAATTGAGAAGGCACGGAAGCGGAGCGGACGGCTCTCTCGAATGGGCGGCAGGAGCCCGAGAATGTGGGAAAGGTAAGCTGATGAGCGGCCCCAGTGAGGAGAGGCGGGGCGAGAGGTCGCAGCCCCTGCCTCCCGGAACAGGGGACGCCCATGAGCGGGAAAAAATCACGACGTCGCGAGGAATCCGCCGTTGGGCAGGTCGAGGCGTTGATCTGAATGGGCCGCGAAGCGAGAAGCCCATTCAGATGAACGACCCGGACGCCGGTCGTCATCACAGGTGCGTCGATTTGCCCGAAGCGGAGGGCATAGACGGGGAACCCGCTGACGCCGACCGCGAAGTGGCAAATGGGCGAGTGGATTTCGCATCTGCGTGAGCCTGCTCCTGCGTGGTCCGGGATATGAAAAACACAGCTCGGGCATGGCAGGGAACGAGCTGTTCCCGGAATGAAGCTGACGAGTTGAGAAGTCCTGAAAGCGAAGCGGAAGGAGTTCTCAACTGGGCGGCCAAGGCGCGGATCGCCGCCACCGGTGCGCTGATTGGAACCAGACGGCAGGCACAAGGGGCAAGCCTGCGCCGCCCCCGGTGCCGTCGCCGGATGGGAACAATGAGCGGAATTAAAGCGCGAGTGCGCCATATGAGAACACGGTGAACTCACAAGCCGATTCCTTTTTTTGGGGGAATGTTGGGGGTTGAAATGCCCTCGCTGGCTTTGGGGGATAGGGCCACGCCGGATCTCGATTCCGCTGCGGATAACGGGAATGATTTTCCCGAAGTCTTCCTTTCGAATCGGAATCGGTGATTCGTTGAGACTCGCATTGGTTGTGTTCATGCCCGCGACTCTGAACGAGAAATGCCGGCCCCCATGCTCCCGACTCGGAGCAACTTTCAACTGAACACAACCCCCTTGCGACGGACGCGGCAGATTCCAAATGCCGCCGGTTGCGGTTCAGGAAATGCCGGTATTCCGAGCGGGAACACAGCGCACCAAGCAGCTAAGGTGCGGATAGCTCAGGCCAAAAACGATCTTTCATGTCGTATGGTTTTGATCTCTTCCGCCATTTCCGCTGAAGTCATCGGCATGAGGCATGATCTCATCAACAGCCGAAGCTTGGAGTTAAACCGGCTGGTGGCGGGAAAAATCCACCGTCAACCGGAGTTGATGGATTTTGTCCGCAGCAATTTGAAATCCACCCTCGACGATCAAAAGCTATCGGATTCCTGCAAGGATGCCCTCAAGGAATGGGATTACCTTCTTCGCAATTTCAGCACAGACATTGTGCTCGATACTCTTGTTGAAGAATCTGAAAGGGGACAGCGATTGCGGCAGTCCTCGCCGTTTTGGGGCATTCTTACCCAAGAGGAACGCAGACAGGTTTTCCGCCAGCATGAGTCGGCAGGAGCTTAAACCCCTCGTTCGGAGTGGGGGAATTAGCGTAAAAGGCGAGTTAATCATCGGCATGGATTTATACATGAGATGGGGATGCCTGCGCCCTTTCTTTGCGTCCAGAGCTGGGGCTTGGGGGAAAGCGAGGACGGAGAGAATGGGCGGATGGAGCCCGAGAGTTCGGGGAAGCTGCGCTGGCTTGCGGCGTCTGCGAAGGCGGAAGGGCCAAGGAATCGCAGCGCCCGCCGTCCCGAGCAGTGGCCGCAATTCAGCGCGACCGGGGCGAGATTTCGCACGGGTGCCGGGGAAAATGCCGCGCGCATAAAGGTGAGGAGGCCGAATTGAGAACGCCCGGAAGCGCAGCGGACGGCTCTCGCAATTGGGCGGCAGAAACGGACATATCCGGGAAAGGTGAGCTGATGAGCGGCCCCAGTGAGGGGAGACCGGGCGAGAGGTCGCAGGCCCTGCCTTCCGGAACAGGGAACGCTCATGAGCGGGGAAAAATCAAGACGTCGCGAGGAATTCCGCCGGTCGGAATGCCAGTCGTTGATCTGAATGGGCAGCGAAGCGGCAAGCCCATTCAGATGAACGACCCGGACGCCGGTCGACATTACAGGTGTGCCGATTTGCCCGAAGCGGTGGGCGTGTGTGGGGAACCCGCTGACGCCAGCCGCGAAGTGGCAAATGGGCAGGCCGGTTTCGCAAGTGCGTGAGTCTGCTCCTGCGTGGTCCGGGATATGAAAAACACGGCTCGGGCTTGGCCGGGAACGAGCTGTTCCCGGAATGAAGCTGCCGAGTTGAGAAGTCCTGAGAGCGAAGCGGAAGGACTTCTCAACTGGGCGGCCAGGGAGTGGATCGTCGCCACCGGTGCGCTGATTGGAACCGGACGGCAGGCACAAGGGGCAAGCTTGCGCCGCCCCAGGTGCCGTCGCCGGATGGGAACAATGAGCGGAATTAAAGCGCGAGTGCGCTGTGGGACCACGGCAAATTCACAAGCGCATTCCCTGTTTGGAGGCCTGTTGGGGCTTGAAATGCTCCTGCTGGGCCGTGGCCTTGCGGGTCAGAGATCCTCGCGGTGTCTCGATGCCGCTGCGGATAACGGGGGCTGAGACTTCCAAGCCGAAAAATACGTGCGGATGTTATCCCAAGCTTATCCCGCGATTCTGTTTGATCGTTTGTTTTGCGTGCCGCAGATTTGCCTCAAGCCGCTCCCGAATTTCCGGATTGGGCGCGTGCTGCCGAAGGAAACCCTGCAGGGAATACGCCGGCGTGATATTGGCCTTTACCATCTCCCCCACGTATTCAAGGTCTTTGTCACGGCCCGCCTCAAGCTTGTTGAAGGCCAGATCGAAAGGATCGAGGCACCAGCCGATTGCTCCCGAAGGTGCGGTGATCGCAACCATCCGTTTCTCCCATCCCTGTGGCGAAGTCATCATGGTCCACGCTCCAACCCCTTCAATGTAAAAGCTGTTTTCGAGTTCAAACTCGCTCCCTTGCCCGAAATGCTTGTCGATCAGTTCGTTCTTCTCTCCGCTTTCTCCAAAGCGTGGGAAAAGGTCGATGTCGGCGGAAATCGTCAGGTGACGTGGCGCGGAGGGCTTGGAACCAAGAATAGATACGCTTCCGATAACGACAAACTCGCGGTCTCCTGTCAGGCCCGAGCACTTGTCGAGTGCCAGAATCAAGTCACTTCGCGTAAGCGCTTTCAATTATGTGTAGCCTCTCTGACTCGGTAAAAAAAGGCGGTCGGATGAACGGCATGGAAGAACGCAGCCGCTGGGCTTCGTCACTTTCGGCTTCCAGCAGGTCTGCAATCTCCTGCGGGGAATGTTGAGCGATCAATTTTGCCCATTCCTGTCGGGCGGTGGCCCGGTGGGTGTTGCAATCCGGGTGATCCAGCCAACGCGCGATATTCCGCATCCCGAGTTCCACGCGCGCCGGAACTTCCCGGATACGGGTTGCCGCCAGCTTGCCGAGCTGCAAGGAAATCCAGTCATGTCGCTCATGCGGACGGGTGAAATTCATGACGATCATACGTGTAGCACAAACGATCCCAAAAAGAAAACACCCAATACCCCAAGAAGACGGTTGGCTCAACGGAATGGGTTCGACGTCACAACCGCTGGCCGTGACAGATGGTGTTGATGATTTTTCCAAGGTCTTCCGTTCGGACCGGAATCGGCGAAACATTGAGGCCCGAATCAATGCGCCCGAGCGAGTCACAAACCCAGCAGTCGGCAACGAAGGCGTCGCACGGAATTTCCCGCGAGGCGGGCGTGTAGCAGTTGAACCGGGCGGCGGTCGCGGAGGCATCCTTCAGCCCGGACTTCGTGCGATAAATTGCTCCGAAGATGAAGTTCGGGAGTTTTTCAGGCATGGGAGAGAGCCATGTGATGGTTCTGACCGGCGGGCCGCATGGCCATGAGATCCGCATTCCAGTCCTTGAGCCGGGGACAGTCGGATGAGATTTTGAATCCGGCCCAAACGGCAGTGTCATCCCATGCCTTCATCCAACCGCGTTCGCCTGCGCAATCGTTGTCGAGTGCTACGACAAATGACTGGCGGCGCATGTAGGACTGGTGGAGAAGTTCGTCTGGGACATGGCACCCGCCGCAACTCACGACGGCGAGTTGATTGGATGGATTGAGCTGGTAGTAACTCAGCGCGTCAATCGGGGATTCGACCGCCACGATTTGTTCTGCGTTCGTCGGATCCCCCACAGAAAACCAAGCACTCATCTTGTTTCCCAGACATGGGCGGAAGGTCGATTCGTGCCGGGTGTCCCGGAGCGTTGCCCCCTCGATCTTGCCCTCGGTCGTCCGGTGGAGAAAAACCAGGCTCGGATTCGGACGGTGGCTATTGGCGTAGATCAATCCCCGGTCGTGCAAGGGATCGATCAAATCCGGATCGAGTCCTCGGGTTTTCACGAGATACTCGTGAGCAATCGGCCAGTTGGATTCGCTCGGCACGGCGTATTGCGAGGCCAGTTCCTCGAATGACCGGCGAGTGGCGAACGATTCGCGGACCCGACTTTCCGGGAATGCCAAGCCACCAACTGCTGGTCGAAACTGCTCGGCCAGAACCCGGCAAGTTGTCCGAAAATCCCCTCCGCATAGGTGCATCTGGAGATCAATCGCCCCAGCGCCCCCAACCCCCGCCCGGTTGTCGAACCATTTGTCTCCGTGGATGACGATGTTGTATCGATCATCCTTCGCCCGGAAGCTGACGCCTTCACGTTTCAATGAGAACCCGTGCCAGGCGAGCAAGTCGCGCAAGGGAATCGACCGAACCCGGTCGGAAACGCGATCCGGCCCACTGGCACCTGCCAGTTTGAAATCCTCCGCGTTCATCACCAGCCGATGGTGTGGCAGAAATCCGACACAAGCTCGTCAACCACAGCTTGTGGCATTCCGGCCGTTGCGCCAAGTTCCTCAAGTGTGTCTGTGCCAAGCAAGTCGGCGCGGACGCAGTAGAGAACCACGGAAGCCCGGAGCCCTTTTTGTTCAACCGTATCCGCCTTGGCCACCCAGCCGAAAGTCCGGCTCAGGACTTCACAAATGCGGTGAAGCTGATCGTCGGGTGTCGGGAGGGGTTCAAGGAAGTCCACCGGATGGCGGCGGTCGGAGTGGCGGATGTCGTTTTCGGGATGTATGTGTGCTTTCATCCCCGCCACTCTGGCGGATAAAAATCACCTGCCTGCTCCCAGTTGGGAGCTGATTTATATGAAAGTCAGAATGCTCGCCGCCACGCATCCTTCAGCCAGACTGTGGCCCAGCAGAATTCGGTGCGACGATTCTGGCATCGCGCGTTCAAATCGAGATTCAAAGACTGTAGATTTGGGCGAGTGCCGCCAACATTTCTTCAGCCGAAATGCCCCGTATGTTCAGCCCCTGCAAGTCAGGTGGAGTCGTGCGCATCGCTTCCACGAACCCCCGAAGGTCGTTTTGGATCGTGGGGGAAAGCACGATACGGGTGTCTGCCGTCAGCAAGGTGAAGAGTCGAAAAACGTCCCTCCTGTGTTTCTGTATGTCTTTGGAGTCAACGATTTCGCCAGCGATTTTCCGCCTTGTTAAATCAAGCCAGGCCGCTGCCTTCAAAGGGATCAGAGCTTCTGGTTTGAGGAAACTGACGCCTTCGCGGATGGCGCGCTCCTGTCGGATCAGGCCGTAGTAATCATCACCCAGTAAAATCGCGGACAAACTCGAACCTTCCCCGCCAATCGGAATCGGCGTCAGCGGACCGTCAGCCAAAGGCGTTAACAGGTCAGGTTTTTTGGAAAAGAGTTCCAACTGAATCGGAAAGGTGGAGTTGTCGGGCTCCGAAAACCGATAGAACTGCATTTCTCCGTCCTCACCGCGCCTCCGGTGTTTGTAACCGCCATCTTTGACGAAGGACCAAAAAGTTCTGGCAAACCTTTCGTTCATGGCTTCGATGACCAGAACAATATCAAGATCCTTGGTGACGCGGAATTCCTGGCTGGCCAAGGAAAATGCCAAGTCGCAAGCCGTTCCACCGATCAGAACATAATTCTCCGCGTATTCGACGAAGTAATCGCGAAAGATTTCGAGGCCCTTTACCATGTGATGTCTCCGATCATTTTTTCCAACGCCTGTTCAACCCGCTCATCATTGGATCCGCGCAGAGCGAGGTAGAGAGAAAGTCGGTCCGCAATCCCCCCGCGTGTGGCAGACGCATCACGTATCCACGAGCTGTCGGAAGTGCCTGAAAGGCCGGGATCATAGCTCCAGATTTCGAGACTCTCGTTGCCCCAGTCCGGCCCGGGAGCCTCGGCCCTTTCAAATGCGACGGCATTTTCACGATACCATTCTGAACCGACCACCCATGTTTCAATCTTCGGATCGTTGAGCATGGAGTAGCGGGCAAGAGCACTGATTCCACCCAATCTTGCCGGCGCGGTCAGATGGGATGGACATTCATAAAGCGGGAATGCCCGTCGCACGGGGGAACGCAGGAGGGGTAGGGCACGTTCCCATAGTGTTCGCCATTGCACGGGCTCATTTTCGGTCCCGAAAATGAGCGCCTTGGTCTTTCCGCTGCGGGCGATCCGCGCCAGGCCAGCCACTTCCAATTCGCCCATTGCCCGGCCAACCGTCATGGCTGAATAGTTGATCTTTTGCGCCAACGCTTGAGCATTGTCGAAACGGCCGATGCGTTGTTCAACGGCCATCAGGAAAAGGTGTTGGGCCGAGGGGCTCAATTTTTCGCCAGGGCTGGATCGCTCGCCCACAAAGTGTTCCCGCAAATCCATCAAGAGGTCGGGCAAATACAGTTGTGTCCCCGGCACGATAAACGGGAGCCGCAGCCGAACGAATCGGTCTCTTTGATTCGACTGGATGCGCTCGTTGACAAACACAGGAGAAAGATGGGAAATCTCTTCCAGTTGCCGACGATCATTCTGGATTACCGAAGGCGTCCAATCGCCAAAATCACTGCGGGGAGAAAAAAACAACAGCTTTTGCCCGAAAAATTCTCCCGCAGTCAGATCATATCGCCCGCGTAAAAAGAAAGGCAGCTTGGAGAGGGAACACGGAGAAAAAGTGATTTTCAATCCCGTTACCCGATCAAGATATTCTACCAAGTGATTTTCAAAAAGTGCTTTCAAACGGGATAAATATAACTCGAAATACGGACGATAACAACAAGAATGTTACCGTCCGAATATCATGTTACTATATGCGGTCTTTTAATCTGTCAGAAAAAATTATCCCTTTGAAGATACGATGGCGAGGATAGCGGATTTGAGAGCTGTAGGCAGATTCTCCCAAGCGCGGAGGACGGTATCCAAGTCGGGGTCAATGGGTGGAATTTTCGCTAGTGAGGCTATTTGTGAGTCTCCCTTCGCAAGTGATTGATTTTCAGCAGGAGATTCCGAGTTCGAATCCTGTCGCCCCGACCACTTTTCACAAAGTGGTTTCGCCTTTGGAGGACTGATAAAACGACCCTATGGGGCGCTTCTCTCCATCCCATTCGTGGAAAGGCTGCTCCGCACCTTTGAGAAGCCCGACTCCCTTTGATGCTCTCCCCTTTCCCCGGCGGATTTCCTCGCGTCGGCCCGATGTCGATGCCACTTTAACCGGGCACATTGCGCCGCATGGGCGGCTAGGCTTTTGTTAAAATCGTGAACAAATCAACATCCGTCCCGACAGAGAGCGCACCGGCGAGACCCACCTTTTGGGAGGCGTTCCGATTCTGGCTCAAGCTCGGGTTCATCAGCTTCGGTGGCCCGGCCGGTCAGCTTTCAATCATGCACGCCGAACTGGTCGAGAGGAAGCGCTGGATTTCCGAAAACCGGTTTTTTCACGCGCTGAATTTCTGCATGCTGCTTCCCGGCCCGGAGGCCCAGCAGGTTGCGATCTACATCGGCTGGCTGCTTCACCGCACGTGGGGCGGGATTGCCGCCGGGGCGCTCTTTGTTTTGCCGTCGGCATTCCTGCTGTGGGCCTTGAGCTTCGTGTACATGCGCTACGGGGATGTTCCGGCCGTGGCGGCCGTCTTTTACGGACTGCAGTCGGCCGTCGTGGCGATCGTGGCGGCCGCCGTCCTGCGCATCGGAAGCAAGGCGCTGAAAAACGGGATCCTGTGGGGGGTCGCGGGGCTGGCATTTGCGGCCATCTTTTTTTTGAAGGTCCCGTTTGTGGCCATCATTCTGGCCGCCGGGGCCATCGGGTTTGCAGGCGGAAGATTTTTCCCGGAAAAATTTCTTATTGCCCAGGGGCACGGCGGCACGGAGTCCGTTCTGGCAGACGAGGAGGCGTCGCTGGAGCGGCCGACTTGGGGCCGGGCGGTCCGGGTGGCCTCGATTTGCCTGGCTCTGTGGTGGCTTCCGATCCTCGCCGTGGGCCTCTGGAGCGGCTGGGAGGGAATCCTTTTTCAGCAGGGATTGTTTTTCAGCAAGGCGGCGCTGGTGACGTTTGGCGGGGCCTACGCGGTTCTGCCGTATGTAGCCCAGCAGGCGGTGGAAAATTACGGATGGCTGTCCACGGGCCAGATGATGGCCGGCCTCGGGCTGGCGGAGACGACACCGGGGCCGCTGATCATGGTGCTGCAGTTCGTGGGATTTGTGGGTGCCTGGCAGAATCCGGGGAATATGGATCCTCTTTTCGCCGCGACATGGGGGGCGGCGGTGACGACCTGGGCGACTTTTTTACCCTGCTTCCTCTTCGTTTTCCTGGGCGCGCCGTACATCGAGCGCCTGCGGAATGTCAAAACCCTGACGGCGGTCCTTTCCACCATCACGGCCGCCGTCGTGGGAGTTGTGCTCAACCTGGCGGTCTGGTTCGGATGGCACGTCATTTTTCCGGCGGGTGTCGACGGGTTCGCGCTCGCGGCGTCCCTCATCTTCTTTCTCGGGATGGTGCGGTGGAAATGGGGCATCATCACGGTCGTTTTTACCGCGAGCCTCGTGGGCCTCGCCTACAGGCTGGCGGCTGGCTAGCGCCGGTCGCCCGGGAGAACAATGCATTCTGCCGGGCAGCCTACACCAGGCTTTTCAATTCAGCGGCCAGATGGTATTAGTTTTCTTCTCCCCATGAAAGTTAACGGCCACCCGACACGCACCATCTGGTTACACCAGGATGATGACTCCGTCGTCCAGATTATCGACCAGCGCGCGCTGCCGCACGCCTGGGTCATCGAGGACCTCCGGACGGTCGAAGACGTGGTGGCCGCCATCAAGGACATGCACGTCCGGGGGGCCGGATTGATCGGGGCCACAGCTGGATACGGGATGTACTTGGCCGCCCGCGAGGCCTGGGCCGGCGACGCCCCGCTGGCCTCACTCCACGCGGCGGGGATCCGGCTCAAGGAAACGCGTCCGACCGCGGTGAACCTGGCCTGGGCGGTTGATCTCGTGGAGTCCTCGATCCGATCATTCCCGGCGGACCCGGTGGCAACCGCGCTTCAGAAGGCCGGCGAGATCGCCGATGGTGATGCCGAGGCCTGTAGGCAGATTGGCGAGCACGGGGTCCAGCTGATCGAGGAGATAAGCCGCCGCAAAGGCGGGGAGCCGGTGAACGTGCTCACCCATTGCAATGCCGGCTGGCTGGCCTTCGTGGACTTCGGGTCGGCCACGGCCCCGATTTATGCCGCACACGACCGGGGGATCCCGGTCCATGTGTGGGTGGATGAAACCCGTCCGCGGAGCCAGGGAGCCAAGCTGACGGCCTGGGAGCTCGGCCAGCACGGGGTTCCCCATACGCTCATCGCCGACAATGCCGGCGGGCACCTGATGCAGCACGGCCTCGTCGATCTCGTGATCGTCGGGACCGACCGCACGACCCGCACGGGAGATGTCGCCAACAAAATCGGCACGTACCTGAAGGCGCTCGCCGCCCGCGACAACGGCGTCCCGTTTTACGTGGCGCTGCCGTCGTCCTCGTTCGACTGGACGATGCGCGACGGGCTGCGCGAAATCCCGATCGAGGAGCGCGGGTCGGAGGAGGTCAAATATGCCGAAGGCCTGGCCGGAGGAGTGATGGTCGAGGTCCTGGTCGCTCCTGCCTCCAGCCCCGCAGCCAACTACGGGTTTGACGTCACCCCGCACCGCCTGGTGAGCGGGCTGATCACGGAGCGCGGGATCTGCCCGGCGGAGGAGCACGGCATCCTCTCCCTCTTTCCGGAGAAGACGTGAGCATTTCCTCCATAGAATCTGCGGAGCGAAACCTCCTCCGCCACATGCAGCAGGGGCGCAGCCTCCGCACCCCGAATGCCTCGAACAGCGCACGCAACCTTGCCACGGCGGCCATGGGCGCCCCGGAAATCGGACGCCTCTGCCGGGAGCATCGGGTGACATGCGGCGAATTGGCCGCCGCGTACCTCGAGATCCTGGCGGCCATGTCTGCACCGATCCTTCCGGCCCCCCCGCCTCTGCTTGCCCCAACCCGGCTCATCACCAGCACCGATCAGCTCGCCCCGTTTCTTCGCGATCTTCAGCGCGACACCCTCGGACTCACCCCGCTGCAGCGCCGGCTGGCGATGGTCGAGCGCGCAAAAAAGCAGGCGAAGATCCTGGAGGATGAACCCCCCCGGCCGCCCGCCGAAATCACGCGCTCGTTCCTGATGAAGTCATCCATCCAGTCGAAGCTTCCGCTCCTGGCACTGATTGTGGCGATCATCGTTGCGGGCATCGCCCTGGCAGCTTACCTGCTCTGAGCCGGCCGATCGGGGCATCGCCGGGTGTTGGCGGAGGGCTTCCGGGTTCGGAGTTCCGCCTTTAGGCGGCTGGCGGGTGAGACGCCAACTCTAAAAGCACTGCCTAAAGGCGGAACTCCGAACAAGACCCCATAAGGTGGAGCCCATTTTTGCAAGGTTCGGAGATGCGCCCCTGCTCTGGCCCCAAAGAAATTTCCGCTTTGCACCGCTGGCTGCGGTGGATCAGGATGGATTTATGGATTATCTGGAGATGGCCCGGCGGGTCTTTGAGATCGAGCTCGGGGAGGCGGCGGCGGTCTGCGAGCGCCTTGACGACGGGTTCAGGCGCGCGGTCGAGCTGGTGAAGTCTGCGGTCGAGGCCCGCGGAAAGGTCGTCGTTTTGGGGGTTGGGAAGTCCGGGCACATCGGGGAGAAAATTGCCGCTACGATGACGAGCACCGGGTCCCCGGCGGTCGTCCTCAACTCGCTCAACGCCCTGCATGGGGACCTTGGAGTCGTCGCGGAGGGCGACGTCGTGCTGGCTTTGAGCTACAGCGGGGAGACGGAGGAACTCCTTGCGGTGCTTCCGGCCCTCGCACGCATGGGGCTTCCGGTGGTGGCCATCACCGGGAACACGACTTCCACGCTGGCGCATGCCGCCTCCGCCGTTCTCGACGTGGGGGTCTCGCGCGAGGCCTGCCCGCTCAACCTCGCGCCAACCTCGAGCACGACGGCAATGCTCATCCTCGGAGATGCCCTGGCCATGGCGCTCCTCGAGGCGCGGGGATTCCGGAAGGAAGATTTTGCGAGGTTCCATCCGGGCGGAAGCCTGGGGCGAAGCCTCCTCCTTCGAGTGAATCAAATCATGCGCCCGCCCACGGACCTGGTGATCCTTCCGCCGACGGCGGCGGTCATCGAGGCGGTGCAGGGGATGACCGCACGGCGCGCCGGTGCGGCGGTGATCGTCGATGCCGACGGCCGCCTGGCCGGGATCTTTACGCACGGAGATTTTGCGAGGCATTTCCCTGGAACTCCAGATATCGGCCCGCGGCCGGTCGGAGAGTTCATGACAACCCATCCGATCACGATTTCCGGAGACAAGCTGGCCGCAGAGGTCCTCCAGATTCTTGAGCATCACCGGATCGACGACCTCGTTGTCGTCAACGAAGCAAACCAGCCGATCGGCCTGGTCGACTCGCAAGACCTGACGCGCCTGAAGATCCTCTAGGAGCCGCTCGATGCTGCTGGCATTTCACAAGCCCTACGGCGTGCTTTGCCGGTTCACGCCGGACGGGAGCGCCCATGCCACGCTCGCCGGATTCGGATTTCCTGCCGGCGTGTATCCGATCGGGCGCCTGGATGCCGACTCCGAGGGGCTCCTCCTGCTGAGCGATGAGGCCCGGTGGAATAACGAGCTCCTCAGCCCCGGACGCCATGTCCAAAAAACCTACCTCGTGCTCGTCGAGCGCATACCATCGCTCAGCGCCCTCGAACGGCTGACGTCAGGCATCGATCTCGACGGCAAAAGAACCCTTCCTGCGGAGGCCAGGTTTCTTGATCCTGCCCCCGACATCCCCGCGCGCGTCCCGCCGGTTCGCTTCCGAAAAAACGTGCGCGATGTCTGGATCGAGCTCCGGATTGTGGAGGGCCGGAACCGGCAGGTCCGCCGGATGACCGCTGCCGTCGGGCACCCCACGATCCGCCTGATCCGGATCGCCATCGGCGAGCTTCAGCTCGGAGGGCTTCAGGCCGGAACCTGGCGGAAAGTCTCGTCCGAAGAGATAACCAGCGGCGTCAGATAAAGGCCCGAACCTCTTTGGTCAGGGAGCGGACGCCGGGCGCGGGGGCGCACCGATCCAAGCGGCCAGGTGGACGTCGCGCAGGCTCACTCCGGCGGCATCGGCAACCGCCCGGCAGGATTCAAACTCCGGGGCCGCCTGCACGAGATCGTCGCCGAGAAATCCGAGCTTGATCGTCACATTTCCATACGGGGTCTCAACGTCGCGGAATTCGCGGCGAAGCTTGTACCGTCGGGCCTGGTGGATCCTCACCCCAAACGCGCTCGTCTCGGTGAGGAGGATCCTGGCCATCTCGTCGGTTTTATCCAGGTCGCAGAGGACGGTGAGCACGAAGCCGGGGCGGCCTTTTTTCATCTGGGCCGCCGTAAAGAAGACATCGAGCGCGCCGGCGCGAAAAAGATGCTGCATCGCGGCCGCCGCGAGCTCGGGGGTCATGTCATCGATGTTTGTTTCGATCTGCGTGATCTCGTCGGTCTCGGAGGCGTCTGCCGAAACGGATTCCCCAAGAACCGCGCGGAGGACATTCGGGCGGGGCGGCGTGTCCCGGGTGCCCAGGCCGTAGCCGGTCTTCGTGATCGTCATCTCCGCCATCGGACCGAAGCGCTCGCTGAATTCGGCCAGAAGCGCAGCCCCGGTCGGGGTAATGAATTCGTTTTCCTCCGGCACCTGGCGGAGCGGGATCCCGGAAAGGAGCTCGAGCGTTGCCGGTGCCGGAAGGGGAAAGCGACCGTGGGCGCAGGGAATCCAACCCGTCCCCTCCACGGGCACCGAGGCCTCCACCCGCAGCGGCGATAGCGCATGGATCCCCGCACACGCCGCCACGATATCCGCAATCGAATCGATCGCCCCGACCTCGTGAAAGCCAACCTCCTCGGCCGGGATCCCATGGATCTTCCCCTCGGCAATCGCAATCCTCCGAAACACCGACTGCCCACGATCCTTTACCTCCTGCACAAGTGTGGAGGCATCGATCATCGCCCGGATCTCACGGTACGTCCTCCCGTGCGGGTGCTCGTGCGGGTGCTCGTGCGGGTGCTCGTGCGGGTGCCCGTGCGGGTGCTCGTGCGGGTGCTCGTGCGGGTGCTCGTGCGGGTGCTCGTGCGGGTGCTCGTGCGGGTGCTCGTGCGGGTGCTCCCCGTGCTCATGGACATCAAACTTCGTGCCGCTGATGTTCTGTTTCGCTCCGCGGGAGAAGTGAATGTGGCACTCGGATCCGAGTCCGAGAGCTGCGAGGGCAACTTGAAAGACGCCTTCATCGACCCCAAGGTCCCGGAGCGCGCCGACCATCATGTCACCGCTGATGCCAGAAAAACAATCGAGATAAAGAACACGCATTGGGATTTAGAGGACGGAGCGGACGACAGGTGATTTCATATGGTAGCATATCGCATGCACTTCATAGTTTAAATTCTGAGAATTCGAGTTGCAGTACGAACTTGGCAAATATAATTTTACTGCTCAATCCTAAGTTCATGGCTGAACAGTCCGAAATTTTGCAAGCGCCGAGCAATCCACTAGGCAGTCGAGGGTTCTTGGAGTGAAAATTTTCCCCTTGGTGTGGAGGATCATCTGGCGCATGTCCTCTCGGCGAACGCCGAAGCCACGCCCGGCGAGGCAGGCGATGACCTCGTAGCTGCCTTTGCCCAAGCGCTCGCGCGCCTCGGACATCTGGCATAGCCGGATCACGCGGGTCGCCTTGTCTCTGGCCGTGCCATCGTCCTCGGTAAGCTTGGCTTCGATGATGACTTGCGGATCGAACTCGTCGGGAATGATAAAATCGGGGGCCTGGTCGAACCCGGCTAGGCGTTCGGCACGTCTGGTTTTCCGGAACGTGATTCCCGCACGGCTCAACTGTTCTTCAATGGCGGATTCTAGGCCATCTCCGACGAGTTCGCTGACAGAATCCCGATGGCCCGCAAATGGCCTTCCGAGAAAGCGTTCGTATAGCAGCATCGCGTAGGGCGCGCCGAGGTCGGCCATCTGCTTGACCGAAGCAAGGCCCATCAGGCTGTCTGCTTTGCTGAATCGGTGCAGTTTACCTGCTGGCACTGCGGGGCATCCCTCGTCGATGAGTTCGCAAGCGGTCTCGACCAATGCGGCGATCCTTGCCAGAGTTGTGATGCCCGGTTTGAGCGCCCGATCCGGTCGAATACGAATATCGCGGTCCAATGTGCGCGCCGCCCCCTGCGGGATCTCGATCCCCTTCCGGCTCGATGCCAAGTACGCCCACTCCGGTGGGCTGAATCCCAAGATGGCCCTTAAAACCAGAAGGATGACCGGGCACTCGAGGGTAGCGGCTAGCACGGCAGGGCAATGAAACCGCGTGAACCCATCAGAGATCAGTTTCAGCTTTTCGTATCCAGCGGCGAAAACCCGATAGTCGAGGAATCCCTCTCCCTTCGGCATGACGAGGAATTCCGAAGCCAAGCTGGAAAAGACGGCGTCGACAAACGATTCAGGTGCGGCAAGCACCTCATCCGGGGAGGCTTCAAAAGGAAATTTCATCATAGGAGGTTTCGCGCACCATGCCGGACAGCATCCACTCCTGCCGCGACGGAGCCGAGGAAAAATTTGCTTCGAGTGCCTTGAGCACTGCTTCCAAGCCGCCGAACTGGCGATACCAAGCACGTATTGCATCCATTTTTTCAAGTGCCGGGGCGAGACGATTCCATCCGGCGCGCAAGTTCCATACAGCCATCCGCGTCAGATGCCCGTGTGCTATGCAGCGGATATCGCCTTGCGTGGCTTGAAGTCCGCCCTCCGCCAGGGCTTGAATTTCTTCCTGAATTAAGGACGACAATTCACCCGGCGTGCGGACGATCCACTTCCTCGGCAGCCGTCCGGTCAGCCGCGAGACAAAAACGGTATCAATCACCGAAGATCCGGTTCCATTGATATGAATCGAGGCCCCCATTTCGGCCGGACATGGGATCGAAGCCGAACAGCTCAGTCCCGCATCGAGGATGGCGACGGCCAGGGGCACATAGGCATCGAGCTTGTTGTGATGGTAGGTAAAGACAAGCGGACTCCCCGACCTGAGACGGGCTGCCGCCTTGCAGAATGTGGCCGAGATGCCCTCGGTAAAATGAGCAAGATCGCGGCCCATGTTGACATTGCCGGTCAGCTCACCGGCATTGCGCGTGGAGGGACTCGAAAACTCGGCATGCGCGGCACCGGCGAGCTTCCGCAGCCAGACGTAACAAAAATCCATCAGTTCCGCGTATTGGACGTTTCCGAAATACGGAGGATCGGTGAAAATTCCGTCGAATGGCTTCCGGCCTTTGAGCAGCGTAGAATCCCCGCACGTCAGGTCCACCTGGCGGCGCTCCGGCGGAACCGAACCATTTCGATACGTGCCGATCCATTCGCCAGCAATCGGGACCTCGACCTTTTTTCCTCCGGCATGGCGGATCTCAAACGGCCGGGAACAATAGCTTTTTGCCTTTGTGAATTTCTCGGTGATATTCAGCCATCCGCCGCTGCCCACCGGCTGGCCGCGCGTGCCTTCGATCCCGAGGATATTCGACTCGCATTGGACGAGACCGACCGGGAATCCGTGGACCGAAAAGATGTCGAGCGACTTCAATGCCATGGCGTCGTAACGGCAGAGCATATTCTGGTAGCGCAGGAGATCGGAGAGGTTCGTAGCCAGGGCCTCGCGGACCCGTTCATCGGGATGCTTACTGATCCACCGACAGCTTAATTCGAGCCCAAGCAGCTGGCGCGCATTAAAGAGCTCCCGATAATGCTGATACCCCCAGCGGTGGAGGCGTTCGGTCTCGTCCCCCTTCGGGATGGCATCATCCGGGATGAACTTCGGCCCGAGCTTCCTGAGTTTTTCCGCCGCCTCGGCAAATTTTGCCAAATCATCCGCATCTGGAGCCTTGAATAGGCGGCCCTTTCGGACGCCGTCCGCATGGGCTTCCGGCAGGTGGTATTCGATGGCGAAAAGCCGGTGCTCGGGCGGGTTGCCCGTCTGGCAGGATACCTCCGCATCGCAGTGCAGACAATGCGAGCGGTTCCGCGCTGCGACGTGCGAGGTGGGCAGAGACTTGCCGCAGGACGGACACGGCCCCGGATGCCTGCGATCCTTCGATTCAAAGATGTCTCCGCAATATCCGCAGGAGAAGACATTCGCTGTGTGGCGAACGTCTTGGGCAATCAAATGGCCGGGAAAGAGATCATGATTTTTTCCACACGATCCGCAGCGCACGGTCTTCACCCAAAGAAAATATTTCACCTCCGCCACCTTCCCGGTTTTTGGACAGACGGTTTGAAAAAGGCGGCCGATTTTCTCCCGCAAATGCCCCCGCAATGCCGCTGCCGCTTTGGCGTATGCCGTCAGATCAAGGTCCTGGATTTCCTGCCGCACGATCCACCACGCCATGGGATTAATGTCCGAGGCCGTCACGGCGCACCCCAGGCGGTTGGCTTCGACCACTGTCGTTCCGCCACCCATGAACGGATCCAAGATATGCTTGTCGTGAAAGTGGTGAGCACGAAAGAACGTTTGCTCCACGCTTTCCCCCCCGAGCTCGGACAAGAGGAGCGCCCGGAAAAGCGTCCCCGGTCGCCGCGCGAACCACTTATGGACGGCAATGAGCGGGCGGTAGTTCTGCTGGATCTGTTTTTCTGCCAGCGCCATCCGGGCAACAAAAGGGATCTGGAAGTTACGTTCGATCATGTGGTTTTTTCGCGAGAACCTCGCCGAAAAGAAAGCCAATTAGGCAGCAAATCTCACGATTCCTCAATCTCCGATATTTGAGACGCTCAAATTCTTCGCGAAGGCGGCGGCCAGAATTCGCCTGGCGTCACTGCAATTTTTCCGTCAGCAGCTTTTCAAGGAACGCGCGGGCTGCGTCTGGATCCGGGGCATCGACGACCCCGCCGATTTCGCCATCGCGCAGGTAGATGAGCTTCCATTTTCCGAAGTTCTGCGCCTGAAAAACTTTTGCTCCGGCGATGTCGGGCAGGATGTCGGCTTTCCCGCCGTAGCGCCCGCTGAATGCCAGGAACTCGTCCCATGCCTTGGCGGCCGACTCAGGCGTTGTGACCATGAGGAAAAATGTGATTGCCTTCCCATCGAACTGGTAGTCCGCCTGAAACACTTCTTTCAGGAATCCCTGCCCGTGGGCGTTTTCCTGGATGTAGGTGACCGACTCGGGAAGAATTCCGGCTGCGGGAAGCAGCCTGCGCGCCCCAAGGCCGGCATCGTTGGCAGGAATTTCCTTGGCCAGGTGCTCTGAAAGCATCTGAGCCAAAGCCAGCGTGCCAGGCTTCTGGTCGGACGCGATCACCTGCACGTAACGGTCGCCCTGGCGGAAGAAGTACCCCATCTCTCCAGAATATCCGTCCGCCACAAAATCCAGAGGCTTGCCGGCCGGGTCCCGCTCGAGGGCAAAGATTCCAAAAGCATTGACCGGAGAATCCATGCGGTATTCATGGACGTCCGCATAGCTTCCATCGGGGAGCGAGAACGACCGGCAGCGGAGGTGCTGAAACCCGAAGTCGAGGTACGCCGGGGCCCGGCCGTTGATCTTCTCGTACAGCGTATCGGCGGAATAAAATTCCGTTTCCCCCATCGGTTTCGTTCCGGGAATTTCGATCGGCTGGGCCACCGGCGAGCCAGCCGCTGCCTGGCCCGCCACTTCCTCGTAGCCTTCCTCGGTGGGCACAGCAGCCGGCGCGGCTGCGGCGGCCGGGGTCCGGGTCATCGGACTGGCGGTATCCGGCAGGTTGATGGCTGCCTTTGTCGATTCCAAAGCCGCCTCGCTCAGGCTGTAGAGGTCCGGGTTAAAAATCCGCCCTTGGATCCAGATCGCGGCCCCGACGATGCCGAGGAGGCCGACGATGACCAAGCTGGTCACCCGCTCGGCCAGCGGGACCTGGCTTCGCCGGAAAGCCTTTCGTCCGGTGGGCGGCCGCGGTGGGCTAGAGAGCGAATCGGTCACCATGGCGCGGATCGCGGTCAGGCAAAATACCGGTCGGCGCGACGCATGATCTCGGGGTAATCCGTTCCGAACGAGCAGGCCTCGCGAAGCGCCGCGAGATCGACGCCGGAGATATCGCGCTCGGAGGCCGAGAGCCCGCTGTACATCTCCCCTGCCTCAAGGTGGCCGTCCTTCTCATAGTAGGAAACGTACCGGGAGATGTCCAAAAACGCGAGGCCGGTGGTGGCGGAGAGGGCGTCGCACGAAGGACATCCCGGGCACATCGTGCGGCGGTTGGCGAGGACGGTTTGTTTGAGCGTTTCGATATCGGCAATCTGGAGCGGCCCCTTAAAGTCCCTCACCGCGGCGGTATTCGCCTCCATCTCGCCTACGTTATTGATCGCGGAGCAGATCGCTGAAATCCTCGAATCGCTGAGCACGGCCTGGAGGAGCCCCTGGTGGGTTGTGAGCCCGAGCTTGTCAAACTCCGGGATGCGGGCGGGCACCTCGCCGGCGCTGCGCATCGTCTTCATTGCCACCAGCCCGATCCCGGCGGAGTGGCACGCCGAAACCGCTTTGTCAAACGCGTCGCCCGGTGTGAAAAACGGCGTGTACTTGAGCATGATCGCGTCCACAAACCCGCCCTCGGCCGCCGAGTTCAGGCACTCGACGAGCAGGCCATCGTGGCACGAAAACCCGACCATCCGCGCCTTGCCCGAAGCCTTTAGCTTTTCGACCACCTTCTTAAACGCATCGCTCTTTGGCCAGTTGACCGCGTCCGGCCCGTATTCTTTCGGCCCGAGGCCATGAAGGAAGAACAGGTCGAGGTAGTCGGTCCCGCAGGCAGCGAGCCGCTTGTCGATCATCTCGAGCATTTGCTCGGGCCCCTTTTTCGGATGGTCCTTGGAAACCAGGAAGACTTCCTTCCGGCGCTCCGGGTACTTCGCCAGCCACTCGGCAATGATTTTTTCCGAGTTCCCCTTCAGGTAGCAATCGGCGGTATCAAAGTACCGGATCCCCATCGACCACGCGATGTCGAGGTAGTCCGGGCTCAGCGCGGCCATCATCCCGCCCAGGCTGATCAGCGTGACATCCGGGCCGTTTTTCCCCAGCTTGCGCATTGGCAGGGCGGGGAACGAGGACGGCGGGCCGGAGGCGGCTGCGGCGTGGCCAGTCAGCCCCTGCCCCAGTCCCAGGGCCACGGGTGCTCCCAGAGCGGTTTTGAGGAAACTGCGTCGCGAGGTTCGGAAGGAATCGTTCATGGTAGTTGCTCCCAGCTTGCGGGAGGCACACGCCTCCTCTATAAAAACGCCTAACCGAAATTCCCGCCTTCAGCAATCCCCAACCTCAAAAAGACGGAAATTCTGCGGGTGGGGCACTTGCAAACATTCCCGAAGCGATTATTTTTTCTCAGGCATGAAACACAATCTCTTCGTTCTCGCATTTGTGGGCGTGCTGGCAGGGCTGGAAGCGCAAACGCCTGCGCCCGCAGCCGCCAGCCCGCTCAAGCAGCTAGGCAGCTCGTTCGCCGATGTGTTCGAAAAGGTTTCCCCTGGCGTCGTCATCATCGAGTCCGCCCGGGCGGCGAACCTCCCGGTATCCGGCCTTCCGCAGGGTTTGGAATTTTTCCTCCAACACCCGGACGGACGGCCGGTACTGGAGCAGCCGAATATCGGATCGGGCGTCGTGTTCCGCGCGGACGGCCACATCCTCACGAACCACCACGTCGTCGAGGGGGCGGAAAAAATCACGGTGAAGCTGAAGGACGGCCGGAAGTTTGACGCCGAGATCATCGGATCGGATCCCCGGAGCGATCTTGCGGTGATCAAGATTGCCGGCAGCGATTTCCCCACCGCAGAGCTCGGCGACAGCGATGCCGTGCGGGTCGGAGAATTTGCGTTTGCCATCGGGACCCCGCTCGATCTCCCGTACACGTTTACGGTCGGGGTGGTCAGCGCGAAGGGAAGGAACCTGGAGATCGGCGGAGGATACGACTTCATCCAGACCGACGCCTCGATCAATCCCGGCAACAGCGGCGGCCCGCTCTGCGACATCGATGGCCGGGTCATCGGGATCAATACGCTGATCAGCGGGACAAATCGTGGCCTCGGGTTTTCGATCCCCATCAACACCGCGAAGCGGATCGCCACCCAGCTTGTCGACCGGGGCCGGGTCACCCGCCCCTGGCTCGGGATCGTCATCATCGGGCTCTCGGAGGCAGCCCAGCTCCAAGCCCGGTTTCCGAATCTCACGAAAGGCGTCGTCGTCCGCAGCATCGAGAGCGGCGCACCGGCAGAATCCAGCGACCTGAGATCCGGCGACGTCATCCTTCGCGTGGACGGCCGGGAGGTGTCGGCCGCGAGCGATCTCCAGCATGAAATCCTTGCCAAAGCGATCGGCGATACGGTTTCTCTGGATGTCTGGCGGTCGGGGCGGATCGTGAAGATGGACGTGAGGACCGGCGAGCAGCCTGATCCGTTTGTGCGGGCGTCGGTGCGCGCCCAGCGTCCCCCCCAAGCCGCCCCAGTACAGCCGCCACAGGTGACCCGCCCCTCCACCCCAGGGTTCACGTATCGCACCGCGACGCAGGAAGCGCTCCGCGAGTTCGGGCTCAGCCGCCCTGCTCCGGGTGGGGTCGTCGTGACCAGCGTCGAACCGGGAAGCGCCGCAGCCGCAGCGGGAATCGAACAAGGCGATATCATCACCGACGCCGGCGGCCGCCCCCTCAACAACCAGGAGGAACTCGCTGCTGTGCTCAAGGATCTCGATCCGGAACGCGGGCTCCTTCTCCTCATCGATCGCGGCGGCCAGCGTTCGTTTGCCATCCTCAAACCGTAAGCCTCCGCAACAGTGCCAGCGTCACCAGGAAAAATCCCCTGCTTTTTTTCTTGCGAATCCGGCAGCCTGAACTAGAGGAAGTTGTGCAATTTTTGCGGTTGACCCTCCTGATCTCGATGCTTGTCCCGTCGGCAACATGCCTTGCCGCGAACCCGCTATTGAAAGGAAACCTTCTCCAGCAGGTAACCGTGGCCAGCGCGACCGACGGGATTCCGTCCGGCTGGTGCGGCCGCGCGATGCTCTCGCTCCTGAACCGCTCCGGAGTCGGCCGCGGGCTGAAACCGGGAAACGGGCAGGACTGGGAGCAGATCCTCGCCGCAGCCGGCTGGCGGCCCGTCAAAGTCATCTCCCCATGGCGCGCACCGCTTGGCAGCGTGCTCGTCTATGTCGGCGACCGCCGGATGGGAAAAGTCCCGCGTGGCACTCCGGGCGGCTACTTTGGCCACGTGGAAATGGTGGCTCTCTCGCCACACGGGGGGAGGATGTTTGTTGCCGACAGCCCGCGCCCCGCCCCCGGAGGATCGGTTCCGGATAACTTTACAGGCCGTGCCTGGGTTCCGCCCGGCACGCTCATGGTCGCCCATGCGCCGGTCGCCGACCAGATCGATACGATCATGCAGGAACGCCTCGATATGGCGCTCAAACACTTTTCCAAAGATGCCTCCTCCCAACACGTCTCCCTCCAACCGACGGCCCTCCCGCTCAGCGAGTAGGGTAGGCCGCCCAACAGAATGCCTGTTGACTTGGGCAGCCTAGACTAGTGCGGCGTGACACAAAACAGTCGTATCACCGGGGAAGGAACATCGAACATTCAACATTGAACATCGAAGTTTGAATGTTCCGTGTTCGATGTCCGCCCGCTGGAATTCCTTCGCGTCCATTCGCCTGATTCGCGGACAAAATCCGTTTCCGGGCAACTTCCCGCAGAGTGCGGTGTTGAATCGTCCATGCTGGAACGATTGGATAAAGGAGCCTGGACGCCATCCGCGGCTGCGCATCTGCTGAACCGGGCGGGATTCGGGGGATCGCCAGAGGCGATCGCCTCACTGCACGCGAGAGGATTGGACGGGGCGGTTGAAGCCCTGCTTTCCGAGGCCAGCGACGACGACCTCTTTCCTCCGCCCGCCATGGTTCCCCGGGATTTCGAAGCGCTGAAGAAAGCGAACTCCACAGCGAGCCCGGAGGAAAAGAAAAAGATCCAGGCAGCCGTGAGGAGAGAAGATGGTGAGCAGGCGTCGCTGCTTCGCCGGTGGTGGCTGGAGCGGATGCGGTGGAGCCCGCTCGGAGCGCGCGAGAAGGCCACGCTTTTTTGGCATGGCCACTGGGCAACCAGCATCGAGAAGGTGAAGGAACCTTTTGCGATGTGGCAGCAGAACGAAACCCTCCGCGCCTACGCGTTCGGCCCGTTTGAGCAGATGGCCCGCGAGATCAGCCGCGACCCCGCGATGATGCGCTACCTCGACCTCACCCAGAGCAAAAAGGGCAGGCCAAATGAAAACTTCGCGCGCGAGCTCATGGAATTGTTCACCCTCGGCGAGGGACATTACTCGGAGGACGATATCCAGCAGGCCGCTCGGGCGTTCACCGGATACCGGGTCAACCCGAAAACCCAGCAGTTCCTGTTCGCCCGCCGCCAGTTTGATGACGGGACCAAGTCGTTTTTTGGATTTGAGGGGCCGTTTTCCGGCGACGACATCATCGGGTTCCTTGTCGCCAACCCGCAGTGTGCAAAATTTCTGGCCAACAAGCTCTGGATTTTTTATGCGGGCAGTCCGCCGTCGCCCGGGCTGCTCACGGAATTGGCGGAACGATACCGGGCCCTGCACCTGGACACGGGAGAATTCCTTCGCGAAATCTTCCAATCCCGCGAGTCCTACAGCCCGACGGTCGTCCGCCGGCAGATCAAGGGGCCTATCCAGTGGCTGGTCCAGCTCTGCCGGCAGATGGAGATCGCCCTGCCCCCCGATTCGGATCAGATCCTCCGCCAGCTCGGCCAGATCCCGTTTGCGCCGCCGAACGTCAAAGGCTGGGATGGCGGGAGGGCCTGGATCAGCTCGGCCACCCTCCTCCAGCGGTACAACACGGCCGGGAACATCCTCGCGCGCGGCAAGCCGGCTTGGCAGGCCCTCGGCACGGATGCGACCCCCTCCCTCGTCTGGAGGCTCTTCCAGACAACGCTCCCTGAGGATCTGAATCAGAAGTTTGTGGATTACCTGGGCGAGCACGGGAGCGGGCCAGCTGCCCTGCGCGACCTCGTCCACCTGATGCTGAGCACACCCGACTACCAAATCACATGAGCAAGACACTTCACACCCGCCGGCAATTTCTCCGCACGTCACTCCTCGGAGGTGCCGTCTCCTGGAGCATCCCGGTTTTCCTTGAGCGCACGTTCTTTTCCCTCGATGCCCTGGCCGCGGACTCGGCACTCGCCACGGGGAAGGACTCCCAGATCCTCGTCGTCCTCCAGCTCGCCGGCGGCAACGATGGCCTCAATACCCTCGTCCCCTTTGCGGACGACGCCTATCTCCGCGCCCGCCCGACCATCGCCATAAAACACCCGCTCCGCCTCAACGATGCGCTTGGCCTCCACCCGAAGCTGGCCGGCCTGCGCGGGATGTATGACGACGGCCAGCTGGCCATCGTCCAGGGCGTGGGCTACCCGAACCCGAACCGGTCCCACTTCCGCTCGACCGAGATCTGGCAGACCGCGAGCGACGCGAACAAAACCGAGTCGCGGGGATGGATCGGCAGGTATTTCGACTCCTGCTGCCAAGGCGAGGATCCGGCCGTGGGCGTCAGCATCGGAAAACAAACGCCTCAGGCCTTTGCCGCCCGCGACCCGAAGGGGATCTCGTTCGCCCAGCCGGAACAATTCCGGTTCGCCAGCGAAAAAACGTCCGACCCCGACGCCGCCGAAGAATTTTTTCGCAGCGTGAACGAGGCGAACGACGGCGGGAGCATCGGCATGCTCGAGGGCTCCGCGCCGGCACAGGGCGAAACGATGGACTTCCTCCGCCGCACGGCGCTCGACGCGCAGATGAGCTCGGACAAGGTGCTCGCCATCACACGAAAATCCCGCTCCGAAGTCCCCTACCCCGCCGGCAACCTCGCCAGCTCGCTCAACCTCGTCGCCCGCCTGATCGCCGGCGGGATGCCGACGCGCATCTACTACGTCTCCCAGGGCGGCTACGACACGCACAGCAACCAAAAGGGCTCGCACGAGCGGCTGCTGGGGGAGCTCGACGCCGCAGTCACGGCATTCGTCGGCGACCTGAAATCCCAGGGGAATCTCGAGCGCGTCGCCCTGATGACGTTCAGCGAGTTTGGTCGAAGGGTCGCAGAAAATGGCAGCGGGGGAACCGACCACGGCGCGGCCGCGCCGCTATTTGTCCTCGGCGGCGGCGTCAAGCCCGGCCTCTACGGAACATCCCCCAGCCTGACGGATCTGCGGGGCGGTGACGTCATTCATCATGTCGACTTCCGCAGCGTCTACGCGTCCCTGCTCAAGAACTGGCTCCGCGTCCCCGTCGAACCCATCCTGCACAGGGAGTTTCCAACCATCGGGTTCATCTAGCCCCATGCTGTTCACTCAATTGGCATTGGCATCCTGCCGATGCGTTGGGTTTCGGCACATGGGCAGGATGCCCACTCAAATTGCTGCAAAGTCTTTCGTCCAGCCTCCATCCCTGCTCGCCAAAGACGAAAATTTCGTGTGGACTCTGCCGTCGTGATGCGTACGCCCTTGATCCTCCTCGCCGCGGCCCTCCTCGCCGCGCCTTCTTGCGCCAATAAAAAAGACCCGGCGGCACCGCCGAAGCCGGCCCCCGCAGCAGGACCAAACATCCTTCAGCAGGGCCTGGCCAAGATCGCCAGCCTGTTTCCAAAAAAGGCCAAGCCCCCCGCCGCGCTCCCGCCCCAGTGGACCGGCGTCATCCGGATGGTCAACCTGCCGGAGCGCTTCGTGCTCATCGAGTCCGCCGCGGTCGGGACCGCCGTTCCGGGCGAAACCTACCTCGCCATCTCAAAAGGTGCCGAGACCGCTTCGCTCCGGATGACGTCGCTCAAAAACCCCCCGTTCCTGATCGCTGATATCCTCACCGGCTCGCCAAGCGCAGGAGAAAAAATTTACCGACCCAAAGCCGACCAGCCTGAACCCGCCCCGCCACCTGTGCCCAAAACCGAAAAGGCGAAAACTCCGGGAGCGGAGGGTTGACATATTATTCACCAAGATTAACTATTAATTCCATTAAATAATGGAACCCCACACAGACGGTCTTTCGCGCTCGGAAGTCGAGCGCCTTGCGGATATCATCATGCAGATGCAGCGCTGCTTCGTGCAGCACCTCTCCGAGGAGCTCTCAAAAGGACAGGTCTCGTTTCCCCAATATTTTCTGCTCGGCCACATCGCATCGTGCGACTCGCTTTCGATGACGGAGATTTCCGGGAAGATGAACCACACGACCGCCGCCGCGACCGGATTGGTCGACCGCCTCGAAAATCTCGGCTATGTCGAGCGCATGCATGCCTCCGATGACCGCCGCAAAGTCCTTGTAAAAATCACTGAAAAAGGTGGTTCGCTGGTCGGCCGGATCCGCGAGGATATCATCAACAAGCTTTCCTCGGTCACGGCGATCCTTGATGCAAGCGAGCAGAGCGCATGGCTGCGGATCTACGAAAAAATTCACACCCACATCACCACATGTTCAAACCATCCCTGAGTCGCCGGGCAACCGGCCGAATTTTTGCGCTGTCCGTCGCCCTGATTTGCGTTGGGGCGCTGATCGCGCAGGAAAACATACCTGCACCGGGCCCACTTCCGACCATCGCTCCGATCGGGACGCCTGCTCCGCTCCCGACGCTGGCGCCGTATCCGACACCGGCGCCCCTCCCCTTGATGACCCCGCTCCCCTCCCCGTCGCCGGGAGTGCTTGGAATGCCCTCCACGCCCGGGATTCCGCAAACCAGCCCCTCGCCGACTCCGGGATCCACCCCGGGCATGCTCTCCGACGGCACGGCCCCGCTCCCGCTGCCTCCGATGCCGACGCCAGTCCCGCTCCCGGACGCGCAGACCCTCAGCGAGGAGCTGAACCTCCCAACCCCCACGCAGATTCCAGAATCGCTCCTGCCCGGCTCGGAGACGAACAAGTTGAAGGACTCCGAAGACCAGGCGATGAAGCAAAAGATGGCGGCGGCGGACTTCAATAAGTCCCTCGACGCCCTGATCGCCAAGCAACGGAACCCGAAAGTTGAGGACCTCCGGATCGACGACGCCATCCAGGTCGCGCTAAAGCAAAACCCGGACATCCTCGACGCGGCGCAGAGCCTCAGCGCGACATCGGGCGAGATGATCAGCATCCGATCGCAGATCATCCCGAAGGCCAATCTCTCGTCGGACTACGCCTACACGACGAAGATGATCAACACCGACAACTTCGCCGGCGCCCCGAACGTCAACAACCAGGCGTGGAACATCAACCTGAACATCTCCCAGCTCATCTATGACGGCGGGGCCGCAGTCTCGGGGATCCGGGCGGCCATCGCGCGCGAGGTCGGGTCGTACTTCACGCTCCGCCAGACGATCGACCGCGTCATCGCCGACGTCAAAATCAACTTTTTCCAGGTTGTCCTCAACCGTGCGCTGATCATTGCAAACCAGCAATCCGTCGACCTGCTGACCCAGCAGCTCAAGGACCAGCAGAACCGGTACGAGGCGGGCACCGTCCCCCGCTTCAACGTGCTGCAGGCCGAGGTCGCCCTCGCCAACGCGAAGCCGCCGCTCATCCAGGCGGAGAACAACTACCGGATCTCGCTCTACAAGCTCGTCCGCCTGCTCGGCATGAACTACCCCGCCGGGAGCCCGAGCGAAGTGCCCTTCAACATCGTCGGCAAACTCGACTACGTCCCGCGCACGATCAACGCCGACAACTCGATCCGCACCGCGGTCGCCCGCAACCCGGGGCTGAAGGCCCAGCGCCAGACGATCCTCTCCGACGTCGCCAAGGTCAACGAGCAGTTCGCCGGGTACCTCCCGAACGTCCAGGCGGTCGTCAAGCAGACGAACGAAAGCAACCTGCTCTCCCAAAGCCTGTTCGACCTCGACTCCGGCTGGTTCATCGGCATGGAGGGAAAGTGGGCGATCTGGGACGGGCTGCTCACGTACGGAAACGTGAAGACCGCGAAGGCGCGGATGGACCAGTCGAAGATCAACTATGACAACGGCGTGCGCGAGGTGATCCTGGAGGTTCAGCAGGCGATCTCGAACCTCCTCGAGGCCAAGGAAACCGTCGAGAGCCAGCAGGCGAGCGTCGTCCAAGGCGTCGAGGCGCTACGCCTCGCGCAGGAGCGCCTCGATGCGGGAGCAGGAACCCAGCTCGACGTCCTCAACCAGCAGGTGTCGCTCCTCCAGTCCCAGACGTTCCTCCTCCAGGCGTACTACAACTACATCACCGGGATCGCCGAATACGACCGCGCGCTCTCGCTCGATACCAAGTACCAGGAATTTTTTGACGACCCGCTCACCCAGCCTCAGGCGAAGCGGTTCAACAAGCTGAACTCGCCGGAGCGTCCGCAGCCGAAGCTCCCCCGCGCGATGCGCGCGGATGATCCGATCAAGCCGATCCTCACCCCCCCCACCCCGACGCCTGCACCCAAAAAGGCGGCAAAGCCGAAACCCACGCCAAAGCCCACCCCAAAGCCGGCCAAAAAGTCGACCCCGTAAAAGCATGACCCGGGAGCGATTCCCCGCGCTGGATGCGATCCCTTCGGTCCGGGCCGGCTTCATCTGCCGGATCCCCGGAGTGGATGTCGCGGTCGAACGCGAGGAAGCGCTCAGGCGGCTCGCCGCTCCCCACCAGGACGCGCTGGCAAATGCCGGACTCGGCGAATTTGTTTTTGCGACGGCCGAGCAGGTCCACGGGATCCGCATCGCCCGCGTGCTCGCCAACACCCCGTTCCCTGTACCCGGTGCCGACGGCCTGCTCACCACCGCGCACGGGGTCTGCCTCGGCATCTACGTCGCCGACTGCGCCGCCGTGTTTTTGGCAGACCGCCATGGCCGCGCCATCGCCCTCGTCCACTCCGGGAAAAAAGGAACCGGGCTCGGGATCGTCCCGGAGGCGGTCTCCGCGCTCTGCGAAGTCCCCGGGATCTCGCCCGGCGACCTCGTCGCCCAGATCTCGCCGTGCATCCGGCCTCCGCATTACGAAGTCGATTTTGCAGCGGAGATCCGCCGCCAGCTCGCCGACGCCGGGGTCCGCGACATCCACGACAGCCAGACCTGCACGGCCTCACACCCCGACCGCTACTATTCGTACCGCCTCGAAAAAGGCTTCACCGGCCGGCTCCTCGCCTTCCTTGCGCTCGCCGCTCCGCCTCGATAGGAAAAAGGCTAGCCCGCAACTCTCACGGTCGCATTGTAGCGTCGCTCTCTGAGCGTCGATGCCTGCTTGGCTGCACCGCAAACGACGGTCACAGACCGCCGCTACAACCTGTGTGGGCTAGCCCGGCGACGGCGATGCAAGCAGGGCACGATCGAACCGCGTGGCGGAGTTGGCGTACGCCGGGTATCGGGCAGCCCCATCTCCCGATGGCCGGAACCTCCAATGTTTGTACGACCAGAGCCAATGCTCGGGCCGTGCGAGGATCCCGGGCTCCAGGACATTCCAACATTGCTGGGCGATCTCCGCAGCGGACGCATCGGGCGCAATCTCGAGCGGTGGATGGTAGACCATCCGGTACGTGCCGTCCGCGAGCGGGATGCATTCCGATGGAATGATGGCCGCACCGGTGTGGAGGGCGAGGGCGGCGTGCAGCTGGGTCACGCAGGTCTTCAGCCCGGAAAACTCGTCGATGATCACGCTCGCCTCGCTCGGGTCGAGGTTGAGGTCGACGACCGCGCAAAAGTACCCGCCCTCCCTCAGGTGTTTGAGCATGCGCGCGATAGCCCGCTCCTGCGGGATGATCGCGTGCCCGGTGCTCCCGCGAAGCCTGTCAAAGCCGGCTCCGAGCAGCGGGTTTTTCAGGCGCTGGGCGACCACGATCCCGGGACCGAGAAAGCGGGCCACGTTCTGCCCGAGCCACTCGAAATTGGACGAATGCGTGGTGACGTAAATCGCCCCGCCGGGCCGGCCCTGCCCGAGCCCTTCGGAGCGGAACATCCGATCCATTTTCCCGGCAGTGAGGTTCGGCGACCAGAAAAGCTCAAGCATCGTCCGCGCAAAACTCCGGTACCCCGCCTTGGCAATCCGATCCTTTTCCGCCGGCGCCATCCCCTCCCCAAAAACGGCGTCCAGATTCTGCCGGCACACCCGGCGGCCTTTCGGGTCCAGCCGGTACGCGAGCGATCCGATAACCCGGGATCCGCACACAACCCAGCGCCAGGACAGCGACGCTACCAGCCACCCCGCCAGCACCAGGCCGGCATGTTCCAAATGTTGCCGGAATGTCACGCCGGCTCCCCCGCGATTCTGTCCGGCCTTTCGATGAAAGACCATCAACCACTATCGCCCGGCCACGATAATCCGCAAATCCTATCGGCGCATCCGCACGCCTGCCTCAGCCTGCCGTCGGAGGGTGGTCGGCTCGGCGGGACTCGAACCCGCACGGAGTTTCCTCCAGGAGATTTTAAGTCTCCTGTGTCTGCCATTCCACCACGAGCCGGACAGGAGAGCCTCCCAGAAAGATGCCGGAAAGGCGAGTCCAAGGATGGCGTAAGAATAAAGAAATTTTCTTTTCAGATCGCGGGACGCGCGCTACATGGTGCGGAAATGAAACCACATCGCGGCACACTCGTTCTCGTTCTCGGCATCCTTGGACTCATCATCTGTCAGCCGGTCGGCATCGCCGCCTGGGTGATGGGCAACGCGGACCTGAAGCAAATTGCAGCAGGCACGATGGATCCCGAAGGCAAATCCCTGACCCAGATCGGAAAGATCCTCGGGATCATCGCCACCGTCCTTCTCGCGCTCGGCCTCGTGTTTTTTGTCCTGGCCATGGTGCTCGGAATCGGAGCGGCTGTCGTCGCCCCGCAGGGCTAGTGTAGGTTTATGCGATGCCTCCCCAAGATGCCGGAGGCAAGTTGCCCGGCAGGAAATGCTCTACCTGACATGCCGGTCCTCGCGCCAATTTCTGGGGGATTGGCCCTGATGCTTTTTGAACCAAGCGGAAAAATACGAGAACTCTTTGAATCCCAACTCCAGCGCGACTTCCTTGATGCGCACGGACGGAGTTGAAAGCATCCGGCATGCCCAATCCACGCGCCGGGTCTCCCAATACCGGTGGAGGGTGTGGCCGCAGGCTTCCACACTGAGCTGGTTGAGCCGGTCCATCGAAAGCACTCCTTCCCTGAGGATCTGCTCCTTCGGAAACGGCCGTCCCGGGGGCACCAGATCCAACGCCTGAACAATCCTTGCAATCCTCGCCCCAGTCTTCCCACCAAAAATCCTCATGTGAAGTTTGTGGTCTATCCACGCCGATTCCGGGGACAAGCTCGGGAGGGGCGGGACGGGGGAGGAGTGAATTTCCTAGAGAAACGGCGAATCTTCACTCCAGGTATTCGCGGCGGAAGGTGCTTGGTCCGACTCCGGTGAACTGCTTGAAGCGGGTTGAAAGGTAGCGCTCCGTTTTGAAGCCTGAGATGGAGGCGATCTGCTTGATCGGAAGCCTCGAATGGACCAGGAGTTCCTTCACGCGCTCGATCCTTGTCTGGTTCAGCAGGCGGTTGAGCCCGGGGCCGCCGTGCTCGATAAACAGGTGCCGCAGATAGTCCTCGCTCACGCCGACATGCCGGGCGACTTCCCCCGCGCTAGTGATTCGCGCGTAGTTTTCGCAGATGAACTGCCGGGCGCCGTCCACATGAGTTTCCAGGGTGGTCGGCGGATTTTCATTCGCGGCCAGCGGGCCAAGCTGGAGCAACCGTGCAAGAAGGGCGGTGATACGGAGGTCGAGTTCCACCCGGCGGCCCGCATCGGGGCGAACCTGCGCTAGGTGCAGAAATTCGGTCCGCACAAACCGGTCGGCCCGCTTCGTCCCGGAGCTGTCAGGCGGGATGTAGAGCGCCTTGGATAACCATTCCGCGGGTGCCCTGACGTGGAGGCAGATATCAACTCCGGGAGTGGACATCCTTTGGTCATGCCGGAGGCGGGCCGGATAGATCACCGTTCCATGAGGCTGGAATCCGATCTCCCGTCCATCTTCAAATGCCGTCACGCCGGAGCCTCGCGGATGATGGACCAGCTCCATCACGGGATGCGAGTGCATCGGAAAGTATCCACTCGTGCTCCCTCGCCATCCGCACACAAAACGCAAGGGGCTTTGACTGAGATGGGATATGGTTTGCTGCGCGCTTTCGGAAAATGGGGAGGGGGCTGCGGATCTCATCTCCGCCAGCGTAGCGATGCCGGTCTTCACAACAACCGGAAAGTGGAAGCAATAGCCGATTTCCGGCCGTTGTCAGAATGAAGTATTCCTCCATGCTGGTGGATATATGAAAACTTCTGCGAATGTTGTCCTCTTCGAGGGAATCAACAAAGTCGGGCTCGGAACTGCTCGTCTGAAAGAATGCGAGCCGACTGAAATCGTGACGGAAACCGTCTATACCACCGTTTCCCCAGGCACCGAATTACGAACATTGGCTGGACACTACGGAGCCGCAGAAAAATTTCCATTTATTCCGGGTTACAGCTCTGTGGGTCGGGTTACCGCTGTCGGCGAAAACGCGGCCGGATGGCGGGTTGGCGATCTTGTCAGCTCCCGCAACCCGTCCCCTTTTGAGGGCACCCACTCGATGTGGGGCGGACAAGCCAGCCACCAGGTGCTCTCGACCCTTGGGGAGGACCGTCCGGTGCTTCTTCCATCCGGTGCCGAGCCTCTCGATTATGTGATGGCCGAAGTCGCCAGCATCAGCCTGCGCGGTGCCGAAGCCGCCGCTCCAAAGGCGGGCGAGACGGCGGTGGTGATTGGGCAGGGAGTCATTGGGGCGCTTTCCGCCGCATGGCTGGGGGCTCATGGCTGCCGCGTGATTGTGGTCGATATTGAGGACAGCCGCCTTGAACGCGCGCTTCGCAACGGAGCCGCCTATGCGGTTTCACCCAAGGAACCGGATGCTCTCAACCGCATCCTCACCATCTGCAACGGAGGCGCGGACATCGTTGTGGAAGCGTCCGGCTCCACCCCCGGCGTGGAGGTGGCCTTTAAGCTGCTACGCAAAAAGCCGCAGAATTACGCAAAGGAATACAAGGTGGAGCCGATCCGTTTTTATGGCGGCGACTGGCCCAGGCTGGTCTTCCAAGCCAACTATTTGGAACCGCTCTTCTGGAAGCCCGACGGATGCCTGCCCGGCGAAGCCGCCCTCGTTATCACCCCACGGGACCGCGGCGTGGAGGAACGCCAGCGCGTCGTGGAGCACATCCGCGCCGGGCGTTTGAAATCCCAGGATTTCGTGGACAGGATCTTCCCGTGGAGGGACGCCCCCGCAGCATACGCCGGATTGCTCGAACACAAGATTTTCTCTGCCGTCATCGACTGGAAAGGAGGAGAGTAACGTGCGCGCTGCGATCATTGGTTGCGGCCCCACTGGCCCCAGTCGGAGCGGCGCCCATTCGATTTCCTACGCCCATGCCCGTGCCATGCGTGCGGCAGAGGTCGAGTTGGTCGCCGCCGCAAGCCGCAGGGAAAAAAACGTTTCGGACTTTCTCGCAGAGTTCCCCGGCCTTCGCGGCTACCAGGATTACCGCAAGATGCTGGCCGAAGAGCGTCCCGAATTTGTCAGCGTCTGCGCCTTCCCTCCGGACCGCGAGGCGATGGTCGCCGCTGCTCTCGATGCCGGCGCAAAAGTTCTCTGGATCGAAAAGCCCTTCGCCATTTCCATGGGGGCCGCGCATCGGATGCTCGATGCTGCCGAGGCCCACGGAGCCCGCCTGTTTGTGAATTTTCAACGCCGCTTCGGCGAGCCATTCGAATGGGTCAAGGCAGCAGTCGCTCAGCAGCGCATCGGCAACCTCATCGGAATACAGATCAGCCAGCCCGGAAATGAAATCATCAACTTCTGCCCGCACCTCATTGACGCCGCCCTGAATGCGATGAATGTCCCCTTCGACCGCCAGCCGGTCCGGGTCTTTGGGGCAGTGGAATGGTCGGGCAGCCTCTACCAAGGTGTTCCCGCGGAATCGCAGCTCGCCGGCACAGTGCATTTCTCCGATGGCACCCGCATGGTCGTCGAAGCCGGGGAGCATCAGGCGCAACGCGTGCCGACGATCCGGTTCGATGGGGAGCACGGATTCGTTGAGCTACGGCTGTCTCCTCTCGACAGCGAACGAGGCATCGCCCGTGGCTGCTTCAAGGGAAGCTTGGAGGTTCTCGAAACCGAGGAAAACTTCCACCACGGAACCACGGATAAAAACCTCTACGTGGACCGCGCATTGAAGGACATTCTGCACGCCATCAAGACCGGCGAGCCCTCCCGCTTGGATGCCGCCACCGTCCTGCCCGGGCTGGAGATCCTGCTGGCGCTCTTCGAATCCGCCAACCAGAGGAAGATGCTCTCACTACCGCTCAAGCAGCAGGAAACTTCCTTCGTGAGGTGAGCCCACAAAAACGGGCTTCTTTCTTGCGATCATAAAAAGGCTTCAAGAAGGTCCCGAGCAAATGGATCACCCTCGGCCGCCAGCTCCCGAAGAAATTTCAGGCCGGTCTCGCGGACCTGCGGGTCGGCATGCCTGGCAGCGGCATCGGCGACCCTGGGATTCAGAAAGCGGGCCAACATTTCCAAAGCCTCGTCCGGCCGGGCCTGCGGGAGTCGCGCCAGATACATTTCCTCCGCTTTGCCTTCGAGAAACTGGATGTCATACGTGTCCTTTGCCCGCCCGGTGTCCTGCTTGGTGACGAGAAGGTCCACGACATCCGGCAGACGTGTGCCATCCTCCTGCGGAGTGGCGCGGTTCCAGACTTCCTCGAATCCCGAAACCTCCATTTCGTTCGGGCGGCGGAAAATGTCCAGAGGACGATCCAGCCCGGAGATGCGGACGACTCCATCGTGTTCGATCATTCCAGAAAACTCCGCCATCTCGACCGGCGAGAACGATCCCATATCCGTGACGGTGAGCCCCGGAGATTCGGCCAAAGCCGACTGGACGGCAGAACACCAAAGATCGGGAGATTCCATCGGATCAAGCCACACGTCCAAATCGTGCGTGTTCCTGCTCAGTCCGTGTGTGATGACGGCAACGCCTCCCAAAGTCACCACGCGATAACTCGCGGCCAAGCGGCGGACTAAGTCGTCGGCAAATTGCTGTTCCGCCATCTTGCAATGTCCTCCTGGATCCGGTCCGAAATATACAGCGCATCGGCGACCGAGTGAACACCGCCGGGAAGCCAGGGCTCCGAGTTGTCGGGAATCCGCCGGGCGCCAGCGGATTTTGTTCGCCCCGACATGCGGCGGAAGATCTCTCTCGCCTTCATGCGCGAGTAAAGCTCCTTCTGCCTTTCCACGTTGGGACGATATTGCTTCACGGTGATCCCTCATACCACTTCACGATGCCGGAGGCAAGTTGCCCGGCTGGAAATGTTTTACCTGACATGCCGGTCCGCACGCCAATTTCTCGGCGATTGGCCCTGGTGCTTTTTGAACCAGGCGGAAAAATACGAGAACTCGCTGAACCCGAGCTCCAGCGCGACTTCCTTGATCCGCGCGGAAGGAGTCGAAAGCATCCGGCACGCCCAATCCACGCGCCGGGACTCCCAATACCGGTGAAGGGTGTGGCCGGAGGCTTCCAGGCTGAGCTGGTTGAGCCGGTCCATCGAGAGACCACCTTCCCTGAGGATCTGCTCCTTCGGAAACGGTCGCCCCGGCGGCACCAGATCAATGGCTTGGAAAACTCTCGCCATCCTCGTGGAGGCATTCTCCGGCATGTGCATGGCCGCCCCCTTGTCCGACAGGGCGGTGGCAAGCTCTTTGAGCCATGCCAGAAATCGCCGCTCGCAGTCGATGAACTCAAAGAAGGTGATCTGAGCCTTCCAAAGGAAGGTCTCTCGCGGATCGGGATCTTCGGCCTGTTGCTGCCATGGCAGCTTGGTTTTCATGTAGCGGAGCAAGGGCAGTGCCAGTTTTTCCAGTTTCGGATGCTCGCGGGCATCCAGCACTTGAATGCCCCCAGAAAAAAGCGCGGAGCCATCCGGCCAGCTTTGGGCGACACGCAACGAAAGAAGATGTGTTCCGGGAGAAAATGTCTGTTCGATCTCTTTGGCGTGCACAACCAGCCACTGCCCCGGACCACACTCGCAGGTCTCCCCCTTCACCCGCACCTTCGCCCGACCCTTCCGCACCAGCCACGCGCTGAACTCGTTCCTCCGCGTCCACTTTCCATTGATCTCAGGCGAGACCAGCTGATCGAACGCAAAAAGCAATTGGGGCCGCAGCGTCGCCCAGTCGTGGGGGTTTGTCTTGGGGGCAGAGCTGGTGGGCATGCCAAAAAAAAATATCTTTTTTCACAATTTGCACAACTCAAAGAACTGGCTTTTCCCAGAGGCTTGGCGCAGGCTCTCACAAACTTCAACTCCCTTCGCCCCATCTATGAAAACAATCCCCTCTCTCTTCGTTCGCTCCACACTCCCAGCCCTTGTCGCTGCCGCTTTTCTGGCACCGTCACTGAAAGCCGATACCTACAGATGGGATGCGGATGGGAACCCCCTGGAAGGCACTCCGCCCGCTACGACTCCGGGGAGCGGAACTTGGAGCACCTCTGCTGCACTTTGGAATCCTTTTCTTAGTCAATTGACCGATGTGGTTTGGGATAACGCCGGAGGCCATGTTGCCCAATTCGGGGCGGCAGCGGCGGCTGATGGAACCTATGCCATCACCGTGGACTCGACGGTCACGAATGTGGCACGACTCGACTTTCAAACTTCCGGGTTCACCCTCAGCTCCACCGCTCCCACGACGGTCGCGCTCGCGGGAGGCTCGGGAGCCATTACGTTGTCGGGCGGCAACACGGCGACCATCGGGAGTAATCTCACTTTTTCAACTACAAATTCTACTTCTACGATTCTGAACAGTTCCTCTGCGGGCAGCGGGACAGGAACTTTGGTAATTGGTAATGGCGGGAGGATTTCGAGTAATACCACCATCGGCTTATCGCAAGGCGCAGCGGCTTCGCAGGTTAGAGTTCAGGTGAATACTGGCGGGAGTTTGGTGGCGGACCGGATGCTTCTTAACTCTATAGGTGCGGACGCATCCCATTTGGTTGTGGACGGGGGAACCGTGACGCTCGCGAACACAACCAATGCCGGAGGTGCTATCTTCCTCGGAAGTTTTTCAACCGCTAACGTAACAAATAGATCCCGAATCACCCTCACGAGCGGCGCGATCACCGCGACATCTGCGTCGGGCTCAAACGGGACCCTTCAATTCGGCGTATCCGGAGGTGTCCAAACCGGCTCATCCTCACAGGGCGTATTCGACCTTGATGGCGGGATCTTGACGGTCGCCCAAGTTAGAGAAAGCAACCCTGCGAACACCGATTCGACCTTCAATTTCAACGGTGGAGTCCTCAGGGTGAGATCCGGCACGACCGCGAACACGACCTTCATGACCGGCATCGACGTCGCGAATGTTCAGGCTGGCGGTGCGAAGATCGACACGAATGGGGTCGCAACGACCTTGGGGCAGGCTCTGCTTGCCGCGAGTGTCAATGGCGGCTTGGAGAAACAAGGCGCGGGAAATTTAACCCTGGGCGGTGTCAGCACTTATACCGGCGCGACAACCGTGACCACGGGCACCCTGATTCTTGACGCCACAGGAACCGTCAATAACTCCTCAAAAGTGATTGTGAACTCCGGTGCCTCTTTCAATATCGCCGCCAAAGCCTCCGGCTACACCGTCAATGGCTTGGAAGGCGCGGGCGCGGTGAGTCTCGATAAAAATTGGTATCCGGTGCCTCTCTGAGGCCGTGAGGATCGCTTCAACGAGACGGCAAACCTGGTCATCGTCCTCAATCCCCCACCCGGCGTGGACAGTCAGGCAATTGTCACCCCGAGCGGAGTGTTTTAACACGATGGAGTCGGCTTCGTCGGACGTGCTGATGCGATCAAGACCACAGAACGGCAGGATGCAACCGGCGTCCGGCAGGGTGTCATTGGTGAGTTGCACCCCCTCGAATTCATCGGCAGCGAGGCGCTTGTCGCGGGCGACGTCGTCGAGACCGGCAGGAAAGACAGAGCCTTCTCGCAGGTCGGTGAGGTTGTCGAGGTTGAGATAGACGCGCAGTTTGGGCGCATCGGCGGATCCGTCATTGAGGTAGCGTGGCATAGGTTAAAGGGCAGTCAGAACTCGTCGTAAGCGATTTGTTCCGGGGCCACACCGAGGCCGGCGAGCATCTTGGTGCAGGCTTTGATCATCATTGGCGGATCGCAGACATTCGCTCGGACTCGCTTCAGACAAGTTTTTCGGACTGGGTGGATCTCAGGTGAATGGTCTTCTTTTGAAGGTTGTGGTGGGTTTCCGTGAACCGCACACTCCCGCTCCGGGAGCGCATGAGCACCGAGTGGGTGACGGCAATGGAACCGGTCACATCCACACCGCGCAGCAATGGTCCGCTGCTGATTCCGGTGGCGGCGAAGATAATATTTTTCCCGCAGGCCAGGTCCCGTGACATGAACTGGGTGTCGAGCCGGTCACCCCAGCCTTGGTCGATCAGGGATTGACGTTCCGCCTCGTCGCGGGGCCAGATTTTGGCCCGCATCCCTCCTCCCAGGCAGCGGAGCCCCGCAGCGGCCAGAACGGCCTCCGGAGCGCCTCCGATTCCCGCATAGAGATCGATGCTGGAGGTGTGCATCGCCGGGGCCAGCGCCGCAGCGATGTCGCCGTCGACGATCATTCGAAGCGCTGCCCCCTTCCTCCGTATGGCATCGATGAGATCCTGGTTGCGCGGCCGGTCGATCACCGAAACAACAACATCCCGGACCTCCTTGCCCAGGATGCGCGCTGTGACGTCGATGACCTCCTCAATCGGGGCTTCAATATCAATGGGCAGCTTGGGATCCTTGATCCACGCTTGCCGCACGGCGAGCGGGTAGGCCAGCTTCTTGAGATAGAAGGCCGGGATATCCAGGAGGCTCGAATCGCCGTTGTCATTCACCAGAGACGCGGCGATACAGCTCAGCGAATTCGGCATCCCCTTGGCGGCATTCGTGGTTCCATCCACCGGATCGAGGGCAATTTCAAAACGCGGGCTTCCCTCCTTCCACGTGCCGACCTTCTCTCCAATAAAGAGCCCCGGGGCTTCATCTTTGATACCTTCTCCGATCACCACCTGGCCGCGCATGTCCATGAGATCAAACATGCCGCGGATCGCATCGCATGCAGCGGCGTCGGCGGATTCCTTATCGCCTTTTCCCAGCCACTGCAGCGTGTTGAGCGCGGCAATTTCCGTGGCGCGGAGGAAATCCAGTTCGATGTTTCGTTCGATGTCGGGTGTGTTGGGAGGCATAAGAATAAATGATGAATAAGCGGTTGGGTTACCGGCCCGGCAGAATGGCGACTTTCAGTCCCTGCTGCCGGATGCTCACATCAAATCCTTCGGCAATTTTATCCAGCGGGAAGCGGTGCGTGATCAGGCTTTCCACAGGAAGGCCGATGCCCTGCGCCCGGCGCAGAAAATTATACGCGATGGGGTATTCCTCGACGGTGTAAACCCAGGAGCCCACGAGTGTGATCTCCTTGGCGCAGATGTCGTGATGCGGGTTGACCGTGCTGGATCCGCTGTCCACAAAGGACCCCACCTCGCAGATGCCTCCTCCCCGCTGCACGTATTTCCAGATGTTGGACACGGCGGCAGGCACGCCGGTGCATTGGAATGCCAGGTGGGCACCCCGGCCCTTGGTGGCGGCTTTCACCGCGGCGATCAGCTCCGGAACTCCGGCGTGGTTTTTGTGGTTGATCAGGTGCTCGGCCCCCATCCTTCCCGCCATGTCGAGCCGGCTGTCATCACCGTCCATGGCCACGATATGCTGGACTCCCGCGGCCCTAACGGCGGCCACCATCAGGAGTCCGATCGGCCCGCAGCCTTGCACCAGCACGCGGCTTCGGAAATTGACAAGCCCGGTGAGCTTCGCGCGTTCGAGAGCGTGAACGACCACCGCAGCAGGTTCGATCAGCATCCGCAGTTCGAGGCTCAGGTCGTTGACGACAAAAAATGTCGAGTCGGCCCGCACGATCAGATATTCCGCGAAGTATCCGTTGAGGTGGGTCTCATCATCGGGCAACAGGCCATACACTTTGAGGTTCTCACAAAGATTGAGGCGCCCCGGCGTGTAGAGGCAGGCGTCACACTTGCCGCAGGCGTTCACGCTCGTCACGATCCGGTCGCCGAGGCGGACTTGTTTTCCCCCGCTATCCTGACGGACATTCGCGCCCAACTGAACAATCTCGCCGGTGCCCTCATGTCCCAGCACAAGCGGAGCAAGGCCCATGGGGTCGCCCTTGAATTCATGGACATCGGTCCCGCAAATCCCGCAGCCTTCCACGCGGATGAGAATCTCGTCATCGGTGATGTCCCGGATGGGAAACTCGCGCATCTCGATCCGGCCCTTTCCGGTGAGCACCGCCGCGCGGGCTGCGTGTGGGAGGGGCATCGTTTCCTGTGAACGCGGTGCTTCCACAGGACGGGAGGCGAATTCAGGGACAGAAGCGGCTGTCGCGCTTTCCTTAAGAACCTGTCGGACGATTTGGCTGATTTGATCTCTGTTCATGTTTTGAGCGGAAGGGAGGTCGCCCATCTGGTGATTGCAGATGCCAAACACCAGTGACCTGCGGCGATTACATAGGAGGGTTTTGAGGGGATGGCCAAAGCTCCCACGCTGTATTACTTGTCGGCGGATTTTTCGATTTGGGCGATGAGTTCTTCCTTGGTGGGGGGGGTGGCGTGGGTGACGAAGAAGGCGGTCACCGCATTGGCGATGACGAGACGTTCTTTGAGCGGCAGATCCCCGAGGGATGCGCAGAGGAATCCGCCGTTGAAGCTGTCTCCTGCGCCAGCCAGTCGGACGACATTTGTTTGGCGGTCCTGGATGGCATACGCTTCACCATCCGCCGCGCTTGATGCGGCTGCAAACTCCGGCGTGTGGACAACCAGTTCATCGAAGCCGATCTTTTCGCGGACGACGGTCAATGCGGAGGCGATCGCCGCCGGTGTCAGTTCCGGGCGCTCGACTCCAACCCTGGAAAGCAGTTCCACCACCTCATGTTCGTTCAGGCTGAACGTCATGGGGATCCTGCTGTTGAATGATCTGATCAGCTCCAAACTTTTGATAAATGATTCGCTCGACTTCTTCTTGATGTCGGCGAAGTCGAAGAACATCCGGCGCGGTGGCGTCATGGATTCATACTGTTCCATGAAGCCTTGGAAGAGACCGTCAAAGTTTGCGGTGAGCGACCAATAGCCCAGCCCCAAAATATCGACGCCGGCAAACATGTCTTTGAGTTTCTCTTTTCCGAAGTGCGTTTGAAATTGTTCCCAGGACAGGTTGGAGACCGCCTCCAGGTTGCTCATCAAAACCTTCCCGTCGCTGAACTCCAAAGCAATCGTCAGCGCGGGGTCGCCGAGAGAAACCAGATCGCAGATCTCCTTGAACTGATGATAAGCCGGGTCGATTGTCTGTCTGCCGTAAAGACCGGGCAGGCAGGGCTTCAGGCCCAAACAGGCGGCCACCCGGCCGGTGTTGATGCCGAACCCGCCCTCGCAGCGGCGCTTCGGCACGAGTTCCAAGCCGACCCCGCCGTCGGCACGCTCGACAAGCAACTCGCCGAATTGCCTGAGCTTTTTCATCGGGGTGAACTCGGTCTGGCTCTTCCTGACTTCGACAATCTCGTATGTCTCGTCCACGAAGCCGTCACAGCCGAGCAGGATCTTGCCGCTGAGGTTGTTTAAATAAGCGGCGTATTTTTTAATATCGAGATTCATAATAGATTTTTGATTCAGATGCGTTGGTCTTTCGTCCTAGAAACCTACCTGCCCGCGAGCACCGACTTTTCGTAGTTTTTCACTTCAGCCATCCATTTTAGCCCAGCTGGAACATCTTTCCGCCCGCAATACTCGTCCCAGACAGCGCCGAACGGGAGGGTTTTTGTTTCCTCAAAAAGTGCGAGCCGCAGGGTGTTATCTCCGGATTCCTCGGCGGAACGCAGCAGGGTGGCAGGCTCCAACAAAGCCGCCAGTAGGGATTTGGTGGCGCTGCGTGTGCCGATCACCCATGCGGCAATGCGGTTGATGCTGGCATCGAAGAAATCGAGCCCGATGTGGGTGCGGCCGAGGAATCCGCCGCGCACCAGCTCTTCCATCATGGCCTGCGTGGGATCATCGAACAGGACGACGTGGTCGCTGTCCCAGCGCACCCCGCGGCTCACATGCAGGAGAAGCTCCGGCACGAACTGCAGGACCGAAGACACCTTGTCGGCGAGGTTTTCCGTCGGGTGGAAATGCCCGGCATCCAAACAGTAGAGGAGCTGGTTTTTTACCGCATAGGCCAGATAGAATTCATGCGAACCCACCACGTAGCTTTCGGAACCGATCCCGAAGAGCTTGCTCTCGACGGCATCCCGATTGAGCGAGCGGTCCACGGGAGCTGCAAAGATTTCATCGAGCGACGCGGCGAGGCGCTCGCGCGGCGACTTGCGGTCAAATGGCGTGTCCTTGGATCCGTCCGGGATCCAGAAGTTTGTGACCGTGGGCGAGCCGAGCTGGCGGGCCGCTTCCTCGCCGATCTTCCGGCAGGCGATGCCGTGATCGATCCAGAACTGCCGGACCGCATGGTCCGGATGCGAAAGCGTCAGCCCGTCATCGGCGAGCGGGTGCGAAAAATAGCTGGGGTTGAAATCCATCCCCATCGCCCGCTCCTTGCACCAGTCGATCCAGCCCTGGAACTGCGCGACGGAATATTCGTTGCGGTCGATTTTCCGGCCGGCGAGATCGGCGTAGCAGGCATGCAGGTTGAGGCGGTGTTTTCCGGGGATGAGCGAGAGCGCCTTGTCGAGGTCCTGCTGCAACTGGGGGATCGAGCGGGCTTTCCCCGGATAGTTCCCCGTGGCCTGGATGCCGCCGCCGGAGAGGCTGGCGTCGGCCTTCTCGAATCCCCCGACATCATCGCCCTGCCAGCAGTGCAGGGAGATGGGGACAGACTCCAGGGTTTTGAGTGCGGTTTCGGTGTCCACGCCGAGGGCGGCGTATTGTTCGAGGGCGGACGTGTATGACATGCGATTTGTTGTTTTTAGTTTTTTGGATGCTCGGTTACTCCATGTGAAACATCTCTTTCAAGGGGCGCACGAAGGGTTGGTCCCCCTCGTAGAATTGGATGTCCTTATTCATCGCCCACCATTTTTTCATGATCTCTTTTGATGCCAGTTGTTCGAGCTTGCCGGGGTCCTGGATCTTCATCGAGCCAAAGAGATCGCCGGTCTGTTCGTCGAGGAAGATCGAGTAGTCGCAAATGCCGGCTGCCTGGAGCTCGTTGACAAGGAGCGGCCAGATTTCGTCGTGCCGCCGTTTGTATTCTGCAGCATGTTCGAGCGGGATGCGCATCTTGAAGGCGTGTCTTATCATGGGAGCTGACGGCATTTAGCGGTTGCGAATCAACAAACCCGCACGACGCGGATTCCGAGAAGCAGGCCAAGTTTCTCGATCCGCTCAATGACATTCCCGATGCCGACCGCGCAATGGTGCGCTGGGCCGTGGGAGTTCCATGAGTTGACAAAAGCACGTGCGCCGATGGGGAAGCGGTAACGGCTGTTCGTGTTTCCGATTTCCAGAATGGGGCCGGGAACCGACTCGCCTTCGGCTGACAGGAAGAAGATCGAGCCGTCGCGCTCCTCCACGACGGAGAGCAGCGTCACCGGCCCATGCTTCACGCTCATTTCGACCGACAGCCCGCTTCCCACTTTCCCGTGATAAACCCCGAGCGGTCTGACCTTGGTCTTGCTGCTCGCGATGGCAATGTGGCCGGGACCGTCGTGGCCCATCAGGACAACATCGTCGGTAAAATCCATCGCGTAGTATTCCGTGAACGACCCGCCGACGCCGAAGCTGTCAAGGATCTTCATGGCCTGCACATTTTTTACCTCGTATTCCCCTGCGACCGGGATCCCCCGGGCCGTCAGGAGCGAATTTCCAAGGATCACCGAGCTGATGACATCCTCCAACTCCGGACATCCCGAACCCATGTGGTAGTAGGCCAGAGAGCCGAGAATTTTTTCTTCGACCAGCGCATCGAGCGCGAGCGAGGTGCGTGCCGCGCGGATCAGCTCCGCCTCCGCGCAATCTGACTGGACGTCGAATGTCTCGCGGAATTCCGCCACCCGGGCCTTCGCCTCCGCATCAGAAACCCCGCGCCTCAGGGCGGCCAGTTCCTCGACCTCAATGATCTCCATATGCCCGCCAAATGTCGCGATCTGGCGGGTCGTGTCGGTCGCGATGTCGAGCATACCGTTGTAGTAGTGCCCCATGAGCCCAAGCCGGTTGTGGGACATCACGTTCGCCACGCGGGCGGCGTCGAGCCATGCGCCGATCTCGTTCCAACAAACCGGATCATCCTCGAGAACGCCAGTGACCTGGTGGAAGGGAATGCCCGTCCGCTTCAGCACATTGGCGATTTCCGGAACCGGGCAGGCCGAGCAATGGGCCAGCCAGTCGCCGGTCATGCGCGTGCGGTCGCCCATCGCATTGAACGCCGCATAGTCGATAGCGGCGGTCGGCTGCAGGTTCAGAATGATGACCGGAACCTTGGCCCGCCGGACGACGGGGAGGACGGTGGACGAAAGCGCGTAGGTGGTGACATATAGAAATATCACATCGACATCTTCCCTCCGGAACTGGTGACCGGCCTCCATGGCGCGCTCCGGGGAATCGATCAGACCCAGGTTGATGATCTCGACATCCGGGCGTTCGAGATTTTTTGAAACCACCCGGATGTAGCCTTCCAATCGTTCCTTCAAGCCATGAAACTGGGGCCAGTAGGCTTCAAGGCCGATTCCAAACAGACCAACGCGAAGAGAACGGGGAGGGAGTTTCATATTCGGAAGAATTCCTCAAGCCGTGAAACATGTCACGCGGCCTTGCATGCAAAGAGATTTCCGTTTCATATAAATTTCTATCAAAAGCTACTTCGAATATTTTCCCGCAGGTCCGCAGGAAGCCGTCTGGACATTCCACGTCTCCGCGATCGGGCATGCCCGCATCCTTCCCGGCCAGCCCTACCCGCCGCCGCGACATCCGGAAGGACGCGCCTTCACCTGGGAACGCGGGAGGGTTCTCTCCGCCTTCCAACTGGTTGCCATCTCGCAGGGGCGTGGGACGCTGGAATCGCGCAGCGGAGGAACAAGCCTCACGGCGGGCTCCGTGTTTCTGCTTCCGCCCGGCTACTGGCACCGGTATCGCCCCGATCCGGAAACGGGCTGGACCGAAGACTGGTTGGAGTTGCGCGGCCCCACGCTCGAAACATGGCTCGGGAATGGCATTCTGGACGTGCCCCCCGTCCATGTGAACCGGCGCGCGACATTCTGGAGGCGCTTCACCGAACTGCACAATGTGTGCCTCGCCCACCCGCTGGGATATCGCGCCATTGCCTCCGGCCTGGCGATGACCCTGCTGGCCTCCGTCGTCTCGCAAAGCCTGTCGTCCGCCCGCGCAAACAAGCCGGACCTGCCGGATCTCGCGCGACAAGCCCGCGAACTTCTCAGGCAGGGGCGCGATGTTCAAAGCGTCGCGCAGACGCTTGGGGTGAGCTACCTGACACTTTACCGCAAATTCAAACAAGCCACCGGCCTCGCCCCGAAAGAATACGCGAGGGAGATACGACTGGCCCGCGCCGAAGATTTGTTGGCGGGCACCGATCTCAGCGTAAAGGAAATTGCCGGGCGGCTCGGCTACTATTCGGCCAGCCACCTTTCCCTCGAATTTAAAAAAGCCCGGGGCAAGTCTCCCTCGCAGTGGTCAGACAGAACTCTTGCCGGAGATCACGCAAGGAAAACCTTGTGCAAGGTCCGTGTCGTGGCACAATAATGCTAACAATTGGCCGATGGTGCATGGCGCATCGCGACGGCTGTGGCACAATCATTTCCCATGAGAGTTTCCCCCGCCGGCATCAATCCGGACGACCCACAGGATCCACCGCGATGAGGGCCCGCACCGCCAAACCCGCGAGCAAGGTGCGGAAGCCGCGCCGTGAGGTTTCACCGCAAGGTAAGGCGGTGTCTTTCCCGCTGCAGGTGTCACCGGTCCTGCCGACGGGGACTGCCGACCGTCAGTGCGCGCGCATCATCCTGGTCAGCGGCGGCACCGGTTCATTCGAGGTGGGGCGGCGGACGCAGGAGGTTTCGATGGGGCATGTCGTCATCGTCTCGCCGGGATACTCCGTGCGTTTTGTCCATCCGGAGAACTTGCAGATGCGGGTGGTCAGTCTGGACGTGCCGGCGTTCCGTGCGCAGGCGCACCACTGGGACATCGCCCGCTCGGCTAATTTCAAGGCCCTCTTTCCTTTCGCCGCGCTGCGGTCCCCGCAGCGGGGCGCGCAGAAGGTGCTCGATTTCTGTCTCATCTCGCAGATTTTCGAGCAACTGCTCGCCTTGGCCGGGGAGATCGAGCGGGAAATTGCCGAGCAGCGTCCGGGTTGGCGTGACCTCGCTTCCCTGCATTTCCAGCATCTCTGCATTGCCGCTTCGCGCGGTTACGCCCAGCAGCGGCGCGCTTCGCTTGATACGGACCGGCGGGTGGCCCGGGCGGTGGAATACATCGACCGGAATTTCCGCGAGGAAATCACCGTGGACGCGCTGGCCCACGCCGCGGCCATGTCGAAACGCAATTTCTACCGTCTTTTCGGCCAGACGCTCGGCCTCACGCCCAACGCGCACATCAAACAGGTGCGTCTCACCCAGGCCTCTGAGATGCTGCGGCTCAGCGAAGCGAGCGTCACCGAGATTTGCTTCGACTGCGGTTTCACCGATTCCAATTTCTTTTCGCGCGAATTCCGGCGCACGCATGGCATGTCGCCCACCACTTACCGCCGGATCTGGCGTAGGTAGACGTGCCGACCTCTCATCATAATGACACATATACAAACCACCGAGCCCACTCACTACTTAGACGGCCGAGCGTCCTGCCGCTGGCGCCTGGAGGCACAGGATCAGGGGCTCGTTTTTCAGTATGGTCACGGTCCAAAAAACTGCGATGTCCTCGGCGCGCGGGAAGCATGGGTTTTTGAGCGCGCGGGGCTTTATTATATGACCTACGATGGAGCGGGTCCGAAGGGGTGGCTCGCCTGCCTTGCGACCAGCCGCGACCTTGTCACATGGGAACGGCTTGGCTCGATTCTGGATTTCGGGAACCCGGGAAGCCCCGATTCTGCAACCGCGACATATGGCACGACGTTCCAGCATGGCGGCAAGTGGCACATGTTTTACCTCGGCAGCCCGAATGCCAGCCCGGCACCGGATTATGTCCCGATGTTTCCGTATCTGACGCTGAAGGCCGAGGCGGATTCTCCGGAAGGCCCATGGCGCAAACGTTACGACATCACCCCATGGAGGCCCGGGCCAGGAACCTACTATGAGGCCACCGCGAGCCCGGGGCGGATCATCGAACATGGCGGGGAGTTTCTGCAGTTTTTCAGTGCGTCCGTGAACCGGGACTTCGGGCGCGGCTTCATCGAATGCAAGCGCACGCTGGGGATTGCGCGTTCAAAGGATCTGGATGGATCATGGACACTGGATCCGGAGCCGCTTGCTCCGCTGGATGACCAGATCGAAAATTCGGATCTGTATTACGAGGAGGCGAATGGCACATGGTTTCTTTTCACAAACCACATTGGCATTTTGCCCGAAGAGGCGGCAGTGCCCGAGGTGGCGGAGGCAAGCACGGAATACACGGATGCCGTGTGGGTCTATTGGACGAAGGATCCGAACCACTGGGACCCAAAAAACAAAGCCGTGGTGCTCGATGGACAGAACTGCACGTGGTCAAAGAAGTGCATCGGCCTGCCGGGTGTCGTGAAAGTGGGAGACCGTCTGGCCGTCCTTTACGATGCGCCGGGCGAAGATAGCGTGAGCCACATGCGCCGGAGTATCGGCCTGGCATGGCTCGATCTGCCGCTCGTGCCACCATCCGAGTCCTGAGAAACCGCTCATTTCCATGAAAAAACACGAAAACACTGTCGCAGCCTATTACTTCCCAAACTATCACGTCGATCCACGCAACGAGCACGAACACGGGTCCGGCTGGACGGAGTGGCAGATTTTGAAAATGGCCCATCCGCGGTTTCCCGGGCACGACCAGCCGCGGTTGCCGCTTTGGGGCTACGAGGATGAGGCCGATCCCCGGGTGATGGAGAAAAAAATCGCCGCTGCCGCAGACCACGGGGTCAACTGTTTCATCTTCGACTGGTATCATTACAATGACGGACCATTTCTGGAGCGATGCCTGGAGCAGGGCTATCTGGGAGCCAACAACAACCACCGGGTCAAGTTCTGCTGCATGTGGGCGAACCATGACTGGGTCGATCTGTTTCCTGCGAAGTTCAGCGAGAATCCCTACGCAACCGCCAAACTGCTCTATCCGGGTGCGGTGACCGCCGCCGCATTTGATGTCATCATCGAGCGCATCGTGGAAAAGTATTTCAAACATCCCTCCCATTTGATGGTCGACGGCTGTCCGTATTTTTCTATTTACGAACTCAGCAAGCTGGTCGCCGGATTTGGCGGGGTTCCGGAAACGATTGCTGCTCTTGAACGCTTCCGCTCGGCCACCCGGAAGGCAGGATTCCGGGACCTGCACCTCAATGCCATCGTCTGGGGCAACCCAATCCTTCCGGGTGAAACCAAGCCGGCCAACCCCGCGGAACTGATCCGCCAGCTCGGGTTCGACAGCTTTTCGTCCTATGTCTATGTGCACCACGGCTACCCGGCGAAGTTTCCTGCAACCGACTACGACGAACTCCGCGACGGCTATTTCAAATACTGGGAGAATGACCTCGGGCAGTTCGATTTGCCCTACATTCCGAATGTGACGATGGGATGGGATCCGAGTCCGCGCACGACACAATCGGACAACAATTGCGATACCGTCTATCCTTTCGGACCAGTCGTCGTCGATGGCACTCCGGAGGCTTTCAAACAGTCGCTGCTCATGACCCGTGAGCGTATGGAGAAACGTTCGGGAAAACAGATTCCGATGGTCACGATCAATGCCTGGAACGAATGGACGGAGGGCAGTTACCTTGAGCCGGACACCCGCCATGGCATGGGTTATCTCGAAGCGATCCGCGAGGTTTTCGGAACAGAAACCAAATCCGTATTACCATGATGAAACTTACCATTCCCCTCATCCAACCTGTGCTCGTCGGCTCATTTTTCCTGACGCAAGCTGCCATCGGGGCCGAGCCCGCCGCCCGTCCGAATCTACTCATCATCCTGTCCGACGATCAGGGTTGGGGTGATGCAGGGTTCCGGGGAGCAACCGATGTCAAGACGCCGAATCTGGACCGACTCGCGGCCTCTGGAGTGGAATTCACCCAAGGATATGTGAGCGCTCCGCAATGCATCCCGTCGCGCGCGGGACTCGTGACCGGGCGCTAT
>Ga0247837_1001446_pt1 | contig 48896 bp, 39 predicted proteins | sample LaCtaG_2_FD_187115 | JGI IMG/M metagenome (GOLD analysis project Ga0247837, IMG submission 187115) | Freshwater microbial communities from meromictic Lake La Cruz, Castile-La Mancha, Spain - LaCruzMarch2015_14.5m | ecosystem: Environmental > Aquatic > Freshwater > Lake | place: Spain: Castile-La...
ACCTGGTCGACCATCCGCCGACCGCCAAGGCCAACCTCAAACTGTTCGGCACCCTGAATGACGCCTCCAACCCGGCCCAGGGTCGCTACTACCGCACCGCCGCCAACGAGCCCTGGGCGCTCGACGTACCGGAGACCTGGCGCCACCCCACGGAGTGGAACAATGTCGCCTGGACCTATCCGAACTTCGGCACCTGGGCGGCCAGCGGCGGTAATGTTGCTGTTGACTGGTATGTCAGCAAGCTGGTGGAGGCGCTGGCCTTCCCGCAGTAACGGGGATGTCGGGAACATAGCGACCGATGGCGGGAACGGGGGCTCCTGGTGCTCCATGGCCAGGGGCGGGGGGCCTGGTACAGTTTGTCTTAGAGAAACGTGCGACCGCACTTGTTGGGTCTACTCCGCGTCGGGCGGCGCCAGGGCCTCGGCCTCAATGCCGCCCCCGGGGCGATGGTCGCGGGCGCGCCCGAGGCCTGCTGGGGCGGTCCGTCGGCACCACCGCTCGGGCCGCCGCGGCGTGAGGTCGGTGTCCGGGCGGACGCCGTTTCTATCCCGAACCCAGTGCCGACGCCCGGCCTTGCGGGGTCATTGTTCAGGTCCGCGTCCCAACCCCGACCGCCGTGGTGATAGAGTCCGCCATGGCGCAGACCGACCCAACCGACGCAGTGGGAGAACCCATCCGTGAACCAGCCCCGCCACCTCCACCGACCCCTTTTCTGGTGCCTCCTGCTCGCCGCGCTCCTGGCCGGCCCGGCACTCGCCGCGGACCGCGCACTCCTGGTCGGGGTGGGCGTGGACGCCAAGTCCCTCCAACTGCCCCTGGAGGGCATCGACCTGGACCTCGACCTGATGCGCCGGGTCGCGGCCAACCTCGGCTTTGCGCCCGCCGACATCCGGGTGCTGCAGGACGCGCAGGCCACCCAGTCCGCCGTCCAGGCGGCCCTGGTCGGTTGGCTCCGGGAGGGGGTCGCTGCCGAGGATCGGGTCCTCATCTATTTCTCGACCCACGGCTCCCAGGTCCCCGACCTGAACGGCGACGAGGCGGATGGGGCCGACGAGGTGCTGATCCTCTACGACCTCGGCCTCGCCGCCACCCCCGACGGCCGCGCGACGCTGCGCGGCGTGCTCCTGGACGACGACTTCGAGCAGGCCCTGGCCGCCCTCCCCAGCCGCCACGTCCTGGTCGTCCTGGACGCCTGCCATAGCGGGACCGCCACCCGGTCGCTCGACCTGGCCTCCCGGCAGAGCGGGTCGCGGCGCGTCCAGGTCAAGTCCTTCGCCTATCCCGGCATGCCCACGGCGGCGAGCCCCCGCACCCTGAGCCGCCCCGGCCCGGCGGCGCCCTATGTGCTCCTCGCGGCCGCCGCCGATGACGAGCAGTCACTGGCCAGTGATCGCGGCAGTCTCTTCACCCAGGGGCTGGCCCACGCGATCGGGGGCGCCGTCACCGCGGGTGAGAGACTCAGTGCCCGGCAGGCGCTCGACGCCTCCGCCCGGTTCGTCGCCGACCAGCTCGGGGTTGCGGACCGCGCCAGCCTCTTCCATCCGCAACTCGGCGGTGACCTCGCCCTGGCCGAGCAACCGCTGCGCCTGACCGCCGTGACCGCCGGACATGGCCCGACCTGGGCGCTGGTCGCGGGGCTGGCCGGGCCGCTGACCCCGCTGCGGATCGCGGCCAACCAGCCCCGTTTCCGGGAGGGCGAACCCCTGGAACTCAGCGTCGAGGTGCCGCGCGACGGCTATCTCAATGTGATCGCGATCGACGCCCGTGATACGCCCATCGTGCTCTTTCCCAATCGCCACCATCGCGACCACGCGGTCCGGGCCGGGCAGGTGAACCTGCCGGGCGGCCGGCCCTTCAGGCTGCCGGCCACCCCGCCCGCGGGCCCGACCCTGCTGGCCGCCTTCCTGAGCGACCAGCCGCTCGACCTGTTCGACAACGGCGACGGCCCCCGGGACCTCCAGGGCACGATTCAGACCGTCTTTGCCCAACTCTCCGCCGTCGGCACCCGCGGCTTTGCGGTCGCCGCTAAGGACGCCGGGACCCTCTCCGCCGGGGTCCTGGAGGTCACCGTCTGCCCCCCGGCCGGCTGCCCCTGAGCCAGCCGTCGGCCGCGAGGCAACCGGAGGTCGAGGCTTCAGCCGGAGGCGTTCCCACCGGTCGTGCAGCGCACCGTACCCGCGAGGCGCCGAACCGCTGTTGCCCGCGGTCCCGAGCGCACCTATCATGCTGCATGATTCCACCCCATTCATGGAGTGCCCCATGCTCAAGATGGTCGGTACCAGCGGTCAGCTCTCGCTGGGCAAGCAATACGCCGGGCGCTATTTCGAGGTCGAAATGCAGCCGGACGGCGGCATCCTGCTCAAGCCCATGCGCGTCATCCCCGAGGCGGACGCCTGGCTGTATACCCCGCAGATGCGTGAGCGTCTGGCCCAGGCCGACGCCTGGCTGGCCGCGCACCCGCCGGCCGAGACCGACCTTGAGGCCCTGGCGACCCGGCTGGACGGCGGGGGATGACCGCCAGGGTGCTCCTGGACCTCAATCTCCCGGCCTTTCAGGACGACCTGCTGGGCCTTGAGGTCCAGGAGGTCCGGCACGTCCTGAAGACCCTGCGCAAGCTCCGGGGGCTGGACTGGGCGGCCGTCTACCGGGACCCGGGTCTGAAGTGGGAGCAGATCAAGGGCGCGCCGGGCAAGTTCACGCTACGGCTGTCGCGCGCGAGTCGCGCCGTCGTCCAGCGTGAGGGGGACTATCTGCGTTTCATCGCCCTGCACGCCGACCACGACCAAGCGTATGGGCGCCGGTAGGTGCGCTACGCATACCGCGCCCCCGCTATCCCGAACTGCACCCCGCGGACCACCCAGTGCCACGGAGACCCCATGCCGCCCCCCAGACCCACCATCGTCTTTCGTCTCGCCGCCGCGCTGCACCGGCTGCTGCAGCAGGCCTTGTCCGATCCCCGCGACCTGGAAAAGCGGGTCGCGGTCGGGCTGCTGGTGATCCTGTCGCGGGAACCCTTCCGCAGCGAACTGCTGTTCTGCGACTTCGACCAGGACCGGGAGTCGCTCTGGCTGCGCCCGGTCGGGGAGGGCGCGGACCCCGAGGACCCTGACGCGGACCCTGATGCGGACGCGGCTGCGGGCCCAGCTCGCGCGGGGGCGGGCGCCTGGGTCTTCAAGCCGGCCCAGGAGTACCTGACGCTGGTCCTGTGTCGGCGCCTGACGCTGGCCAACAATCTTATGGAGCGGCCGACCAATATGCACCTGCTGCTGCGGCACCTGGTCGCGCACGGGCCGGCGGCGCAGGGCTGGCCAGCGGCGCGGGTGGCGCGCCTGCCGGGGCCGCCGTCGAGCGTACCACCGCCCGACTTCTTCGAGCAGTGCGCCAAGACCCTGGAAAAACAGGTCCACCGGCTCGGCACGCGCTATGGCCCGATCTCGCGCGAGCGGCGGGCGGTGCATGGTCCGATCTGGTTGAGCCTGCCGGACTGCGCCGCGGAGTTGGCCGAGGAACTTACGCTGTGGGACTGCCTGGCGGCAACCCCGGTGCCGCCGGCGCGCGACCTGGACGATGACTTGCGCGACGGCCTGTCCCGGGTCCTGGAGTCGCTGAACAAGCGCTACGGACTGCTGCGCTCCTGCGGTCTGGACCCGGCACAGTGGCCGGAGGATGGCGCGCCGGGCGACGCGGGGGACGAGGCCGACCTGAGCGTGGCGCGGCTGCGGCAGTTCCAGGCGCTGCGCCGGGCCGCGGAGGCGCTCCTCGCCCGGGATCCGGCGGGCCGCCCCCTGACCCGGGAGGAGGCCTTCGCCCAGGCCTTCCGCGTCCTGCAAACCGACGGCAAGCCCTGCGCCGGCTTCGCCACCTGGAAGGATTTTGCAACAAGCACGGTGGGCGAGCGGATGATCCATCGCGGCCCCCGTTCACTGGACGAGGCCCTGCCGGGCGGCGCCGATGGCGGCACCTTCACCCTGGTCGAGCAACTGGCGGCGCCCGAGTGGGATCAGGACCCGGACCCGGAGACCGGCCTGATGCTGACCGGCCCGGAGGCGCAACTGGACCGGCAGTCCGACCTGGCCTATGTGCTGGAACACTGCCCCGGCATCCGCAACAACCCGGTGCTGGACTGGTTCGTGCGCGCCACGCTGTTCGATGGGCGCTTGATCCACGGTGCCGGCGGGGTGCTGGATGACCCCGGGTTCCGCCGTCTGGTCGACGCGACCGCGCGCTACCCCGCCACCGACGACGAGGCCCTGCTGAGCGCCCTGGAGCGCGACCTGAACGAGGCCGTGCGCTACTGCAAGAATCGGCTGCGCCGGGCCTGACCCGGCACTGGAGACCCCGCGATGACCAATCCGATACCCACGCAGGACGAACAAAGGGCCGCCTGGGACCGCATCGAGCGCCGCCTGGCCGCGCTGGACTGGGAGCCGCCCCTGACCCCGGCCCTGCTCGACCGGCTGGTGGCACAACTGCCGGCGCGCGCGGCCGATGAGCCCCTGGCCGACTGGCTGGGGCGTGCCTTCCCGCCGGCCGCGGCTCCGGCCGGCGCCCGGATCATCCCCATGCAGCGCCGGCCCCGCGCCCGCCCGCGCCTGCTCGGCCGGGCCCTGGCCTGGGCGGCGGCGGACGCCCCGCTGGAGGTGCCGGCCCTGCCGACCCACCTGGTGCTGGACCCCGGGGGCCTGCGGGTCGATTTCCGGGAGGCGGACGGCGTCGTGTACCTGACCCTGCAGGCGCTGGGCTTCACCCTGGCCCGGCTGCGGGGGCTTGAGGTCGCGCTGACGGGGCCGGACGGGGTGTCGCAACCGCTGGCCCTGGTCACCCTGGACGCGCGCGGGGCGGGCCACTGCGCGGTGCCCGACAGCCCCGAGACGCGCCGCCTGCTGCTGCGCCTGCAGGTCTGGGAGCTTTCTCAGCCCTGAGCCTGGACCCATGCTGCGCCCGTGATGGACCCTATGACCGTCTATATCCCGCTGTTTCCCGCCGCCGGGCCGTCCGACCCCAGGCCGGGGCGTCTGCTCGCCCTGGGCTTCGCACCGCGCGCCCTGGGCGAGCGTGCCGCGGGCCCGGACCTGGGCGGACCCCTCGGGTGCCTGCTGGGCCAGGTCCGTGACCTGTGCGCGCCGGTCGCGGCACCCGGGCGCGGCCCGCGCTGCCTGGCCCTGGAGCCCATCCCGGACCTGACCAACTGCGCCGCGGCCGGGCTGGGTCTGGCCCTGGGCCTGGCCCTGGGTGGGCTGGCGCCGGCATCGGCATCGGCGGGGCGGCGGGTCCTGGCCTGCGGGCGGCTGGTCCCGGGGGCCGGGACCATCGGCGTGGCGCCGCTGACCGACCCAGGGCCGCTCCTGACCCTGCTGGAGGGCCTGGGCGCTCAGTCGCAACCCCTGCTCTGTCTGCTCCCGCACCCCGCGGTGCCGCGGTCGGGGGAGGACCGACGCCTGGCCGCCCTGGCCGGGTCCAATCTCCGGTGCCACCGGGTGGACGGGCTGCCCGCCGCCCTGCGGGCCTGTACCGCGGCCTGGGGTCCGGCCGGGCCCTGCCCGCGGGAGGTGTCGACATGAAACGGCTGCGCGTCCAGGTGCCGGTGGTGCGCCTCTCGGCTGAACCGGGCGACCCAACGGCGACGGGCGTCTGCACCCTCTGGTGCGACCAGGCGGCGAGCGGTGAGCCCCCGGGCGGCGTGCCCTCCGACGCCGACCGGCACCTCGCGCCGGTGGCCGCCTCGCTGCTCGATGCCAATCTCTTCGAGTCGGGGTGCGTCGCCGCCCTCGCGGTGCGCGCGCTGGGGCTGCGCCCGCCCCGGCTCGCGCTGTGGCAGCGGTTGCGCCCCCATGCCTGGCTGGAGACGCGGCGGCTCTATGCCGCCGGCCCCATCCCGGCCCTGGGCCACAGCGCCGAACTGGGGCTGGCCCTGGCGCTCCTGCGGCCCGGCGCCCGTTTCACCGGGGTGGTGATGGCGACCGGCAGCCTGTCCGAGTGCGGGGACGCCCCGGGGCTACGGCAGGCGTTGTTGGACCACGACACCCAGGTGCGCCCGGTCGGGCACCTGGCGGACAAGCTCGCCGAGCTGGACCGGCGCCATGAACGGCTCCTGCGGCGGGTGCGGCGCCCGCCCCGTGCCCTCTGCTTCATCCCCCTCACGGACGAGCAGGGCCAATCGGTGGACCGGTTGCCGGCGGTGAAGGCGCTGCGCCGCCACCCGGGCCTGGAGGTGCTCCCCGTCGGCTCGCTGGGCGAGGCGGCCCGCCGGCTGGGCGCCACGCGCTGGCCGCTGCTGCGCGCGGACCTGGTCGCGCTGGCCGCCAGCCTGACCCTGGTCGCCGGGCTGGCCCTGGGGGGCGCCGCCTGGCTGTGGCGGGACTGGCCCATCCCGCTCGCCTTCGAGCGCGGCGGCGGCCAGGCCGGCGCGAGCGAGCCCTTCATCGCCTGCATCACCGCGGACGGGCGTCACACGGTGCCCAAGCCCATCGCGCGCACGGGCCGGATCGCGCGGGTGGGCGGCGGTCAGACGCTCGCCTGGGGCGCGCGGGTGGGCGACCCCGACGCCGCGGACGCACGCCTCATGCAGGCCCTTGCGACCCAGGGTTATTACCTGCTCTTTGCGATACTCTATGCCGACGGGCAGGCGATCCTGGCGGACCATGGCCCCGCGGGCGGGCGCCGGGACGACAGCGCCGCCTATCGCGCCGTCCCCGGGGCGGTCTGGGAGCAGTGGTTCCAGGTCCCGCCGGGGTCCGCCGAGGGCGAGGCGGCCCTGGTCATCCTGGCGCGCCGCGACCGCCCCTTCGAGGCCGCGGCCCTGCGGCGGGGGTTGGACGCCCTGGCCGGCCCGCCGGGGGTCGAGCGCGTGAATGGCGCCGTCAACTATTTGCAGTCCCAGGCCCCGGGGTTCCTGGTCTATCAATTCGGCAGGTCGAGCCATGTCCCGGACCCGTGCCAAGACTGATCGCCCGCCCCGCCAGCCCTGGCGCCTGGCGTGCCTGGCCCTGTGCGGGTGCTGGGGGCTCGCCGCCGCCGCGGCCCCCAACCCCTGCGCCGTCTGGACCCTGCCGCTGCTGCGCGACCCGGCCAACGGCGCCGCCCTGCGGCTCCAATTGGAGCATCGCGCCGCGCCTCCGAAGGGCAAGGTCTGGAGCTACTACGCCCTGGTCCTGCCCGAGCCCGCGACCGGCCCCACGGCCGCGCTGACGGTTGCCGTGCTGGCCGGCGCACAGCCGCCGCCGCGGCCCCTGGCGCGGTTGCAACTGGACGGCAACGCCAGGCCCGTCTACGCGGTCGGCGACTGGTACGGCTACAATCCCGATCGCCGCTGGGGACTCTACCTGATCCGCCTGCCGACCCCGGCACCGCGCCTGGCCGCGCTGGGTCTCGCCGTCGAGCCCTACGACCCGGGAGCGCTCCCGACGGGGATGACGGGCAAGTTCCACGGCGCCCTGCCGCCGCGGGTCCTGGCCCTGGAGCCCGTCGCCGCGGGGCTGGGCGCCGGGGCCCTGGTCTGCCGGGCGCGTTCGCCGGTGCAGTGAGGCGGCCATTCGAGAAGAACGACAGCGGGGGTGTGACAGATGCGCAGGTGGATGCTTGGCAGGGGTGTTGCGGTCCTGGCGGCGGGGTTGGCCCTGTGGCCCTTGCACGGCGTCGCCGAGCAGGGGTTTGGGGACCTGAGTGCGCCGGGGGTGGAGCGGGCTGCGCCGCGGGTCAAGCCGCCGCCGCGGGTGCGGGTGGAGCCCAGGCCGCAGGCCAAGCCGCAGCCCAAGGTGCCGGCGAGGCCCCGCACGCGATCACAACCGGATGCGGTGACCGCGCCGCAACGGGTCCCCGCGGCGGCTGCTACGGCGAGTGTGCCGGGGCCGGACATGGTGTCTATCCGTGCCGGTTGTTTTGAGATGGGGAGTCCGCCGGGGGAGAAGGGCCGCGATGACGACGAGCGTCTGCATCGGGTTTGTGTCGAGGGGTTCCAGTTGGGGAAGTACGAGGTGACGGTGGGCGAATTCCGGCGCTTCGTGACGGCGACGGGCTATCGAACGGACGCGGAGCGCGATACCGGGGGCAACGATGGCTGCTTTGCCTACGACGAGAACGATAAGAAAACCCCCTGGACCTACCACGAGTGGGCGGACTGGCGCACGCCCAACCGCCGGCAGGGGAACCGGGATGACCACCCGGTGAGTTGCGTGAGTTGGAATGACGCGGTGGCGTATATCGAGTGGCTGAATCGGGCGGCGGGCGGGGGCTGGCGGCTGCCCACGGAGGCCGAGTGGGAGTATGCGGCGCGGGCTGGAACCCAGTCGGCGCGGTATTGGGGGGATGGGGACTCCGGGGCCTGCCGCTATGCCAGCGTGGCGGATAAGGGGCACGGCTGGGAGCCCAACTTCGACTGCGACGATGGCTTCAAGTGGGTCGCCCCGGTCGGGCGTTTCCAGTCGAATACCTGGGGATTGAAGGACATGCTGGGCAATGTCTGGGAGTGGACCTGTTCGGGTTACGACGCCGCGTATGGCGGGGCCGAGAAGCGCTGTTTAAGCAAAAAAGAAGCCACGCCCCTGCGGGCGCTGCGCGGCGGCTCCTGGGGCTACAGCCCGAGGTTCCTGCGCGCCGCCATCCGCAGCAGGAACCAGCCGGTGAACCGCGACGATGGGTCCGGTTTCCGCCTCGCCAGGACATTAACTCCTTAATCCTTTAGATCTTTACCTCTTGAAAGCCGCGCCGGCCTGAATACCCGCGTAACCAGGGGTATACCGGCCCCGTCCCAGTGGCGTTCGCTCCACCGGCCGCGGTGCCCCCTGGGATCGCCGAGTTGCACTCGGCGTCTTCCGTTTGAACGAGAAGAGAAAACCTCTCACGGAGACACAAAGACACGGAGATCCGGATCTGTCTTTCTTTGTGCCTTCGTGTCTCTGTGAGAGAAATTCTTTGCCGCGCGGGCGCTCCGCGTCCCAGTCCCGGCGCCGGACGCGGAGCGCCCGCGCTTGCTCCCACGCGGGAGCGTGGGAGCCAGACCGCCCGCGCCCCGGTGGGAGCGGCTTCAGCCGCGACCCGACCGCGCCAACCGCCGTGGCCTCGTCGCGGCCGAAGCCGCTCCCACGGGGAGGGCCTTCTCGTTCCCACGCTCCCGCGTGGGAATGCCGTGCGGGCGCTCCTGCGTCCCGGCTGCCCATGGACGCGGAGCGCCCGCGCTGGCTCCCACGCGGGAGCGTGGGAGCCAGACCGGCCGAGCCCCGGTGGGAGCGGCTTCAGCCGCGACCCGACCGCGCCGACCGCCATGGCCTCGTCGCGGCTGAAGCCGCTCCCACGGGGAGGGCCCTCTCGTTCCCACGCTCCAGCGTGGGAATGCCGTGCGGGCGCTCCTGCGTCCCGGCTGCCCATGGACGCGGAGCGCCCGCGCTTGCTCCCACGCCGGAGCGTGGGAGCCAGACCGCCCGCGCCCCGGTGGGAGCGGCTTCAGCCGCGACCCGACCGCGCCGACCGCCATGGCCTCGTCGCGGCTGAAGCCGCTCCCGCGGGAAGGGCCCTCTCGTTCCCACGCTCCAGCGTGGGAATGCCGCGCGGGCGCTCCTGCGTCCCGGTTGCCCATGGACGCGGAGCGCCCGCGCTTGCTCCCACGCGGGAGCGTGGGAGCCAGACCGCCCGAGCCCCAGTGGGAGCGGCTTCAGCCGCGACGCGACCGCGCCGACCGCCGTGGCTTCGTCGCGGCTGAAGCCGCTCCCACACCGGGGGCTTTCTTACTGGAACCTTTGAAAGAGAAGAGAAAATCTCTCACGGAGACACAAAGACACGGAGATCCGGATCTGTCTTTCTTTGTGCCTTCGTGTCTCCGTGAGAGAAATTCTCTGCCACGCGGGAGCGTGGGAGCCAGACCGCCAGACAGTCCAAGGCTGAAGCCTTGGACTCCAGGGTTCTGCCTGGGGGTAAAATACACGCGGGCCCCGCGCCCCCCCGCCGTCTATCCCGAATCCATCCGGGGCCGCCCCCCGCGGTCGTGCTCATGCGAGGTGTCCGATGCTCACACGCCTGCCCCTGGTCTTGCTGCTGCTGATCGTCGTTGCCGCGCACGCGGACGCGCCGGAGTCCCGCGTCGCCCTGGTCATCGGCAATTCGGCCTATGTCCATACCGCGGCGCTGCCCAACCCGCGGGCGGACGCCGCCGCCATGGCCGCGAAGCTCCGGGGGCTGGGCTTTACGGTGCTCGACGGTTATGACCGCGATCATGCCCAAACCCGCGAGCTCCTGCGGCGCTTCGCGGACGCCGCGGCCACCGCGGATGTCGCGCTCTTCTATTACGCCGGCCACGCCCTGCAGGTGGATGGCCAGAATTATCTGCTCCCGGTCGACGCCCAACTGGCTAAGGAGGCGGACCTCAAGTATGAGACCTATCGCCTGGACGACCTGATGCAGGACCTGGGGCAGGCGCGCAAGCTGCGCCTGGCGGTCATCGATGCCTGCCGCGACAACCCACTGGGGCGGCGGATGGCCCGCACCATGGGCACCCGCTCGGCCGCGGTGCGGCAGGGGACGGCGCCGGTCACGCCGCCGGTGACGGACATGCTGATCGCCTTCGCCACCCGCGCCGGCGAGGTCGCCTTCGACGGCGACACCGGCCACAGCCCCTACACCGCGGCCTTGTTGCAGCACATCGGCACCCCGGGCCTGGACGTGACCCGCATGTTCGGCAAGACCCGGGATGCGGTCCTGGTCAGCACGCACCGCAAACAGGAGCCCTATTTCTACGGCTCGCTGGGGGGCGAGACCTGGTCCTTCGCCGCCGCCGCCCCGACGCCCAACCCGGAGGCGCTGGCCTACTGGGACCGCATCCGGGCGAGCGCGGACCCGGCCGTCTTTCGCGCCTTCCTCGCGCGCTTTCCCGCGGACCCGGTGCTGACCGCGCTGGCGCGCGAGCGGCTCGCGGTCGTCGCGGCGCCCCCGGCGTCGGCCCCCGTTGAGGCACCGGTCGCGCCGGCCCCCGCGCCCGCGGTCCAGTCACCGGCGGTCGGCGCAGCGCCCCCGGCCCCGCCGCCGCCGGAGCCCGCGCCGCCCCCCGACGCCGCCGCGCTCGCCCTGGCGCGCGCCGCCGAGATCCCGCCGCGCTTCATCCAACTCGCCCTCAAGGACCTGGGGCACTACCGCGGTCCGCTCGACGGCACCCTGGGCGCCGGCAGCCGCACCGCGATCTCCGCCTGGCAGGGGGGCCGCGGCCTGAGCCCAACCGGCCGCCTGGACCCCCGGCAGACGCTGGACCTGCTGACCGAGGCGGCCGACGCGGGTCGACCCCAGAGCCAGAACATCCTGGGGATGTTGCGCGCCCGCGGGATCGGCCTGCCCCAGGACGCCGCCGCCGCCCGCGCCTGGTTCGAGCAGTCCGCCGCCCAGGGCAACGAGCATGCCGCCTTCAACCTCGGGGTCCTGTACCGCGATGGCACCGGGGTGGGCGTCTCGCGCACGAAGGCGCGGGACTATTTCGAGCAGGCGCGGCGCGGTGGTCATCCCGAGGCGGCCCGAGCCCTGGCGCGGTTGCCTTGACCTGGCCGGGGTGCGGGAAACTGGCGTGTGATACCGCGTCGCGTCCGTGCTCCAACGGCGGAGGCCCGGCGCGCCGGTCGGCCTGAAGGCCGACCTACAGCGGGGCGCCAGCCGCCGCCCGGTCGGCCTGAAGGCCGACCTACAGCGGGGCGCCAGCCGCCGCCCGGTCGGCCTGAAGGCCGACCTACAGCGGGGCGCCAGCCGCCGCCCGGTCGGCCTGAAGGCCGACCTACAGCGGGGCGCCAGTCGCCGCCCGGACGGCCTGAAGGCCGACCTACAGCGGGGCACCAGCCGCCGCCCGGGCGGCCTGAAGGCCGACCTACAGCGGGGCGCCAAGCGTCGCCCGGACGGCCGGCGTCATGATCGAGGCCCGCCGGGGCGCGTCCGGCTCAGCCGTCCTTGCTGCCGCGCGCGTAGACGTCGTCGAAGCGGACGATATCGTCCTCGCCCAGGTAGCTGCCGGACTGGACCTCGATGATCTCCAGCGGGATGGTCCCCGGATTCTCCAGCCGGTGGTTACTGCCGACGGGGATGTAGGTGGATTGGTTCTCGGTGATCAGGAAGGACTTGTCGTCGCAGGTCACCCGCGCGGTGCCGGAGACCACCACCCAGTGCTCGGCGCGATGGTGGTGCATCTGCAGCGACAGGGACTCCCCCGGTTTCACGGACAGGCGTTTGACCTGATAGCGCACGCCCTGATCGATGGACTCGAAGGCGCCCCAGGGGCGATGGACCCGCTGGTGGTGGCGGAACTCCCGGCGGCCGGCGCGTTCCAAAAATTGCGTGACGACCTTGACGTCCTGGGCGCGGTCCTTGCGGACCACCAGCACCGCGTCCGGGGTCTCCACCACGATCGTGTCATCCACCCCCACGACGGCTACCATGCGATGGCGGGCGATCAGCAAATTGTTGCTGGCGTCGTGAACAAAGGTGTCGCCGTCCAGCACGTTGCCGGCGGCGTCCTGGTCGCGGACCTCCCACAGGGCGGACCAGGCGCCCACGTCCGACCAGCCGGCGTCCAGGGGGACGACGACGGCGGGGGCCAGGGTGGCGGCTTGGCCGGCGAGCGGTTCCATCACCGCGTAGTCGATGGAGTCGCTGGGGCAGGCGGCGAAGGCGACGGGATCGAGGGCGAAGAACTGGCCGGACTCCCGGCCGTCGGCGAAGGCGCGCGCCGCGGCCTGGGCGATGTCCGGGCGCAGACGCTCGATCAGGGTCAGCCACAGGGACGCCTTGAGCACGAAGATGCCGCTGTTCCACAGGTAGCGGCCGTCGGCGAGGTAGCCCCGGGCCGTCTCCAGATCGGGCTTCTCCACGAAGGCGCGCAGGTGGTACGCGCGGCCCGCCGGACCGCCGGCTTCCCCACTGGCCTCCGCGCCGGCTTCCCCCGGGGCCTCGAGCGCGATGGCGTCGCCCTGGCGGATGTACCCATAGCCGATCTCGGGTTTGCTCGGCACGATGCCGAAGGTCACCACCGCGCCCTGTTCGGCCAGGGTGACGCCGTCGGCGACGGCGGCGCGGAAGGCCGGCTCATGGCGGATCATGTGATCCGCCGGCATGACCAGGAGCACCGGGTCCAGGCCGCCGCGGACCGCTGCCAGGGCCGCGACGGTGAGCGCCGGGGCGGTGTTGCGGCCCTTGGGCTCCAGGATGATGGCGCCCGGATGGCGCCCCATGACGCGGAACTGCTCGGCGACCAGAAAGCGGTGGGACTCGTTGCACACCACCAGCGCCTCGAGCAGGCCGATGGCGCGCCGCGGGTGCTCCTGGTCCAGCCCGTCGAGTCGCCGGACCGTCTCCTGGAGCATGGTGTGCTCACTGGTCAGGGGTAGAAACTGCTTGGGATAGGCCTCCCGCGACAGCGGCCAGAGCCGGGTGCCGGAACCGCCGGAGAGGATCACGGGTTGCAGAAGCATGGTCGATACTACCTGGGCGGGTGCCCACGGGACTGGGCACACGATTACAGCAACCGCGGTCGCTCCGCGTCAACCGAGACTTCGCGCATGGCCGGGTGTCCGGGGTTATGATCGCGGCCCGTCAATCGGCCGGCGGCCCACCCGGTCGCGCTGGTAGGATCCCAGCCCCTTGACCATAATTGCCCCGTGGCCGCAACCGCGGCGGGGCCAATCGTTGGCGAGGAGCGGCCAGGCGCCGCGGGGACCGGAGCCGGACCGCCCGGTCACCGCCCACGCGCCCACCAGAAGCCATCACACAAGAGGTACTCGCACCGATGGAGCCATGCCCAGGCGACCAACCCCCGCCCATCCCCGGGATCGACAGTGCTGAACTCATGGAGCGCGTCGGCGACGATCTGGACCTGTTCTGGGATGTTCTCGGCGAGTTCAGCAACTCCTACCGGGACACCCCGGCGCAGCTTGTTGCGGCCCTGGATCAGGACCCCGCTGCCGCCCGGCAACTGGCCCACACCCTCAAAGGAGTCCTGGGGAACCTGGCGGCGGCCGACCTGTTCGCGGCCTGCACCGCGCTGCACGAGGCGATCCGCGAGGGCCACCCGGAACGCTATCCGAGCCTGCTCGCCACCCTGGAACAGGGCATCCCAGCCCTGTGCGATGCCATCGCGCAGGCCCGCACGGGTGCGCTCCAGAGTGAACCAGACGCGGGGCCGGGGGCCGATCCGACGTGGCTGCGCGAACGCTACGCGGCGCTGCGCCTGGCGCTCGAGGGGCACCGGGCGCGCGATTGCAAGGCCCTGGCCGACGAGCTCGCGGCCACCGGCCTGTCCGCCGCGGAACGGCCCTTCTTCGATGAACTGCATGGCCTGGTGCGCGCCTACCGCTTCAAGGAGGCCCAGACCCTGCTCGAACGGCACCTCGATGCGTGACCCCAGGGCCAAGGTCCTGGTGGTCGAGGACAGCAAGACCAACGTCGGGATTCTCCTCGGGCTGCTCCATGCCTATGACGTGATGGTCGCACTGGACGGGGAGACGGCCCTGGAGTTGCTCGCGTGCGAGACCCCGGACGTGATCCTCCTGGACATCGTCCTGCCGGGTATCGACGGTTTCGAGGTATGCCGCCGCATCAAGCAACAGGAGGTCCTGAGCGCGATTCCTATCCTCTTCGTCACCGGTCGCACCGATGAGGCGAGCATCATCCGGGCGTTCGATATCGGCGGCAGCGACTATGTGACAAAACCCTATCGAAGCAAGGAATTGCTTGCGCGGGTACGTATCCAGGTGGAGTATCGGCGCGCCATGGACGAACTGCGCACCATGGCCGTCACCGATGCCCTGACCGGGCTCGCCAACCGCCGCGCCTTCTTCACAGACGGGATGCGCCTGCTCAATGAGGCGTGCGCCCGTACCCTGCCGCTGGCGGCGATGATGGTCGACATCGATCACTTCAAGCGCATCAATGACCAGTACGGTCATGCGCGCGGCGATGAGGTCTTAAAGCGCGTCGCCGACGCGTTGCGCGCACACACCGGCGCCCGCGATCTCTGCGCCCGGGTCGGCGGTGAGGAGTTTGCCCTGCTGGTCAGTCTGCCCGCGGACACCCAGGCCGCGGCCCATGCGGAGATGCTGCGCCGTCATCTGGAGGGCCTCGTCATCGACACCAACCGCGGCCCCCTGTCGGTCACCGTCAGCATCGGCGTCTGCGCCCTGACGGCCGCCTGCGACGGCCTGGACACCCTGCTGGCCCGCGCCGACGACCGCCTGTACGCCGCCAAGCGCGGCGGGCGCAACCGGGTCTGTACCGACGCCTGACGGGTCGCTCTCGGTAACGAGTCAGAATAAATTTAGACAACTCTTACAATCGTTGTCGTTGTCGTTGTCGTAATTTCGGCGTCCCGTCCGACGGCCTTGATCATCACCCCGGCCGCCCGGGCGGCGGTTGGCGCCCCGCTGTAGGTCGGCCTTCAGGCCGACCGGGGGCGCCGCGGTCGGCCTGAAGGCCGACCTACACATCCGTGGCCCGAATTATGATCAAGGCCCGTCCGACTACCGGCATGATAGGCTCGATTACGACAACGACAACGACAACGACCGCGACGCCAAAGACATTGCATTAGAATTGTTTAACTTAGTCGTGAACCGTTCCCCATAGAGTGGCACAGCAATGAATGAAACCAAAGCCAAGGTCCTGGTGGTCGAGGACAACAAGAGCAACGTCGACATGCTCCTCGGGTTGCTGAAGGACTATGACGTGATGGTCGCCCTGGACGGGGAGACGGCGCTGGACCTGCTGGCGCGCGAGACCCCCGACGTGATCCTCCTGGATATCGTCCTGCCGGGGATCGATGGCTTTGAAGTCTGTCGCCGTATCAAGGACCGGGAAGACCGCAGCACCATCCCTATCCTCTTCATCACCACCCAGACCGAAGAGGCCAGCATCATCCAGGCCTTCGACATCGGCGGCAACGACTACGTGACCAAGCCCTTCCGCAGCAAAGAACTGCTGGCGCGGGTACACACCCAGGTGGAATACCGGCGCGCCATGGGCCGACTGCGCACCCTGGCCGTCACCGATGCCCTGACCGGGCTCCCCAACCGCCGCGCCTTCTTCGCCGACGGCCGGCGCTTGCTCAACGAGGCGCAGGCGCGGGCGCGTCCGCTGGCGGCGCTGCGGCTCGAAATCGATAACCTAAAACAAATCAATGATCAGTACGGTCACGCCTGCGGCGATGAAGTGCTGATGCGGGTGGCCGACTGCCTGCTCGACCAGATCGATATCCATGGTCTTTGTGCACGGCTCGGCGGTGCAGAGTTTGCCCTGTTGGTCGCCCTGCCCCGCGAGCGCCAGGCGGCGACCCTGGCGGAGCACCTGCGCCGCTATTTGGCGGCGGTGGTGATCGAGACCACCGGCGGTCCACTCTCGGTCACCGTCAGTATCGGCGTGTCCCCGCTGACGGCGGAGTGCGATAGCCTGGAGGCACTCCTCGCCCAGGCCTCCGACCGTCTCGAAGCCGCCAAACGGGCCGGGCGCAACCGGGTCTGTGCCGAGGCTTAGCGACGAATCAAGAATATGCGAAACAACGAGTACAGTCGTTGTCGTTGTCGTAATCGTAATCGCAATCGCAATCGGAGGCGCAGCCCGTCGCGGCCGGGGACCGCTCCTGCGCCGTAGGAGCGGCCCCCGGCCGCGACGAGTTCCAACCGCGACCTGGCCGGAATTAGGATCAAGGCCGGCAAGACCAAGGCTGAAGCCTTACTTAGGCGCGGCTGACCCGGGGCGCGACGCCCCGGCTCCCGGACTAGCGCACCGGCACCGGCGGCACCGCCTCCATGTGCCAGATGTCGCGGTTGTACTCCCCGATGGTGCGGTCCGAGGAGAAGTGCCCGCTGTGGGCGGTGTTGAGGATGCTCATCCGCAGCCAGCGCTCCCGGTCCCGATAGGCGGCGGCCGCGCGCTCCTGGGCATCGATATAGGTGCGGAAATCCGCCGCCGTCATCCAGGGATCATAGGGGTTGCGGATGCTGTGGATGACGGCGTCGAAGATGCCGCCTTCAAATTGATTGAAATGGGCCGAATCCAGGAGATTCATGACCTCCAGGAGCGCCGGGTCATGGGCGATGATGCTCTTGGGGTCATAGCCGTGGCGGCGGTATTCGACCTCGGCGGCGGTGAGACCGAAGAGAAAGAAGTTCTCATCGCCGACCTGTTCGCGGATCTCGATGTTGGCCCCGTCGAGCGTGCCGATGGTGACGGCGCCGTTCATCATGAACTTCATGTTGCCGGTGCCCGAGGCCTCCTTGCCGGCGGTGGAGATCTGCTCCGAGAGATCCGTCCCGGGGGCGATCACCTCCATGAGTGAGACCCGATAATCCGGGATGAAGGCGACCCGCAACAGGCCCTTGGTGGCCGGATCGCTGTTGACCACCTGTGCCACATTGTTGATCAGCTTGATGATCTGCTTGGCCATGTAATAGCCGGGGGCGGCCTTGCCGCCGAACAGCACGCACCTGGGCGTCCAGTGGGCGGTGTCGCCGTGCTTGATCCGGTTGTACAGATGGATCACATGCAGGATGTTGAGCAGTTGGCGCTTGTACTCGTGGATGCGCTTGACCTGGACATCGAACATGGCGTCGAGCGGAAAGTCCACGTGGCACAGCTGGGTCACGGTCTCGGCCAGGCGCGCCTTGTTGGCCTGCTTGATCTCGTGCCAGCGCGCCCGGAACGCCGGATCATCGGCCAGGGGGGCGAGTCGCGCCAGCGCGTCCAGGTCCCGCACCCAGCCGTTATCGATGGTCTCGTCCAACAGCGCCCGCAACCCGGGGTTACACAGCGCGAGCCAGCGCCGCGGCGTGACCCCGTTGGTCTTGTTGTTGAACTTGTGGGGCCAGAGATCATGGAAGTCCTTGAACAGCCCCTCGATCAGGAGCCGGGAGTGCAGGGCCGCCACGCCGTTGACCGAGATGCTGCCGACGATGGCCAGATAGGCCATCCGCACCTGCTTGACCTCCCCCTCCTCGATCAGGGACATGCGGCGCTGGCGGTCACTGTCGCCGGGCCAGCGGCTGGCCACCTCGGCGAGGAAGCGGGCGTTGATCCCGTAGATGATCTCCAGCACCCGGGGCAGCAGCTGCTCGAACAGCCACACCGGCCAGCGCTCCAGCGCCTCGGGCAGCAGGGTGTGATTGGTATAGGCCATGGTCTTGCTGGTGATGGCCCAGGCGTCCGCCCAGAGCAGCTCGTGATCGTCCATCAGTTGGCGCATCAGCTCGGCCACCGAAACGGCCGGGTGGGTATCGTTCAACTGGAAGCAGTTCTTGGTCGCGAATTGGCTGAAGTCCTTGCCGTTGAGCCGTACCCACTCGCGCAGCACGTCCTTGATACTGGCGCTCGCCAGGAAGAACTGCTGGCGCAGGCGCAACTCCTTGCCGTTCTCGCTCGCGTCGTTGGGGTAGAGCACCATGGTGATGTGCTCGGCAGCATTCTTCTGCGCTACCGACTCCGGATAGCTGCCGGCATTGAACTCGCCTAAGTCGAATTCATCGGTCGCCGCCGCCTTCCACAGGCGCAGCGTATTGATGGTGTCGTTCTCATACCCGGGGATCGGGATGTCATAGGGGACCGCCAGCACGTCATGGGTGTCCACCCAGCGCACGGCGGGGCGCCCGTCGTGATCCTTGTAGCGCTCGGTATGGCCGCCGAACTGGATGCGCTGGGTATACTCGGGGCGCCGCAGTTCCCAGGGGTTGTCGTCGCGCATCCAGTGGTCCGGCTCCTCCAACTGGGCGCCGTCCTGGATCAGCTGGCGGAACATGCCGTATTCATAGCGCAGGCCATAGCCCTTGACCGGCAGCTGCAGGGTGGCGCAGGAGTCCAGGAAGCAGGCGGCGAGCCGCCCCAGGCCCCCGTTGCCGAGCCCGGCGTCCGGCTCGCAGGCGGCCAGTTCCTCCAGGTGTAGGCCCATCAGGCTCAGCCCCTCCTCGGTAACCCCGTCCACCCCCAGGTTGAGCAGGGCGTTGGACAGGGTGCGCCCCATCAGGAACTCCAGCGACAGATAATGGGTGCGCTTGCAGTCCGCCTCGTCATGCGCCTGGCGGGTACGCTTCCAGCGCTCCATCAGGCGGTCGCGCAGCGTGTTCGCCAGCGCCTTGTAGGTGTAGTAGGCGGAGCGGCAGTCGCGGTCGCGGCCCAGGGTATGGGAGTAGTAGCGACGGAAATCCTCGGCGATTCCCGCGGAGTCCATCGCCAGGGGCGGGGTCGCGAAGAGTTGCTCGTTCGGCTCGCTGCGGCGCAGTTTGGTGTGGGCAGACGTGGGCATCCGGTGATCCTGTGGTGGCCTTAAGGCAAAGGGTCTGGGTAGGTGGAAGCGGATTCTACAAGCAAATCTTGCGCCGACGTAAGGGGTTCCTACCGACCTGGCCGGACCCCGCGCCCGGCCCGGGGGCCGGCGGGTGTCCGGGCATTTGCCGTTGCCAGACCGCGCGACTGTGCAAGAATGGGGCGAACCGTCCCCTCCTTCGATCCCACAGGTAACACAGACGATGCAATGGGAAACCGTCATCGGTCTCGAGATCCACACCCAGCTCGCGACCCAGTCCAAGATCTTCTCGGGCGCACCCACCCGCTTCGGCGCCGCGCCCAACACCCAGGCGTGCGCGGTGGACCTGGGCCTGCCCGGGGTCCTGCCGGTCCTCAACCGCGAGGCGGTGCGGCTCGCCGTGCGCTTCGCCCGTGCGATCGACGCGGAGTTGGCGGAACGCTCGGTCTTCGCGCGCAAGAATTATTTCTATCCGGACCTGCCCAAGGGCTACCAGATCAGCCAGTACGAGGCCCCCATCGTCGGCGAGGGCCGGGTGGAGATCGTGCTCGCCGACGGCAGCGTCCGTGAGATCGGGGTCACGCGGGCGCACTTGGAGGAGGACGCGGGCAAGTCACTGCACGAGGACTTCCACGGCGCCACCGGCATCGATCTGAACCGCGCCGGTACGCCGCTCCTGGAGATCGTCTCGGAGCCCGACCTGCGCTCGGCGGCCGAGGCCGTCGCCTACGCGAAGAAGGTCCACCAGATCGTGCGCTGGATCGGCATCAGCGACGGCAACATGCAGGAGGGGTCCTTCCGGGTGGACGCCAACGTGTCGGTGCGCCCGCTCGGTCAGACCACTTTGGGTACCCGCGCCGAGATCAAAAACATCAACTCCTTCCGCTTCCTGGAGCGCGCCATCCAGTACGAGGTGGAGCGCCAGATCGAGGTCATCACGGGCGGCGGCCGGGTGGTCCAGGAGACCCGCCTCTACGACCCGGAGCGCGACGAGACCCGCACCATGCGCACCAAGGAGGAGGCCAACGACTACCGCTACTTCCCGGACCCGGACCTGTTGCCGGTCCAGCTCGACGCCGCCTTCATCGCCGAGGCCACGGCGGACCTGCCGGAACTGCCGGACGCCCTGTGCGAGCGCCTGCGTGCGCAGTTCGCCCTCTCGGACTACGACCTCAGTCTGGTGACCTCCAGCCGGGAACACGCGGAGTATTTCGGGGAGTTGAGCGCGCGTTGTGACCCCAAGCTCGCGGCCAACTGGATCGGCGGCGAACTGGCGGCGGCGCTCAACCGATCCGGCCTGGAGATCGGCGCGAGCCCGGTCACGGCGGACCAACTGGCCGGGCTGATCCAGCGCATCCAGGACGGGACCATCCACAACAAGCAGGCCAAGCAGGTCTTTGAGGCCATGTGGAGCGAGGGCGGGGATGCGGACCCACTGATCGCGAAGCTGGGGTTCACACAGAAATCCATCGACGACGGCGCCCTCGCGTCACTGATCGAGGCCATCATCGCTGCCAACCCAGACCAAGTGGCCCAGTACCGGGCCGGCAAGGACAAGGTCTTCGGCTTTTTCGTCGGTCAGGTCATGAAGCAGAGCCAGGGCAAGGCCAACCCGAACCGGGCCAACGAGATTCTGAAACAGAGGCTACTGGGCGTCGATCAAGATTCTGGCCGCTTGGGCTCGCCGGGTGCGTAGTCAGGCCATCTTGGCCTGACACCGTCAGGGCTGGAAGCCCTGACTACGCACGCCGCTGGCCGGGATTATGATCAAGGCCGGCTACTGCCCTGAGGGCTCGCCGCGCACCCGCCCGGCGCCCGCCGTGAGGTGCGGGCCGCGCCTGCAGCGGGCCTGGGTGGCGCCGGGCCCGTGCCGGTGACCGCCAGGCTAATCAGTCCCCGGGTCCCGACCGTGCAGCGGATACCAGGTATCGTCGCGCGCGGCCGGCAGCAATTCACGCCGCAGGCGGCGCAGGGCGGCCGCGCCGCCCGCCCCCGCGCCGACGGCGGCAAAGGGGTCCTCCTGCTCCAGCCGGTCCCCCAGTTCGGCGTCGATCTGGTCCGGGTCCTCCCCGGCCTCCATCCGGCGGATCGCCTCGTCCATGCCGCGGCCCGGTTCCAGCCCACTTGCGGCGAAGAGTCGGCGCATCAGCCCGGCCGCCTGCTTGGGGTCGGCGTCGTCTAAGTGCTCCATCTCCCCGGCCATGGACGCGACGGCCTGCATCAGCCGCTCCTCGTCGACCCCGGCGGGTAGGGCCCCGGCCGCGTTCCCGTCGGTCTCTCCGCGGCCCTTGCTGATGGCGAACAGACTGGCCCGGCGCGCCAGTTCCGGGCGGCGGCAGCGGGGGCAGGCCGGCCTGGTGGCGGTGTCGACACGCCGCGAGAAGAAGCTGAAGATGGTGTGACAGTCGGGGCAGTAGCATTCGTAGACGGGCATGGGGTGGGCTCCGGTTCCTGGCGTGGGCGTGATTCTAGTCGAGCGCCGCGCCCGCGGGGTGGCCGCCGGCTGCGGGCCGCCCCGCCGGTCACCGCGCGCGGGGCTGCATCCGCCCGCGTTGCCGCTACAATTCACCGCCTTGAGCGGGCGTCCCCGGCGCCCCCAGACCGGATGTTCCAATGAACTATCACCCGACACCCGGCGCCACCGGTTCCCGCGGTCCCGTGTGGGTCGCATTGCTCGGCTATCTGGCCTTCGTGGTCTACGGCAGTCTGGTGCCCTTTGAAGTGCAGCACCTGGGCTGGGATCAGGCGGTCATGCAGTTCCGGCGGATCCCCTACCTGGAGTTGGGGGTCGTCGGTCGAGCCGACTGGGTCGCGAATATCGTCCTCTATGTGCCCCTGGCCTTCCTTGGCTGTTCCGCCCTGCTTGGGGTGCGCCGGGCGCGCTGGTGGACGCTGCCGGGTCTGGTCCTGGTGGCCGCCTGCTGTGTGCTGCTGGCGGTCGGCGTCGAGTTCACCCAACAGTGGTTTGCCCCGCGCACGGTCTCGCAGAATGATCTGATCGCCGAGTCCATCGGGACCCTGATCGGCATCCTGCTGTGGGTGTTCGGGCGGGCTCGGGTGGCCTGGGTGCTGGACGGGATCCGCACGGGTGGCCGGGTCTCGGTGCTGGCGGCGCTCTTGGTCGGCGGCGTCCTATATCTCCTGCTGTCCTTCTTCCCTTACGACTTCCTGCTGTCGTCGGACGAGTGGCGGGGGCGGTTCGGGGGCGGCAACCAGGGTTGGCTGCTGGCGCCGGCCTGCGGGGCGCCGCTGCGCTGCGTGGCCACGCTCGGCATCGAGGCCCTGGCCGTCGCCCCGCTCGGGCTCCTGGCGATCCTGTGGTGGCCGCGGCTCGGGCTGCGCACCCTGTTCCTGGTCGGGGTCCTGGTCGGCCTGGCGCTGGAGTTGCTTCAACTCCTGCTGGCGTCCGGCGTCACGCAGGGCTTGTCGATCCTCATGCGCGGCGGCGGGCTGGTGCTGGGGGCGCTGGCGGGTCAACTGTTGGGGCAGCACGGGCCGCGGCCGGCGGCGCGACTGGTGGTGCTGGCCGCGCCCTTCCTGGCCCTGCCCTATGTGGCGGGGATACTGCTGGTCTCGGGCTGGTTCAGGGCGCCCGCGGTCCCCGCGGCGGCGGCCCTGGCCCGGCTGTCAGAGGTCCGCTGGCTGCCGCTCTATTACCAGTATTTCACGACCGAATCGCTCGCCCTGACGAGCGCCCTGGCCCAGTTGGCGCTCTACGCCCCCATCGGGCTGCTGGCCTGGGCCTGGGCGGCGCAGCGTCCGGCGCGGCGGGCGGCGGGGCACTGGCTCGCGGTGGGGCTCGCGGTGGGGCTGGCGCTCCCGCTCAGCCTGCTCGTGGAGGGCGGCAAGCTGTTCTTTCCCCCGGGGCACCCGGACCCGACCAATGCCCTGCTCGCGCTGATCGCGGCCCTGCTCGCCTATGGGTCGGCCACCTGGTTCGAGCGGGTGCTCCGCGGCGCACCGGCAGGCGCGGCCCGGCCGCGCGCGCCGGGCGCCTGGGAGGACGAGCCCGCCACGGGTCCGCTGCCGGTCGCGCCGGCCCGTGCGAATGCCGGTCCCGTCGGCGGCTGGGATGGGCCGGGTGCTCGGGAAGCGGACCGCGCGACCGCCGGCGCGGCGGCCGTCGGCGGCGACCGGGCCGCGGCCCCCACGGATGCGCCCAGCGGGCACGTGTCGTCCTGCGGCTCAGCGCCGATCGCCGATGGTCCTGCCGCCGTCCCTGCCGCGCCGACGGGCGCGGGGGCGCAGGGGGCCGCGGCCGCGCCCCTGGTGTGGCCGGCACCCAGGCGGCTTGGGATCGCCCTGGCCGTGCCGACCGCGCTCGCCTGGTTGGCGGGGGTCGCCACCTTCCCGCTCGCCTGGCCGATCCTGGCGACCGCGCTCCTGCTCTACGCCCTCTTGCTCTGGTTCTATCCGCTGGCCTGGCTGCTGGTGGTGCCGGCCCTGCTGCCGGCCCTGGATCTGAGCCCGCTGACCGGCCGCCTGCCCCTGGATGCCTTCGACCTGGTGGTCCTGACGACCCTGCTGGTGGGCTATCTGCGGGTCCTGGGGGTCCACCGGCGGCCCTGGCCGAACCGGCTCTTTCCGGTGGCGCTCGGTGTGCTGTGGCTGTCCTGGTGCAGCGCCATGGCCCGCGGGCTCTGGCCCCTGCTGGGTGCGGACTGGCCGCCCGCCGACGCCTCCCACTCGCCGGTCGAGGCCTGGATGGTCGGCAAGGGGATGCTGTGGGCTCTGCTGCTGGTGCCGCTGCTGCGGCGCGTGCCCCCGCGCCGGCTCGGGCAGGCACGGGACCTCGTGATGCAGGGGGTGCTCCTGGGCCTCGCCCTGGTCGCGCTGGCGGTGCTCTGGGAGCGTCACGTCCACGTCGGCCTCTTCGACTTCGCCAACGAGTTCCGGGTGACCGGGACCTTCGCCTCCATGCACACGGGCGGCGCCTACATCGAGGCCTTCCTCGCCTTCGCCTTCCCCTTCCTGGTCGTCACCGTGCTCGGCACACGGCCGTGGTGGCAGCGGGTGGTCGGCGTCCTGCTCGCGGCCCTGGTGGCCTACGCCATGATGGTCACTTTCTCCCGCGGCGGTTGGGCGGGGCTGGCGGCGGGGTCTTTGGTGGTGGCCCTGGGGATGCTGCGGGGCCGCGCGGGCAAGGGGACCTGGATCGCGGCGGCGGTCCTGGTGGTGGCGGTCGCGGCGGCCGCGGTGCCGGTGCTGACCGGCGGCTTTGCGCAGACGCGCCTGGCCGGCAGTGCGAATGACCTGCGGATCCGCCTCGCCCACTGGGAGCGCGCCCTCTCGCTGATGACCCCGGGCGCCGCGTCGGTCCTGCTGGGCGAGGGCTTCGGCCAGTACCCGCAGGCCTTCCTGATGCTCGCCGAGCCGGCCCGCCCGCCCGGTAGCTTCGCCATCCTCACGGAGGGCGGCAATCCCTTCCTGCGGCTCGGCGCCGGGGAGAGCGTCTTTCTCGACCAGTTGGTGGGGATCGCGCCGGGCCAGCGGTATCGGCTGGCGCTGCGGTTGCGCCAGCCGGGCGGGGTGCGACCGTTCGAGGTCCCGGTCTGTGAGAAGGCGCTGCTGTACTCCTTCGCGTGCGTGCGGGTGGTCCTGACGCCCGAGGGCGCGGGCAACGGCTGGGTCGAGTTGGCCGCGGACTTCGACTCCGGCAAGCTCGGCACGGGCGGCCACTGGCCGCACCCCGGCGTCAAGCTCGCCCTCCCCAACTCCGGAGGGACGGTCGACCTGGACCATGTCAGCCTGCGCGCCCCGGACGGCCGCGAGTTGATCGCCAACGGGGACTTCAGCCAGGGTGCCCGGCGCTGGCTCTTCGTCAGCGACCAGGACCTGGCCTGGCATATCCATGAGCAATGGGTGGAACTCTACTTTGCGCAGGGGGTCCTTGGTATGCTGGCGCTGGTGATGCTCCTGAGCGCGGCTGGGCTTGCGCTGTGGCGGGTGCTGCGGACGGTGAGCCCCGCGGGGTTCGATCTGGCGCTGGGGCTCGCGGCGGGGCTTGCCGGTCTCCTGACCGTCGGCCTGCTCGGGAGTGTGTTGGATACGGCGCGTCTGTCCATGCTCTGTTATCTTGGCGGCCTGCTGGCGGCGGGGATGTTTCCGGGGGAGTGGCGGCGCGGTCGCCACGGCCTGGGTCGCCGGTCCCGCGGCAGCTTTGCGCGGCTGCAGACTGATGCAGTGCTGGCCACTCGATCCGACCGTATCGGATCTTGCCGGAACGCTGATGGTCCTGATCCTGATCAATTGGGGGAATGAAAGATGAAGCGAATTGCTATTCTGGCAGGTTGTGCGTTGCTGGGCATTGGGGGGCAGGTGGCGGCGGCCTGCACAGTGGGTACTCGCGTGCAGGACTTGAACGGCACGAGTGGCGGTTCTGGAAACGGCTTGCTCGGCGATAAGACGGTCTGTGGTACCGGCATCAATGCCAGCGCAGGTGACAAGTGGCAGGAGTGGCATCAGACTGGTGGTACCCTCACGGAGTACGCCTTAGGTTCTAATCCCGTCGATCCAACTCACAATGTCGGATCTTGGTCGGTCGCCAGCAATAATACCGCAACCGCCACCGTGACTCACAACTATGGTTCCGGTGGTTCTTTTACTTGGTCTGTCCATGATAACGGTAGCGGGAGTTATTCCTTTTGCACTGGTACCAGCGGAACGGAACTGGTCACGGCTACGCTCCTGTCCGGTCAACAATCCTGCGGATTCTGATTCCTGACTGGTGTCTCGCATGTCTTGAGTCGGACGGGGTTTACCTCATCTAGCGGCGCGGGACGGGGCATTTTTCAAGCCGGACGGGGTTTGCCCCACCCACTGCGGCGGGACGGGGCATTCGCCCCGTCCCGAACGTTTATTCCGCTGCCGGGTGTTGGTACGGGGCGGCCGGTGCGGGGAAAACGTTTCGGACGGGGCGAATGCCCCGTCCGGCAGCTAACTAGCCGGACGGGGTTTGCCCATCCACCGCGGCGGGACGGGGCATTCGCCCCGTCCCAAACGTTTATTCCGACGCCGGGCGTTGGTCGGGTCGGCCGGTCTGGGGAAAACATTTCGGACGGGGCGAATGCCCCGTCCGGCAGTTAACCGGATGTCCCGGCCGACGGCGAGGCGAATGTCCCATTCGGTATTCCTCCTCTAGCCGGACGGGGTTTGCCCATCCACCGGGGCGGGACGGGGCATTCGCCCCGTCCCGAATGTTTATTCCGACGCCGGGCGTTGGTACGTGTCGGCCGGTGCGGGGAAAATGTTTCGGACGGGGCGAATGCCCCGTCCGGCAGTTAACCGGATGCCCCGTCCGGCCCGGGGTTCGCGGCAGGGCATTCGCCCCGTCCGGCAGTCAGGCGAATGCCCATTCGGCATTCAACCATGTCTATCATCGCAAGCAGTCACCCTCATCATGCCTTCACGCCGCGTGCCTGTCGATCTGAACGCCGGGACCTGGTTCGTCACACTGACGGTGCAGCGCTGGTATTACCTGTTCGATCGGCATGACCGCTGGTCGATCCTGGCCGACTCCATCCGTTACTGCCAGGGGCACAAGGGCCTGGAGTTGAACGGCTATGTGTTCATGTTGAACCATCTCCACCTGCTCTTCACATCCCCGGACAGTGCCGGATTCCTTCGTGATTTCAAACGGTTCACGTCCAAGCAACTGAAAGATAACCTGGCGGCGACGGAGCCCTCGGTCCTCGGTCTTTTTATCGACACCGAGGGTGTTTATCGGCTCTGGATGGATACCAACGCGCCGAAGAAGATCGAGAACCCGGCCTTCTACGTGCAGAAGCTCAATTATGTGCATGAGAATCCGGTGCGTAAGGGCTATGTGGCTAGGGCCGAACATTGGGTGTGGTCGTCGGCGAATCCGGATTCGCCGCTGGCGGTGAAGATTCTGTGTTGAATTCGCCATCCTTGCGGGGCCGGCGCGGGCGGGACGGGGCGCTCGCCCCGTCCCGAGCGTTTATTCCAACGCCGGGTGCTTGCGCAAGGCGGTCAGTCCCGGGAAAACGTTTCGGACGGGGCGAATGCCCCGTCCGGCAGTCAGCGTATGCTCGCGCGGCGCGGGGGCGGCGCGGGACGGGGCATTCGCCCCGTCCCGAACGTTTATTCCACCGCCGGGTGCTTGCGCAAGTCGGTCAGTCCGGTGAAAACGTTTCGGACGGGGCCAATGCCCCGTCCAGCCCGGCCGTCGAACGTCCCGTTCGGCAGTTGTCGGGTCCGGACATTCGCCCACTGCGCGCATAGGGGCAAATGCCATGCCCAGCATCTGAGGGGTCTTCGCCATGTTCCGAACCAATTCCCCGTGCCTCCTCGCCGCGGCCCTGTTGCTGGCCGGTACGCCGGTGCAGGCAAGCCCGGTGGTCGGCGATATCCTGAGGGAACTGTCGCAGGCGGACTATCAGGGCTATGTGGAGGACCTGGAGGCCTTCGGCACCCGCTATTCCGGCACCCAGGGCAATGCCGATGCGACCGCCTATGTGGGTGAGGTCCTGCGCGGCTTCGGGCTTGCGACGCGCGAGCACAGCTTCGTTTATGGCGGCAATACGCTCAGCAATGTGGAGGCGACCCTACCCGGCTTGGTGCGGCCCGACGACATCCTGATCATCGGTGCCCATTTCGACTCGATCGCGAGTTCCAGTCCCGGCAACCCCTCGGCCACCACTGCCCCCGGCGCCGACGACAACGCCAGCGGCACCGCCGGGGTGCTGGAGATCGCGAGCGTGCTCAGCCGCTACCAGTTCGCGGCGACCATCCGCTTCATCGGTTTCAATGCCGAGGAGCAGGGCATGATCGGGAGTCAGGTCTATGCGGCGCAGGCCGAGGCTGCCGGCGAGCACATCCTTGCCATGATCAACCTGGACATGATCGGCTATGTCAACGACGGCGCCGCCGAGGACCTGGATATCTTGGGCAACGACTGGCTGGTGGACCTGATGCTCGCCAATGTCCGGGCCTTCACGACGCTGCCGGTCACCGGGCATGTCGAAACGCCGAGGTGGAGCGACCACCAGTATTTTGCCGCCGAGGAGTATCCGGGCTCCGCATCGGTGATGGCGATCGAGTTCGATTGGGATGAGGACCCGGGCAATCCCTATTACCACCAGACCAGCGATACTGCGGCGACGCTCAACTATCCCTTCGCCTTGGAGGTGAGCCGCGGGGCGGCGGCCACTGTGATCGACCTGGCGGGTCTGATGGGGGTACCGGTGCCGCCCGTCTGGGTCTTGCTGGTGCCGGGTCTGGTCCTGATGCGGCGGTGGTCGAGGCCTGGCGTTTATTCCGTCGCCGGGCGCTGATGCGAATCCCGGGGTTTCGGGGAAAACGTTTCGGACGGGGCGCATGCCCCGTCCGGCGCGTGACGAGGCGCATGCCCCGTCCGGCGCGTCACTTAAGCGAAGCCCCTCAGGACTGCCTGGGTTTCGTCCCGCGCGATCCGCGGCCCGAGCGTCGTGACCAGCCGGGCGGAGGCGGCGGAGGCCAGGTCCCCGGCGCGCCGGTGGTCCCACCCCTGGGTGAGGCCGTAGAGGAAGGCGCCGGCGAACATGTCCCCGGCCCCCACGGTGTCGACCACCTCGACTTTGTTCCCGGCGATCTCGATCAGCCCTTGACCGTCCCATACCAGGGACCCTTGGGCCCCGCGGGTGATGGCGAAGGCCCGGCTGATGGTCTTGAGATAGTCTACGGCGGCGTTGAGGTCCGTGGTGCCGGCCATCCCCATGGCCTCCGACTCGTTGGCGAAGATGAGATCCACGCCGGGGCCGATCATCTCCAGGAGCCCGTCCTTGAAATAGGTGACCATGTTGGGGTCGGAGAGCGAGAGGGCGGTGCGCACCCCGGCCTGGGCGGCGATCTCGCGCGCCGCGATCGAGGCGGCGCGGGCGGCGGGGGAGGTGACCAGATAGCCCTCGGTGTAGAACCAGTCGGCGTCGCGCAGGGCGTCCTCCACCAACTCGTTGGCGGACAGGTTGCCGCTGACGCCCAGGAAGGTACACATGGTGCGGTCGCCGTCCGGGGTCACCAGCACCACGCAGCGCCCGGTGTGGCCCTGCTCCTTCTCCGTGTGGTGGTTGGTGTCCACCCCGCCCTCGCGCAGATCGCGCATGTAGAAGTGGCCCAGCTCGTCGTCCGCTACCTTGCAGGAGTAGTAGCCGCGCCCGCCCAACTGGCTGAGCCCGATGACGGTGTTGGCGGCCGAGCCCCCGGAGGCGCGCTCATGATGGTGGCAGGCCAGGTGCAGCATGATCTCCAACTGCTTGGCCTCGTCGACCAGGGTCATCACGCCCTTGTCGATTCCCAAGGTTTCCAGGTCCTTGGGGTCGACCTCATACTCCATGTCCACCAGGGCATTGCCGATGCCGTAAACGTGATAGCGCGCCATTTGATCTTCCGGGGGTCAGTGCATCGAAACGCCGCAGTTTACCCGAAGTGCGGGTGGGCCGGCGCCCGCGCGGCGATTGCCCGCGCTCCGCGGCTGCGGTTAGCATCAACCCGTTTCCCGCGTTGCCGGTCGACTTGACCGGGGGCGCCGGACCCCAGGCCGCGCCAACCCGGCCGGACCACCCAATCGGAGGCCTTCGATGTCCCTACCCGCGCTCGCCCAGCCCGCGGACCGCTTCACCTGGAGCGACTACCGATCCTGGCCCGACGACGAGCGTTGGGAGCTGATCGACGGCGTGGCCTATGCCATGTCTGCCGCGCCCTCGATCAAACACCAGGACGTCGCCTTTCGGCTGTCCATCCGGATCGAACTGCCGCTGCGGGGGACGCCCTGCCGACCCTTTGTCGCCCCCACGGACGTCAAGCTCTCGGAGTCCGACGTGGTCCAGCCCGACATCCTGGTCGTCTGCGACCCCGGCAAGATCACGCCGGGCCACATCGAGGGTGCCCCGGACCTGATCGTCGAGGTCCTGTCCCCCCGGACCTCGGCCAAGGACCTGCGCGACAAGAAGGCGCTCTATGAACGCGCCGGGGTGCCTGAGTACCTGGTCGTCGACCCCCTGGAGCAGTACGCCATCCGCTTTGTCCTGGGCGCGGACGGGTATGACAAGGGCAGCGTCTTCGCCGCCGATGAGGTCCTGAGGTCCGCCACGCTGGAGGTGATCGCGATCCCGCTGTGGGAGGTGTTCGAGGTGCCGGGGCCGGTCGAGCCCGCGGCCGTCGGCGGTTGAGAACCGAGGTCCGGAGTCCCGTGGATGGGCAAAGGCGCCGGCGAGGATGCGGCGTTCCGGCCCCAAGGCCGGCGCGCCGTGCCCATCGCTGAAGCGCGAGACGTCACAGCGGTCCTGCGGCAATTGCAGGCGTGGTTGAAGGAGAAGGACCCGAGCTTTGGCGGGTTGGTGCGGGTGCAGAACAAGCGGCAGGAGTTTCTGTGGGTGCATCCGCGGTTCGAGGGGGAGTATTGAGCAAGAGGTCCTATCCAGCGGCGTGGCCGACGGCGAACGGGGCGAATGCCCCGGCAATGGATCGGGCGGCCAAGCACTTGTAGGGGGTGCGACAGTCCCCGGTGGGAGCGGCTTTAGCCGCGACCTAAGGCCGCGGTGACCCGCGACGCTCGGGCAACCGGCGAGGCCTCGTCGCGGCTAAAGCCGCTCCCACGCCGAATACTCACGCGTCTTCAGTGACCGGCCTCGGTTACCGGCGCCTCCTTCCAACTCAGATCAAGTGTGCGGTGGGAAGCGGCGCAATCGCGTAGATAGAGGTTGATGAGGCTCTGGTACGGAATGCCAACCTCTTCGGAGATACCCTTGAAGTAGGCGATGGCGTCTTCATCGATCCGGATTGTGATCTGTTTCTTCAGTTGAGCGGCGTAGGGGTTTTTTCTCGACTTGGAGAAGTCATATTCTTCACGCATGATTCACCTGCTAGGGATAAGACTGCGACTCGCGCGCTGTGGCCTTGCGCGCGGAGATGATGCGAATCACGTTGCCATCGCTGCGGTAGCAATGGCAGACCAGGAGCAACCGCAGTACATTGCTGCGGCCCAGCAGAACGAAGCGCTGCTCGTCTTCGGAGTGGTCGGGGTCGTCGATCAAGCGCGCTTGTTCATCGAAGAAGACCGAGCGTGCCTCTTCAAATGAAACCCTGTGGTTCTTTTGGTTGGCGGCGGCCTTACGCTCGTCCCACTCGAAGCGAATCTTGCTCATCGGCCTAGCGTAACTACGTTGTAGTTGGCGTGCAACCGCCGGTAGGGTCCGCTGCGGACCTCTCAACGGTGGGGCTGCGCGCCGCCCGGTCCGCACAGCGCACCCCACGAGGCTGGTGTAACCTTCCGGTCGCGCCATCCCATCACCGGACCAGCACCATGTCACACTCAGGGCCAGACCCAGGGCCAGATTCATCTCAGCCGCCCGCGGCGGACCAGTCGGTCATCCGCCTCAAGGCCCGCCTGCTCAAGGGCTACCGCGCCCGCATCTGCGGCGAACTGGTGCGCCCGGCGACCGCGGCGCGTTGGTTGGACCTGCCGCCGGACCTGGCCCCGGGGCTGCGTGAGGCGCTAGCCGCCCGCGGCCTGCCCCGGCTCTATGCCCACCAGCGCGAGGCCTTTGACCTGGCCAGTGCCGGTCGGCACCTGGTGGTTGCGACGCCCACCGCCTCCGGCAAGACCCTGTGCTACAACCTGCCGGTCCTGGACGCGGTGCTGCGGGGCGGCAAGAAGGCGCTCTATCTGTTCCCGACCAAGGCCCTGGCGCAGGACCAGGTGGCGGAACTGACGGAACTGGGCCGGGCGCTCAAGGCGGCGGGCGGGGAGGGGGTGCGCGCCTATACCTTCGACGGCGACACGCCAGGGGATGCCCGCAAGGCGGTGCGCACCCGCGGCGATATCGTCGTCAGCAACCCGGACATGCTCCACCAGGCGATCCTGCCGCACCATACCAAGTGGGCGCAGTTTTTCGAGGGGTTGGCATTCGTGGTGGTGGACGAATTGCACAGCTATCGCGGGGTCTTCGGCTCCCATGTGGCCAATGTGTTCCGGCGGCTGAAGCGCATCTGCCGCTTCTACGGAGTCAGTCCGACCTTCATCTTCACCTCGGCGACCATCGCCAACCCGGCGGAGTTGGCGGGGCGCCTGTGCGGAGAGTCGGTCACGGCCCTGACCGAGAGCGGCGCGCCCCAGGGGGACCGGCACCTGCTGCTGTGGAATCCGCCGGTGATCAACCCGGACCTGGGGATCCGCGCCTCCGCCCGCTCCCAGACCACCCGCATCGCCCGCATGGCGGCCAAGGTCGGGCTCAAGTCGATCGTGTTCGCCCGCTCCCGGCTCATGGTGGAGGTCATCACCAAGTACCTGAAGGACGTCTTCGACAAGGACCCGCGCCACCCGCCCAGGGTGCTGGCCTACCGCGGCGGCTATCTGCCGAGCGAGCGGCGGGCGGCCGAGCAGGCGATGCGCGCCGGGCGGGTGGATCTCGTGGTCAGCACGTCCGCCCTGGAGTTGGGGATGGACATCGGCGCACTGGATTGCGCGATCCTCAACGGCTACCCGGGCACGGTGGCCGCCACCTGGCAGCGCCTGGGGCGGGCCGGGCGGCGGCTGCGGCCCTCGCTCGGGGTGCTGGTGGCGACCAGTGATCCGCTCGATCAATACCTGGTGCGGCACCCGGAGTTCTTCTTCGACGCCTCCCCGGAGCACGCCCGCATCCACCCGGACCAACTCTTGATCCTCCTGGAGCAGGTGCGCTGCGCCGCCTTCGAGCTGCCCTTCCGCGACGGGGAGACCTTCGGCGCCGAGGACCTGACCGAGATGCTCGCCTATCTGCGCGACGAGGGCGTGCTCCAGCGCCAGGGCGACCAGTGGTTCTGGGTGGCGGACAGCTACCCGGCCAACGCGGTCTCGCTGCGCTCCGTGGCGGAGGGCAACTTCGTGGTGATCGACACCACCGGCGGCGCCCAGACCATCATCGCGGAGGTCGACTGGTCGAGCGCCCCCGGCACCCTCTATGTCGGGGCCATCTACATGATCCAGGCCCAGCCTTATCAAGTCGAACGCTTGGACTGGCCGGGGCGCAAGGCCTTCGTCACCCGGACCCAGGCGGACTATTACACCGACGCCATCGACTACACGCGGCTCAAGATCCTGGACCGTTTCGAGGGCCGCACCCAGGGCCTGGGGGTCGCCGCCAACGGCGAGGTCCACCTGGTGCGCCGCTACCCCGGCTACAAGAAGATCCGCTATTACAGCCACGACAACATCGGCTATGGCAACATCGACCTGCCGGACCAGGAGATGCATACGACTGCCGTCTGGTGGCAGGCGCAACCCCAGGCGCTGGAGTCGGCCCTTCCGGACCGCGCCCAGGCGATCGAGGGCTTCCTGGGCGCCGCCTATGCCCTGCACCACGTGGCCGCGCTACGCTCCATGGCCGAGCTCCACGACCTGGGCCGCGCCGTGGGCGACGGGCAGGGGACCTGGTTTGCGGTGACCGGCAACACCGGGCGCGGCCAGTTGCGCGGGCCGGACAATGCACCGGTGGACGGGGAGGGCGTGGACCGCTTCGAGCCGACGCTCTTTTTGTATGACAACTATCCGGGCGGTGTCGGGCTTTCGGCGCCGCTTTACGACGCGGCCGATGTGCTGGTCCGAGACGCGCGCGATCTGGTGGCCGGCTGCGGCTGCACCGGCGGTTGTCCGGCCTGTGTCGGACCCATCATGCTGGGGGATGAGGCGCGCGTCATTACGCCGCGGGCGGCGGCGTTGCGGGTGCTGGGGTTGTTGGAGGGCGCGGTTGCCGACGGGCCTGATGACCGCCTGCCGGACCGCACCTAGAATCAGGGATCGGTTCCTGGACTCAATTCCACCGGGCTGACCCGCGACTGAGGCCGAACAGCACGGGTCCCAACGTCGACAATCGGGTGCTTGCTTGCGCATATCCGTCAAGGACGTATTCTTTGTCCCTATGTACACTGTCGTCGAAACCCCACTGTTCACAAAGCTCTGGCCGCGTTACTGGCACGAAGTCCGAACGGGGCAACCTGTCCGCCAAGCACCTGTTGGAGATCAGACATGCCATCGAACACGCAACCCCTGACCGATGATGAACTGGAAGTGTTTGAAACAGGACGCGACCTGGGCGAAGACTTACTCGAATCGATCCGCCAGATGCACGCGGGCCTGGGTACTGTGGTGTACTCACCGATCATCGCTGCCCGCGAACGCTCCGGCCTGTCGCAGGCGCAGTTTGCGGTACTCTTGGGCGTGTCGGTGTGCACGCTGCATGAGTGGGAGCAAGGCCGCCGCCAGCCGAGCGGTGCCGCCAAGACGCTGCTCAAGCGAATCCTGGCTGGAACGGTTCCGTCCTGAGAGATACCCCGCTCCGCCTCGCCAGCGGGCCGGCCCTGTGCGGTATATTGTCGGCACGAGTTGGGCGGGTCTTGTGCCCGTGAACCGAGAGCCCCGAAAACGAAGGAGACTGAAGTGCTTGGAACCGTTCGTGACGCCTGCAAGATCCATCCGATGGTCCATGACTACCGGATGACCGAGGCCATCGAGAACCTCACGGACCTGATCGGCGGGGCCGGGGACGGGGCCGAGTTCTTCGCCAGGAACTACGTGACCCAGGGCATGGACACCCTGTTCCGTGAGGGCCTGCTGCGGCTGGCCGGTCGCTCCGACCAGGCCGCCTTTGAGTTGGCCCAGGCCATGGGCGGCGGCAAGACCCATCTCATGGTGGCGCTGGGTCTGCTGGCCAAGCACCCGCATCTGCGCGCCGGCGTCCTCCCTGTCGACCTGGCGGAGCGCCTGGACTTCGGCCCCGCCCGCATCGCCGCCTTCAACGGCCGCAACGACCCCGAGCACTACATCTGGGGTGAGATCGCCGAGCAGTTGGGTGAGGCCGACCGGGTGCGCCCCTACTGGATCGACGGTCCCCGCGGGATCGACGAGAAGAAGTGGATCGAGATCATCGGTGATGCGCCGACCCTGATCCTGCTCGACGAACTGCCGCCCTACTTGCTCAACGCCGACACCCGCCCGGTCGGCAAGGGCACCCTGGCCGATCTGGTGACCTACAGCATCAGCAACCTGCTGACCGCGGCGATCAAGCTACCGCGCTGCTGCGTGGTCATCGCCAACCTGTCGGGCAGCTACGAGGCCCAGACCAAGGACTTGGCGCGGATCATGTCCAACCTCCAGCAGGAGTCCCGGCGCCAGGCCCAGACCATCACCCCGGTCCAACTCGCCGGCAACGAGATCTACCAGATCCTCAAGAAGCGCCTGTTCACCGAACTGCCCGGGGACGCCCTGATCGACTCGGTCGGGGAGGCCTTCGCCGAGCAGGTCAAGGCCGCCGAGGACGGTGGCTACATCGCCGCACGGGCCATGGAGCAGGTCGCCGAGGAGGTCCGCGAGACCTACCCCTTCCACCCCTCCTTCAAGAACCTGGTGGCCCTGTTCAAGGAGAACGAGGGGTTTCGCCAGACCCGCGGTCTGATGCAGTTCACCGCCCGGCTGCTGCGCAGCGTCTGGAACCGGGAGGCCAACGACGTCTTCCTGATCGGCACCCAGCACCTGGATCTCAACGACCCGCAGGTCCGCGACGAGATCAGCCGTGTGAACCCGGCGCTCCTGCCCGCGGTGGTCAACGACATCGCCGACCAGGGCAACGCCCGCGCCGAGGAGATCGACGGCGATCTGGGCAGCGACGCCGCCACCCAGGTGGCCCGGCTCATCCTGTCCGCGTCCTTGTCCCGCGCCGTCGGTGCCCACACCGGCCTGACCCAGGCCGAGATCATCGAATACCTGGCCGCCCCCTACCGCAAGGCCGACGAATTCCTGGCTGGCCTGGAACGTCTACGCGACCGTGCCTGGTACCTGCATCGGGAGGGGGAGGGCTTCTATTTCAAGGAGACCGAGAATCTGGGGCGACGCATCGAGCGCGACGCCAAGCTGATCCCACTGCCCAAGCTGGAGCAGGCCCTGATCAACCGCCTGACCGGGCTCTTTCAGACTCAGAGCAAGTCCAAGGCGGCTTATCAGGAAGTCCAGATCATGCCCCGCCTGGATGACGTGAAGCTCTCCGGGGCGCGCATCCTGCTGGTGGTGCAGCCGGATGGGCGGACCCCGCCGGAGCAGATCCGCAACTTCTTCGTCTTCCAGCAGGAAAAGAACAATTGCCTGATCCTGTCCGGACAGGACAGCCACCTTGCAAACGAGGTCGATACCAGGCTGCGCGAACTGTATGCCGTCGAGAGGATCTTCAGCACCCTCAAGCCGGGCGATACCCTGTACGAGGAGGCCCGCGACAAGCTCGAAGAGTTGTCTGAGCGCTTCACCAAGGCCGTGTCCGGCGCCTACAACCGGCTCTTCTTCCCCGGCGGTGACGGGAGTGATCAAGGCGAACTCGTCATGGCCACCATCGACAACGGCCTGACCTTCGGTACGGGCGAACATGCCGCGGAGGCCCAGATCGAAAAGCTCCTGGCCAGTGCGCGCTGCAACAACAAGCTCGCCCTGGACATGCCGAACGAATTGCCCAACTACTGGTCCATGGCCGAGACCTACCTGTGGCCCGCCAAGGATCGCCGCTGCCCCTGGCGCGATCTCACCATGCGCGCCAAGACCGATCCGACCTGGCCCTGGATGCCAGGGGCGCGTGGGCTGGAACAACTCCGCGATGAGGCACTCAAGCAGGGCCGCTGGCGCCAGACCCCGGAGGGGCACATCGAGAAGGGGCCCTTCCCGGCCGAGAAGACCTCGGTGAACGCGACGCTCCAGGGGACCAACCGCGAGACCGGCGAGACCACCCTGTCGCTCACCCCCCGTAACGCCGGTGACAGCCCCCGCGTCTATGTTGCCAAGACCGCCGCGGTGTCGGACCAGGACCACCAGGTCCAAGACCTGGAGGACTATCGCACCCCTGAGGCGACGCTGTACTTCATCGCGGTGGACAGCGCCGGCAAGTACCAAGTGGGTGAGCCGACGCGCTGGACCGCGGACCTTACCGTCCGCCACGAAGTGCTCAACATCGCCGACTCGCGCAAGGTCGAACTACGCTGCACCCCTGCCGCCGAGATGCGCTATACCCTGGACGGCACCAACCCTAAAGAGGGGACCATTTACACGGAGCCCTTCCAGGTGCCGACGAAGGGCTGCACCATACTGATTGCAGCCAAGGCCGGCGAGGTGGAGAAGAGTGCCAAGATCCTGATCCCGTCGGCCGGCGACGACCGGGTCATCATCGACGAGCGCAAATCGGCACGCCTGGCCGATACCAAGCGGGTCTCGATCGACACGACGGACAAGGCGTTCGGTTTCATCCAGCACTTCAAGGACCGCCCCGACACCCTGCTCAGCGGTGTTCAGATTATCCTGGGCGAGGGCGAAAACGCCGTTCAGATCCGCTTCAACGAGCGCAAACTGACGGCCGCCGCCATCGAGATCGCCATCCGCGGTATCCGTGCCGCCCTGGGGGACGAGCAAGCCGCGGTCCAGATCCTGATCAAGGGCGGCGCCACCTTCGGCGACGGCTTTGCGCTCAAGGAATTCGCCGAGGTCGCGGGCATTGAACTCAAATCCGGCGACGTCATTCAGGATTAGGATGAAGAGGAATCCTCTTACGGAGACACGGAGACACAAAGTCGAAGAGGGGAAGGGGATAACCCGGAATCCGACGATTTCTCACGTCGAGGGTAGGTTCCAGATTAATGTGAAAGTCGCGCCGGCGCGCTGCCCCTTATGAAGTATTCCTTCTTCCTTCGTGTCTTTGTGTCTTTGTGAGAGATACTGAATTGGCTTTCACTGAACGTGCCGTCTACGCTCACCGCACCCTGGGCTTCGGCGTCCCCGCGACCTCCGATCCCCATCACTTCCTGGTCCAGATCCCACGCGGCAACGCCGCCCCCGTCTTGATCTGCGAGCACCTGGGGATGGGTTCGGAGACCGCCCGGGAGCAGGTCATCGACCGCGTCCTGCTGGAGCGCCACCGGTGGACGGCCATCCGTGCGGAGGTGAGCCGCGCCTTCAACGCCCGCCTCAAGGAGCACGACCTGGCCACCGGCACCTGGAAGATCGGCGACACCCCCGTGGACCGCCTGCTCGGCAAGGAGTTGTGCGTGCTGGCCTGGGCCATCGAGCGCCTGGACCCCGAGAAGATCGGCAGCGCCGTGCGCAACTGGCTGGCGCTGCGCCCCGAGGAGCGCTGGTGGCTGTTCGGCATGACCGCCGCGACCGTCGGCGGAATCGGCGATGCGGACCGGGGCTGGCGCGTCGCCTTGCGCTATGCCCTGGGCGATACGGCACAGAGCGAACTGTTCAAGCCGCGGCGCCTGCCGGAGAAGACCGGGCCGGGCGGGCAGGGGACGCTGCCCCTGTTCGATGACTAGGCTGCCTTTACCACCTCAACCGCCAGCCGCTTGTCCAATACTGCCAGCGCCGTTTCGATTTGTTCGATGCGACTGTGGTGCCGAAAGGAAAGCAGATGATCCACCAGCGTTGGCGCGATATTGAGCTTCCGAGCCAGGTCCGCCCTAGGCATGCCCGCCGCGATCAGCGCGTTGTGGAGAGCAACCTTGCCCGCGATAACCACCGGCAGGACGACGACAGGCTGATGCTCGGCCGGCGCCGAGGGTTCGGGGATGCGTTCACGCCGTTCGACAAAGACCTCAAACGCCGTTGTCAGGGCGTCGACCGCGTTGCGCAGCGCCTCCGTCGCGTCGCCGCCCACCGTATGGGTGAAGGGGATATCGGCAAAGCCCGCGATCACGGTATCGGTTTCGGGGTCTCGTTCCAGGGTTGCCGGGTAGCACAACATCAGGGATCTCCTTCAGTCCAGACCTAAGTCTTTCTTGATTGCCTTTACGAGGGGATTGGGAATCTCCTTTGATCCGTGGAACGGAAACACCGAATTTCTGCCGTTCAATTCCACATGCAAGTGGCTGCCGTTACCGGGACGGAATCTGGCCCCCTGCGCTGCCAGCCACCGTTTGAATTCGCTGTATTTCATCGCCAGGCGCGCGGCTCTTATACTGAAGGCCCCGGCTCCGGGATGCTCTGGATGGCCGTGCGCAGTCGTTCATCGGGTCGCGGCGGGGCATCGAGTCGCGCCTGGAGGGCGACGAAGGCCGCGGGGCCCACGCGCACCAAGGACTGTTCCGGCAAGTCGTGCTCGTCGGGCATGGCGGCGGGTTCTTGGGCTGTCGGCATGGTGTTTCCTCCTGGTTGGCGCGATACTAGCAGTCGCGTGACGCGACTGTCACCACCGATAACAGAGACCAGCGGAATGCGCCATGCCCCTTACGCATCGGTGCCCCCCCCAGTCCACCCCCGACCGTCTCCGACCCTTCGCCCTCAAGGACGCCCCGGCCCTGATCGAGGCGGTGTTTCCGGCGCAGAAGGTCTCGTTCGAGGCGCAGCGCGAGCGCAAGGCCGGGGCGGGGCAGACGCTCACCGCGCTGGGTTCCTACTGGAAGGGTCGCAAGCCGCTGATTCTGATGCGGGCCATCGTGCTGGGCAGCCTGCGGCCGCAGCCCTATGATCCCGAGCGGGACCCGGCGGGTTTCGAGAGGCGCGGAGACACGGAAGAGAAGATTCTCTCACAAAGACACAAAGGCACAAAGAAGAGAAGAATTCTCTCACAAAGACACAAAGACACAAAGAAGAGAAGATTAATGAGCTTTATGTTAATAGCGTATGGGTTTTCCATGATCTAGTCCGTTTCTTTTCTTCTCTGTGTCTTTGTGTCTTTGTGAGAGAATCTTCTTCTCCGAGCCCCAGTGAGAGATATTCAGGAATTGCAGAATGACGGTTGACGTAATGAGCGATGCGGCCGGCGGGCCATGCCGACTCCAGCCCTTTGCCTTGCGAGAGGCCCCGGCCCTGATCGAGGCGGTGTTTCCGGCGCAGAAGGTTTCATTCGCACGGAAACACGGTAGAAAGAATTCTCTCACAAAGACACAAAGACACAAAGAAGAGAAGATTACGGAGTTATCTCGGGGGGTGGTGAGGTGGTTGCTTTGCCGGAATCATTATTTCGGGTAGCCTTATTTTAATAGCGTCTTGGATTGCCGTGAGCTACTCCGCTTCTTTTCTTCTTCGTGTCTTTGTGTCTTTGTGTCTTTGTGAGAGAATCTTCTTCTCCGCGTCCCAGTGAGAGATACTCAGGAATTGCAGAATGACGGTTGACGTAACGAGCGATGCGGCCGGCGGGCTATGCCGACTCCAGCCCTTTGCCTTGCGCGAGGCCCCGGCCCTGATCGAGGCGGTGTTTCCGGCGCAGAAGGTCTCGTTCGAGGCGCAGCGCGAGCGCAAGGCCGGGGCGGGGCAGACGCTGACCGCGCTCGGTTCCTATTGGAAGGGCCGCAAGCCGCTGATCCTGGTAAGGGCCATCGTGCTGGGCAGCCTGCTGCCGCACACTGACGACCCCGAGAAGGACCTGGAGATATTCGAGAAGCTGATGGCCTTCGACGAGGGCGGACTGGCGCGGCGGGAGCCGAAAATCAGCCCGGCCGACATCGCCCAACGGGTCGCATTGGAGGAGCCCTGGAACTACTTCATTGCCTCACTCAAGGGCAATTCGCGGGATGCCGAAGAGGCCCTTGCTCATCGTGCCGACCATAGTGAAACAGGAGGTCGAGGCTTTAGCCGGTCGCCGCCGCTACGCGGCCCGCTTCCGGCTAAAGCCTCGACCTCCAGTTCGGGGCTTGGGAGCGATGATGATGGCCCCGAACCGATCGCCGACGCTCAGTTTCCGCTCGACCTGGACCTCTATCCGGGGCTGAGCATCCGCTGGCGCCGGGACATCGACCCGACGGACAAACTCGACCTGCTCGCCCGCGCCCTGGCGACCTGGCCCACGTATGAGGAGCGCGCCGGCCTGTGCAAGCGCCCGGAGGAGATGGACCAGACGGCACTCTACGCCCCGATCTGGCCGGCGGTGAACGCCCACCTGGGGCACCTGGGGGTCGAGGCCCATTCGCATCAGGAATTGGTCGAGCAGTTGGGCATCCTGCGCTACGGGCACCGGCCGCGGGTCGGTGACACCTTTTGCGGCGGCGGCTCCATCCCGTTCGAGGCCGCACGGCTGGGGTGCGATGTCTATGCCTCGGATCTGAATCCCATCGCCTGCATGTTGACTTGGGGGGCGCTCAATATCATCGGCGCCGCACCGGAGAAACGCGCCGAGATCGAGCGGGCGCAGCGGGAGGTGGCTAAAAAGGTCGATCGTATCATCACGAGACTTGGTATCGAGCACGATAGTCAGGGCAACCGGGCCAAGGTGTATCTCTACTGCTTGGAGACTCGCTGTCCGGAAACCGGCTGGATGGTTCCCATGGCGCCGAGCTGGGTCATTTCAAAAATCAACAATGTGGTAGCAAAGTTGGTTCCTGACCGGCTAGAACGACGGTTCGATATCCAGATTTTAGCGGGCGTTTGCTCTGCGGAAATGCGCGCAGCTGAACAGGGAACGGTGCGCGATGGCAATCTGGTCTACGAGCTTGATAGCAAGACACACCGTATTCCCATCAAGACCCTACGCGGAGATTATCGCGACGCCGACAGCAACACCGCGAATCTCCTGCGTCGCTGGGAAGATCGTGACTTCGAGCCACGGCCAGCAGATATTTTTCAGGAACGGCTCTATTGTATTCAGTGGATCACGAAAAAATCGTTGGGTCAATCTCGAAAACAGACTTTTTTTGCTTCCGTGACCGAGGAAGACCTGGAGCGTGAGCACCTACTCGACACTATCGTCACAGCTAGTTTAGCTCGCTGGCAAGAGAAAGGTCTCGTTCCCGATATGCTCATTGAATCAGGTGATGAAACGACCCGTCTTCATCGGGAGCGCGGTTGGATGTATTGGCACCAGCTCTTCACATCAAGGCAACTGCTTACCTTCGCGCTTTACAAGAAATGCACCGTCCGGCTTGTTCATCCTGCTCTTATCCCAGCGATCTTCGCAATCCAGTCAAAAGCCATTGAATGGAATACCAGACTTTGTCGATGGGCGACATCGGAGCGTCACGAGAACCAAGTCAACACGTTCTCGAATCAGGCATTGAACACGCTCTTTAATTTTGCTGTACGCGCCCATCTAAATTTGGAGAACCACAGTATTTTTGATTTCGGGTCAGCGAATCTGCCTGTGTCCACAGAGACGGTGATTAAGGCGGTGCCCGCCGATCACCTATCAGACAGCGCAGACCTATTCATTACTGACCCACCGTACGCCGACGCGGTGATGTACCACGAAATCACCGAATTCTTCATCGCCTGGCTGCGCAAGAATCCGCCACCCCCGTTCAACGAATGGACTTGGGACTCCCGCCGCGACCTTGCCATCAAGGGTTCCGGCGATGACTTCCGCCGCAGTATGGTCGACGCCTATAGGGCCATGACCGATTACATGCCGGACAACGGCATGCAATGCGTGATGTTCACCCACCAGGACAGCGGCGTCTGGTCCGACATGGTGAGCATCTTCTGGGCCTCGGGATTGCAAGTGGTTGGCGCCTGGTACATCGCCACAGAGACCAGTTCAGAACTCAAAAAGGGCGGTTACGTACAGGGCACCGTGATCCTGATGCTGCGCAAGCGCCCGGCCGGTGACCGCGCCGGCTTCAAGCAGCGGATACTGCCCGAGGTCAAGCGGGAAGTGGACGCCCAGATCAAGCAGATGATGCACCTGAACACGGAGACGCAGACCAAGATGGGCGCCCCGGTCTTCAACGACTCGGACCTGCAGATGGCCGGCTATGCGGCGGCACTCAAGGTGCTGACCGGCTATACCAGCATCGGCGGCGAGGACGTGACCGCCTTGGCGCTCCGCCCACGGCGCAAGGGCGAGACCACCGTGGTGGATGAGATCGTCGCGCAGGCGGCCGAGACCGCCAACGGGCTGCTGGTCCCCGAGGGCCTCGCACGCGAGACCTGGGCAGCCATCGGCGGGATGCAGCGCTTCTATCTGCGGATGCTGGACATGGAGACCACCGGGGCGGCCAAACTCGACAATTACCAGAACTTCGCCAAGGCGTTCCGGGTCGCCGACTACGCCGCGGTGATGGCGAGCATCAAGCCCAACGCGGCGCGGCTGAAATCCGTCACCGAGTTCCAATCCCGGGACCTGACCGACCGCACCGAGATCGGTCCGACCCCGCTCGGTGCCCTGATCGTCACCATCCAGGAATTCCTGGCCGAGAAGGACCCGGCGGTCGTCATGGCCAACCTGCGCGACGCCCTGGTGGACTATCTGGACAAGCGCCCGGTGCTGATGACCATGGCCGACTTCATCGCCGCCAAGGCCCGCGGCCCCGAGATCCGCCGCGCCGCCGAGGCCATCGCCAGCCGCATCCGTCACCAGCGGCTACAATGACCGCGGACGATTCCTCACGGGGGCACGGAAGAAAGAGAAGAAGATACTCTCACAAAGACACGGAGACACAGAGAAGAGAAGGTTCTCTCACGAAAACACGGGGCACGGAAGAAAGAGAAGAAGATTCTCTCACAAAGACACGGAGACACAAAGAAGAGAAGATTCGGATAATGTCTTCGGAATCGTGTCTGCAGACTCGTGTGCGGCCTTGCAGGGGCTTTGGTAGAAATAGTACGCTTGGTATTACGTCCACGGTTTTTCTGTCTGCTTTTTTTTGTCTTCTTTGTGTCTTTGTGTCTTTGTGAGAGAATCTTCTTCTCTTTTATACCCCCGTGAGAGAACTGAAATGAATGAGAACGAGATTGGGGCGATCGTTGTGGATTGTGCCGTCAAGGTCCATATGCGGCTCGGGCCTGGACTGCTGGAGAGTGTCTATGAGGCGGTGTTGGCCTATGAGTTGGGAAAGCGGGGGTTGTCCGTCGAGCGGCAGGTTTCGGTCCCGATCTTCTACGATGACATCTGTTTCGAGGAAGGCTTCCGGGCGGATCTGATCGTCGCCCGCAAGGTCATCTTGGAACTCAAGTCGATCGAGTGCGTCACCAACGCGCACAAGAAACAATTACTCACCTATCTGCGCCTGACCGGGATGAAGCTCGGCTATCTCCTGAACTTCGGCGAGGCCCTGATGAAAGATGGCATCACCCGAACCATCAACGGCCAGCTCGGGTGAACAGAACCTCTCACGGAAACAGGGAAGAAAGAAAAAGATATTCTCTCACGGAGACACGGAGACACGAAGTAAGAAAGATCAGGATTAAGATCGTGAGGACGCTCGGTGAGTTGGGGTGGAACTTGGCTGAAAGCACCGCGACGACAGGAAGAAACTGCTCTGAAGCAGACAGCATTCAGTTCGCTATTAATAGACCTCAAGATGTTCATCACATTATTCTTTTCTTTCTTCCTTTGTGTCTCCGTGTCTTTGTGAGAGAATCTTCTTCCTCTTCTCTATTCTTTTCTTTCTTCCTTTGTGTCTCCGTGTCTTTGTGAGAGAATCTTCTTCCTCTTCTCTGCTGTGCCTCCGTGAGGGATAGATGACCATCCGCCGCCTGTCCTCGCGCACCGATCGGCTCGATCAGAGTTTCCTGGCCGAACACCTCCAGGACGCGCGCAGCTACCGGCGCATCGCCGGCTATTTCACCAGCTCACTGTTCGAGGTCGCCCACGAATGGCTGGAGTCGGTGGCGGACGTGCGGATCGTCTGCAACGTGGACCTGACCCCGGAAGACCTGAAGGTCGCCCAGGTGCGCGAGGCGCGGATGCTTGGGCGCTGGAACGAGCGCTCGATCGAGGCCGAGTCCCTGATGAACCGGGAGCGCTACCAGCGTCTCGACGCCTTCCTGGCCCGCCGCGGCCAGGTGATCCGGGTGGCGCCGGACAGCATTTGCGGCTTCGTGCACGGCAAGGCCGGGGTCATCGAGCGGGCTGACGGGCGCCGGGTCGGCTTCATCGGCTCCATGAACGAGACCCGCCACGGCTGGCAGGAGCACTATGAGATCCTCTGGGAGGACGACTCTCCCGAGGGGGTGGCCTGGATCGAGGCCGAGTTCGAGTTTCTGTGGAACGCGGCCCGTCCACTGCCGGAGGCGGTCTGTCGGGAGGTCCGGCGCCGCGGCCGACGCACCGAGGTCGGGCTGCCGGCCATCGAGGCCGAAGAGACCCTGGCCCCTGCCGCCCTGATCGAGTCCCCGCTGTACCGCGAGGGCATGGCCCTGCAACCCTGGCAACAGGGGTTCGTGACCGAGTGCCTGCGCCATTACAACGATCATGGTCAGGTGCGCCTACTGCTGGCCGATGAGGTCGGTCTGGGCAAGACACTGTCGCTCGGTACCGCGGCCCTCACCCTGTGTCTGCTGTCCGAGCGGACGGCGCGCCGCCGCAAGCCCATCGTGGTCTTCGCCCCCGCGACCCTGTGCGAACAGTGGCAGACGGAGATGATCGACAAGCTCGGGATTCCCTGTGCCCGCTGGCATTCCACGCGCAAGGTATGGCTCGACCCCGAGGAGCGGGCGATCTCCCCGGGCGGGGCTGAGCACATCGCCCGCTGTCCCTTGCGTATCGGGATCGTCTCCACCGGGCTCATGGTGCAGCCGTCGAAGGAAAAGGAGGTCCTGACCGGATTGAGCTTTGATCTCGTCATTCTGGACGAGGCCCACAAGGCACGCTCGCGCCAGGGCTACGGCCAGAAGGCTGGAGAGCCGAACGAGTTGCTCGCCTTCATGCACACGGTCGCCAATCGAGCCGATCACGTCCTGCTCGGCACCGCCACGCCCATCCAGACCCAGGCCGAAGACCTGTGGGACCTGGTGCGGGTGCTGCACCGGGGCAGCAACGGCTTCGTGCTCGGCAACGAGCTGGCCACCTGGCACAACCCGGGGCGCGTGCTGCCCATCCTGTGCGGCGAGGAGCGGGTCCTGGATCTCCACTCAGGCTGGCGGTTGCTGCGCTCGCCGCTGCCGACCATGGAGTCCACCAACGAGCCCAACGCCCGCCGACTGTTCCGCAACTTGCGCGAAGAACTCGGGCTGCGTCGGACCGAGCATCTGGCGGGCGCCTTGCCGTTGCTGTCCGAAGAACTGCGCGACGATCTGGAGACCGAGCTTGAGCGGGTGATCGACGGCGCCTCTTTCTTTCAACGCGAGAACCCCTTCGTCCGCCATGTGGTCCTGCGCAAACGTGCGACCCTGGAGGCCCAAGGGCTGCTCGACAAGATCGCGGTCAACGTCCATCCGGAAGGCGGACTGATCGAGGACCCGCACCGGTTCAACGCCTTATTCCAGGCGATGGCGCTACGCACTTCGCCGGATTTCGACCGGGCCTATGAGGAAGCACGCGCCTTCGGTCGCGTGCTCGCCAAGCGCGGCAAGGGCGGCGGCTTCATGAAGAACCTGATGGAGCAGCGGGTCTGTTCAAGCCGGGTAGCCGGTATCAATACTGCGACCACCCTGCTCGCGGGGCGTCAGGTTCAAGAAGAAACGGAAGACGCCGAGACTGAACTTGCGATCCAAACCGACGCGGAGCGGGCCGCCCTCGAAAGCCTGATCGCCGCCCTGAACGGCATGGACGATGATCCAAAGCTCCTGGCGATCCGGTACTACCTGCAAGACGAGGGGTGGCTCGAACTCGGCTGTATCATCTTCAGCCAGTATCACGACACCGCCCGGTGGGTGGCCGACTCCCTGGCCGCGGAGCTTCCGGGCGAGGTCATCGGGCTCTATGCCGGCGCCGAGCGGAGCCGCCTGTATCGGGATGGGCAGGCGGTCGGTATCGCCCGTGAGGCCCTGAAGCGGATGGTCGCCGACCATGATATCCGCATCATGGTCGCCACCGACGCCGCCTGCGAGGGCCTGAACCTCCAGACCCTGGGGACCCTGATCAACGTCGATCTGCCCTGGAATCCGACCAGACTCGAACAGCGCATCGGCCGTATCAAGCGCTTTGGCCAAACCCGCTCGAGCGTGGATATGCTGAACCTGGTCCACCAGGGTACGGTGGACGAGAAGGTCTATGAGCGCCTCTCCGAGCGCATGCGCAACCGCTACGACCTGTTCGGCGGTCTGCCGGACACCATCAAGGACGACTGGATCGACGACATCGAGACCCTGGGTGAGAAGATGGACCAGTACATCGAAGAACGCCGCCAGGCGACGGGCTTCGATCTGCGCTACAACGACAGTATCAAGCCCAGCGACGACGCCTGGCGGGACTGTGCGGCGGTGCTGGCGCGCCGGGATCTCGACAATTTGATGCGGCAGGGGTGGGGAGGTTAGAGCGTCAACGCCAGTGGCTACTCTCATCTTGCTTGATGTGCGCGAGTCATTGACCCGACGATGCTGAAGGTTCCGCACTATAATGACGGGGATTCTTGATCATGGGCTTTGAGGAGCGGCTGCGGCGTATCCGCGCCCCGGCGGCAGTCCCGGACGCCGGCGCGGCGGCGCCGTCGTCCGACGGGCCCTCGCTCACGCAGCGGCTGCGGCGGCTCTCGACCGGGCGGACGACGCCTGCCCCGGCCGCGCCCAGCACCCCCGACGAGTCCGCGCTCGCCGCGGCCCTGGGCGCCGCGCTCCTGTGCCCCGGGGTGCTGTGCCTGGAGCGGCGCCTCGACCCGCGCCTGCGCCACGGGCGGGTCTTGCTCGGGTCTTCCCATTGCCCCCAAGACCCGCCCTGGACCCAAGCCCCTCCTGTCGGGTGGATCAGCGCAGCGCAGCCACCGCAGGCCCAGTCACCAGGCGACTGGCTCTGCCTCGACACCGAGACCAGCGGCCTGGCCGGCGGTACCGGTACCTGGGCCTTTCTGACCGGGCTGCTGCGCCCGGACGGCCCCGGGTGGTGCCTGCGCCAATACCTGCTGACCCGGCTCGACGCGGAGTCGGCCTATCTGGAGCGGATCGCCGCCGAACTGGTCGTGCCCGTGCGCCTGCTGACCTACAACGGCCGCACCTTCGATGCCCCGCTGCTCGCCACCCGCTTCCGGCTCGCCGGCCGCGCGGACCCCCTGGTCGGACTGGCGCACCTGGACCTGCTGGCCCCCACGCGCCGCGCCTTCGCCCGCGTCTGGCCCGACTGTCGGCTCGCCACCGCCGAGTCGCGCCTGCTCGGGGTGCAGCGCGACGGCGACCTCCCCGGGTCCGCCGCCCCGGCCGCCTGGCTCGGCTGGCTGCGGCGCGGGGAGACCGGACCCCTGGCCGCCGTCCTGCGGCACAACCGGGCGGACCTGCTGTCGCTGGCCGGGCTGCTGCCGGTCCTGGAAGCGGTCTACCGGGACCCGGGCGCCTTCGGTGCCGACTGCCGGGCGGTCGCCGCCGCCCACCTGGCCCGTGGTGACGAGGCGCAGGCGCTACGGATCCTGGCCGCCAACCGGCGCGGCCTGGACGCACCGGGTCTGCACGACCTGGCGCGGCTCTATCGCCGGAGCGGCGACTGGGGCCCGGCGCTCGGCATTTGGGAGGACCTGGCGGCGCGCGGCGACGCCGCGGCCCGCGCCGCCCTGGCGCGCTTCCACGAGCACCAGGGAGGTGACCTGGCCCGCGCCCTGGACCTCACCCAGACCCTGCCCCCGGGGGCGGAGCGGGAGCGGCGCGGGGCGCGTCTGCGCGCGAAGCTGGAACGCCGTGGGGCCGGGTTGCAGATCGCGTTGGCGATCGACGGCGAGGCCTTGATCGTAATTCCGGCCAGCGGCGTGCGTAGTCAGGGCTTCCAGCCCTGACGGTGTCAGGCCAAGATGGCCTGACTACGCACCCGGCGAGCCCAAGCGGCCGGAATCTTGATCGAGGCCGCCGGGGGCCTTGATC
>Ga0247837_1001448_pt1 | contig 48866 bp, 41 predicted proteins | sample LaCtaG_2_FD_187115 | JGI IMG/M metagenome (GOLD analysis project Ga0247837, IMG submission 187115) | Freshwater microbial communities from meromictic Lake La Cruz, Castile-La Mancha, Spain - LaCruzMarch2015_14.5m | ecosystem: Environmental > Aquatic > Freshwater > Lake | place: Spain: Castile-La...
ACCGATGCAATAGGAAAAGATTTAGGAATATTAGCTGCAGAAACTGTTTTTAACGCACAAGAAGGTAAACCTACTTTTAGGGCTGAATTTAGCAGTGGTGGACACCCTAATTTAATTTGGAAAAAAGGTAAGTTTCAAGGTGTGGAAATTCAAAAAAGCTTGGATGGGGTAAACTTTACCAAGTTAGACAAAGATTTTAGCCCTGATTTTATTGACAAAAGCCCATTGCCCGAAGCTGGCAAATCTACTATATGGTACTACCGAATGATTTATATACTAAATGACGAAATAGTAGGTACCTTTAGCGATGTAGTTGCAGTAACTGTAAATGGATACTAGAAATAAAAGCTAATAGCATTACAAAACCTTTTATAATTAAAAACAAAAGCCTAGAAGTTTTCTAGGCTTTTTTTATAAACTTATATTTTGTCCTCGGTGGGTTGCAGATAGTTATCGGGACCAATCTATCGAAAAGTAGATTGGTGAGGACACCACGGATACAAATGTTTTAAATTTAAAAAATATAAACGAGTTTTTTTTAGATGACTTTGCCGATTTGAAATAAAAAAAAATAACGCTTAACCAACTTCAAGTTTACAATCTGTTTCAAGATTATTCAATTAAAAGCAAAACAGCACAAACAATATAAAAAAAGAAGTAAATTTGAAAAAATAATGGAAAATAATGGAAATATTAGGTAACGATAAACATAAAATAATATATGCAGATGCTTTAGAAGCTTTAAAAACACTGCCTGACAATTCTGTGGACTTAATTTTTGCAGATCCACCATACAATATTGGAAAAAATTTTAATGGGAAAATTGAAAAATGGGAAACAGAAGAAAGTTACTTAGAATGGTGTTATGAATGGCTTGACTTATGTGTTCAAAAACTAAAGCCAAATGGAAGTTTTTATGTAATGACTGCCACTCAATTTATGCCATATTTTGACATTCATTTGCGAAAAAAACTAACAATACTTTCTAGGCTAGTTTGGTCGTATGACAGTTCGGGAGTTCAAGCCAAAAAATATTATGGTTCCATGTATGAGCCTATATTGTTTTGTGTAAAAGATAAAAATAATTACATATTCAATACAAACGATATTTTGGTTGAAGCAAAAACAGGTGCAAAGCGAAAACTAATTGATTATCGCAAGTCAATTCCAACTGTATATAATTCAGAAAAAGTTCCAGGAAATGTTTGGGAATTTTCAAGAGTTCGTTACAGAATGGACGAATATGAAAATCATCCAACTCAAAAACCAATTGCACTATTAGAAAGAATAATAAAAGCAAGCTCAAATGAAGGAGATTTAGTTTTAGATCCATTTTCAGGAACTTTTACAACTTGTTTTGTTGCAAAAGAACTTGGTAGAAATTCCATTGGCATAGAATTACAAGATGAATATGTAAAAATAGGTTTGAGAAGATTACAATTAGCCGAAGAATTCAAAGGAGAAAAACTAGAAAAAGAAATAAGAACTTTTGAATCGGAAAAAATGGCATCACAACAAAATTTAAACTTATTTGAAACAAATGGAACATATATTCACAGCTAATATTAAAGGAATTTTACAGAAAAATTTTGAAAAAAATGCAGATGATATTTTTGAAAAAAGTCAACTCATTCAGTACATAAACGAAAAAACTAGGTCGGCAGGTAGAGGTTCAAAAGCAAGGTCAAGTTTTGCTAATATTTATGCCATTTATGTAATTATTGAGGATTACATATCAAATGGATTTAATAAAAAAGGCAACTATTCAAAGTACGAAGGGGCGTTATTTAATAAACTTTTTGCAAGACAAAGAGAATTGCCTTTTGGAAACAAACTACAAAATCATGCTTTGAATAATCGAATGAATTCAGAGTTTGAAAAGTTCTTTCCAAGTTCTGATTATAAACCAATTTTAAGAGATCAAGCAACTAATAGATATTGGATAAACGAAAATTTGCTGAAAATAAAAATTGGAAAATCAAATTTAAATATAGCTACTACTATTATTGAAATAATAAACGAATACACAAAGACAAAACAGGATGATTTTCATCGTTTTGTTATACAATGTAAAACACTTCAAGACATTGAAAACACTACACCAGAAAAGGTAGAAGAATTTATAATTGGATTACTTGCACCAAATGTAGATGCACGACTTTTTGAAATTATAAGTTATTCTATTCTCAAATTTTATTACCATGACCAAAACATTATTTGGGGGTATGAAATGGATAAACTCAATACGGAAAACTTAAAACTATACAAAACAGGACGAACCAATGCAAATGATGGAGGTATTGATTTTGTAATGAAACCTTTGGGCAGATTTTTTCAAGTAACAGAAACATTAGATTTCAAAAAATACTTTCTTGATATTGACAAAATTCAAAAATATCCAATAACTTTTGTAATTAAATCAGACGAAGAAGTTGAAACTTTAAAAAAGAAAATTCAAGCCAATGCTAACAAAACATACTCAATCAATGCAATAGTTGAAAAGTATATGGCATGTATTGAAGAAGTAATAAATATTCCTATGCTTAATGTAAGATTTAATGAAGCAGTAAAACAAGGTTACATAAATAACATACTTGACGAAATTGTATTACAAAGCAAAGTTGAGTTTAATTATTCGGAAGAAGAAGATGAAGAATAAGAAAAGTATTTAATTACCAGCCGTTCGGGATTTGCAATTCCGAATTATTTAGCAAAGGATTTGTAATCCTTGTATTAAATTGGTGTTTTTTTTGTGTAACAAGTTGTTGGTGTCGCTACGCTAAAAACCCAATCTATTTAAAAACTAAAAAATGCGCTGTAATTTGAAAAAAATTTAGTTGATTGCGATTATTTTACAGTCAATATGAACAAGAAACTATTTAGCCTGTTTTTAGCAACCTTTTTATTTTACACTACTGTTTTTGCTAGCCGCAATACGGTTATTATTTCTACCCTTTCCAACAATGTGGTGTGTGACCCAAGTACTGAATTTACCATTTATGGCCCAAATACTAGTAGTGCACGTTGGCAAACTGCTGTAGATACTACACAAACTCCTGGACAAATATTTGAATACACTTCTGGCATTGTTGTTACACAATCGGACTCTGTTTTGTATTACCGCAGGCTAAGTTCTGATTACAGCGATACTAGTAATTGGTACAAGGTGCGTTATATTTCAAAACCAATTGTAACCAATTTAGCTAGTTATAGCATGTGTAATGGTGCAAACACTCAATTAACGCTAACAGCAAATACTCCTTGTACGTTTAGTTTTTTGCCCATAACAACTATAAATGGCACAACTGGTGCTTCAGCTGGAACTGGTGCTCAAATAAATCAAGTATTAAATAATTCAAATAGTAGTTCTACCGGTGGCATTGTGTATCGTATAACGCCAACGGCTATTGATGGAGGCTGTGTAGGCATAGTAAAAGACATTACTTATAATGTTTTACCCAAACCACAAATTACTAATATTGCTGCGCAAAATGTTTGTAGCGGTGCTGTATTAAGTATTCCTTTAACTGCTAGTGTGCCTTCTGCCTTTAATTGGACCAACCAATCGATGGGTTCAGGAATTACTGGAGCTAAAGATTCGAGCGGAACAACCATGCTTATAAAACTATTTAACGCAAGTAATGTTACAAATGGCACTGCTGTTTATGCAGTTGATGCGAGTTCAATTGCAGGTAATTGCAAAAGCAATCCGGTTAATTTTACCATTACAGTGAGGGCTCTTCCAACCATTAGCAGTTTTGCGGGAGACACCATTTGCAGTGGCCTCGTTAACGAACAAGTTTATTTTCAAAACTCCATTTATAGCAATATTGTATGGTCTACCGTCCAATCTCAAGGTGTAGTTGGAGCGCAAAGTGGAACAGGTTTTGTTATGCGCCAATCATTAGTTAATAACAGCACAACAACCTATGGTTTTGTTGATTATTTAATTAATCTTACAACAGTCAGTGGTAGTTGCAGCACCAATAATTTACCATTGAAACTTTATGTTGCGCCCACACCAAAAATAGTTGGGCCAACCACTAAGTTAATTTGTAATGGAAGCAATACAAACCTAATTCCAACCACAGATTACCCTGGAGTTTTTATATGGACGTTAGGCGCAAAAACAGGTAATATTAATGGAGCTGCAACCATGTTACAATCTAAAACTGGCATTTTTCAAACACTTACCAACAGTGGAACAACAACTGGTAGCCAAGAATATTTGGTAAAACATGTATTAGCCGATGCCCAGTGTGGAAGCGAACCAAAATCAATCACAATTTCTGTTAGCCCTATATCAAATACAATTACACTAAACGACACTATATTAAATGCCTGTAACGGAACTCCCTTTAGCGATTCTATTCGTTCCTCTCCGCAAGCAAGTTTTTATTGGAATCCAATTCAAAACAACCAAATAAATGGTGCCATTGCCGACAGTGGTGTGGTATTGAAACAAACCTTATTTTTACAAAACAGAACTTCAGCCACACAGGAGTTTATGTTGTGGCCTTATATAGGAAATGAAGGATGCAGTGCAAATCCAATAAGCATTAAAATGAATGTGTTTGCATTGCCACGAGCAAGTTTTACCTATGTATTATTAAACGATTCCTTTTATTTTTTGCCTACCGATACTGCCTTAACAAATTATAGTTGGAGTTTTGGTGATAGTAGTTTTTCAAATAAAAAAACACCAATCCATCAATATACAAAAGCGAGAAAATATTTAGTAAAATTACAAACCAATAATGCCAATGGATGCTTGAACGATAGCGCGTTTGAAATTGTGTATGCGCCAGTAGGTTTAAATGAATTATGGTTAAACAAACAGGTAAAACTTTATCCAAATCCTGCTTCAGATATTGTTACTTTAAATATAGACAACATAGGAAATGATATTATAATTGTAAATGTATATAATGTAGTTGGGGCTTTAGTAAAATCAGATCGACTGAATAAAACCAACCAACAATTTAATATAGCAGATTTAAGTAATGGAGTTTATGTTATTGTAATTAAATACAAAGAAAGTACATTAAGTCAAAAACTAATCATTCAAAGATAAAATTGGCGGCAAATAACAACAATGGTTTTTTTAGTTTCTAGTAACATTTTGTAAAAAAATACTTCCCTTCCAAAGCCTCAATTGTTAACTGTGATATTTAAAGAACGTATATTTATGCCTGAAAACACCCAATTCAAATGTATTTGTTGTGGAAAAATTCACGAAGAATGGCCTGCTTTAACTTATATATCGCCAGACAATTACAACTGTTTATCAGAAAATGAAAAGAACAGCATTGGATATTTAGATAATGACTTTTGTGTAATAAATCATGACGACCAAATTGACAGATTTATTCGTTGCACTTTAACCCAAAAAGTGAACGACCATTGTGAAAATTTGGATTATGGTCTTTGGGTTTCACTAAGTGAAAAAAGCTATTTGGATTACGAAGAGAACTTCAAAAAAGAAAGCGAAGAGAAAGTATATTTTGGTTGGCTTTGTAACAACATAAACGGTTATGAGTTTTCAGAAAGTATTCCTGTGAACGTTATTACTAGAAATGATGGTTTGAGACCTGAATTGTTTCCTCATGAAAATTTTGAGCATTTGTTTGTAAAAGATTATTACAATGGAATTTCAAAAACAGAAGCTGAAATGCGAATTTCAGAAATGTTAGGAAATGTAATTGATAAAAATAATGGAAAAGGGAAAGTTGAAAACAAAAAGTGGTGGCAAGTTTGGAAATAAATAAAAAACAACAGTAACAGCACCTATAAGAAATTGACAGGTCAGAGTTACGAAGATACCTTTTTGGTTTATGGAAACTTGGTTCTTCGCAACAATATTCGTGCTGAAAGGCGCTAACTTCTTGTAACTGCAAATCAGTAACAGACATTATATGACAACTACATACGAATTGACAAACGAACAAAGAAAATACTTAGGGCTTGACCCGATATTGAAACATTGGGATAAGGTTGTTTTAAGTGGTGACACATATCGCCCAGAAAGTATCTTATATTTTGACAAGGACACAATTAAAAGACATATTGTTTCAACTGAAAAAGAATATTTTGAAAAGCAATATGACGAACTAACAAAAGACAGAAGTATTCTTTTACCTAAAACAAATAAAGGGAAAGAAAAGAAATTAACCGCTTCAGTTTTGGAACAACGACAGCCGACAGGTTTATATCTGAGTATAAGTTGCGGACATTTGAAAATTGGAAATTATAATTCTCAAACTACATTTTATTCAAGCCATTAGGACAGTGAACAACAATTCGAGAAAAGTATATTTGAAATAGTAAACGACTTTATTGAAAGTTCGCCAGAGAATCACTTCATAGAAATTGAGAAATACAAGAAACTAAAACGACAGAATAAAAAGTTTAAATCAGGTGACTATTTCTGCTTCAAAGTTGACAGGATAAATTATGGCTTTGGAAGAATACTTCTTGATGTGAATAAAATAAGAAAAAAGAAATTAATAGATAACTTTCACGGCTTGAATTTATTAATGGGACCACCTGTTATTTTGGAGTTATTTGCATTTAAGTCAAACTCAAAAGATGTTGGCATTGACACTCTTGACAAGCAAACAAAAATGCCAGCAGATGTAATGATGGACAATTTACTTTTATATGGAGAGTATGAAATAATTGGATACAGAGAAATCAAAGATGAAGAATTTGACTTTCCGATTTCATACGGACGAAGTATTGACCAAAGACGAGTTGTGTTTTTACAATGGGGCATGATACATAAAGAACTTCCACAAGAAGTATATAATAAATACACCTATACAGACGAAATTCAATCAGGCCAAAACCCTTATAGTTATTATGGAATTGGTTTCACACCACATTATGACAGTCATGATGTTATAAATTCAGTTAAGAGCAATGGAGTTTTCAATTTTGATAACGCTAAGCATTATAAAGCGAAATGGGACTTGCGAAATCCAAAAAACAAAGAGATAAAATATGAGCTTTTCAAAGTTTTTGGACTTGACCCAAGTAAAGATTACATTGAAAATTCCAAAATAATAGGTGCAAAGTTACCAAGCGAAATAAATAATCAACTGAAATAACAAGAAAAACAACCGTAACTTATAATCCTTAAACGCAGCTCTGCTTTTTTTACAGCTGTGTTATTTCAATAAAAAAGACCTGACAGATTTTAAAATTGTCAGGTCTTTTTCAATTAAACGGTTTGTGTTAAAATCTTTTTCCAATTTATGGCTTCATCTAAAATACTTTTGATGCTGCTAATTGGAATGCGTTCTTGCACCATCGAATCGCGGTGGCGAATAGTTACCGTTTGGTTTTCTAAACTTTCATGATCTACCGTAATACAAAATGGAGTTCCCAATGCATCTTGTCTGCGGTAACGCTTACCAATTGCATCTTTTTCTTCGTAAAAACAGTTATAATCAAACTTCAAATCATCAATGATTTTTCGTGCCACTTCAGGTAATCCATCCTTTTTAGTTAACGGGAAAATAGCCACTTTGTAAGGAGCTAAAATTGGTGGCAATGCCAATACCACTCGCGTATCTTTTTTGTCTCCCTCTCCAACTTCTTCTTCCTTGTAGCTGGCGCAAAGTGTATATAAAAACAATCGGTCTAAACCAATGCTGGTTTCTATTACATAAGGAATATAATTGCCGTAAGGTTTACCGTTTTCGTCTAAATCAGCATCAAAATATTGCATTTTTTTTCCTGAATGTTCTTGGTGACTTTTTAAGTCAAAATCAGTTCTGGAATGAATGCCTTCAACTTCTTTAAATCCAAAAGGAAAATCGAATTCAATATCGGTTGCAGCATCGGCATAATGTGCTAGTTTTACATGGTCGTGAAAGCGGTAACTTGCTTTATCGAATCCAAGTGCTAAATGCCATTTTATTCTTGCCTCTTTCCAATATTCGAACCATTGTTTTTGTGTACCCGGACGCACAAAAAACTGCATTTCCATTTGTTCAAATTCGCGCATACGCATTATGAATTGGCGAGCTATAATTTCGTTTCTAAATGCTTTTCCAGTTTGTGCTATTCCAAAAGGAATTTTCATTCTGCCACTTTTTTGAACATTTAAAAAGTTTACAAAAATTCCTTGCGCTGTTTCAGGACGTAAGTATATTTTATCAGCATCTTCGGCCATTGCACCCATTTCGGTGCTAAACATTAAATTGAATTGGCGCACATCGGTCCAGTTGCGTGTTCCGCTAATTGGGCAAGCTATTTCGTGTTGTTCTATTAACGTTTTTAGTTGGTCTAAATCGTTTGCCAAAAGTGCATTATCCAAAGCAGTTTGTAATTCATCAGCCTTATTGGTTTTGCCATCTTTTTGGTATTTAGCAATTTTATCTTCCAATAAATTGTCAGCACGGTAACGCTTTTTACTGTCTTTATTGTCAATCATTGGATCGCTGAAACCATCAATATGGCCGCTGGCTTTCCAAGTTTTTGGGTGCATAAAAATAGCTGCATCTAAACCCACAATATTGTCGTGAGTTTGTACCATAAATTTCCACCAATATTGGCGTAAATTATTTTTTAGCTCCACCCCATTTTGCCCGTAATCATATACTGCACCTAAACCGTTATCATAAATTTCGCTACTGGTAAATACAAAACCGTATTCTTTGCAATGCGACACTACTTTTTTAAATATATCTTCACTCATAAATTGGGCTGCAAAATAAGTAAATCTTTGAAATGTTAAATTGTTAAATTATAGGAATGAAACATCTATTGTGTTATTCAATAAATGTGTTGTAGGCGCTAACAACTCAATTAAATGTTATAGTAACTAAACAACAATATAAAAATTGAAGTAGTAATACCAATTACTCCTAAAGTTTCCTGTTTTGGGAAAAAAGACGGCAGCGGAAGTATGTTATTTGACAATTGTCAACCGAAAACTATCAACTAATAAGCTCTAGCATCGCTACCTTCGTAATAGTTCATAAATGCTTTGTTCACTACTTTATTGCCACCAGGAGTTGGGTAATTTCCACTAAAATACCAATCGCCATTATGGTTAGGACAAGCAACGTGTAAGTTTTCTATTGATTGGTAAATTACTTGTACACTGGCTGTAATTTCGGGCGGTGTAACTATTAAGGAAATCTGGTCTGAAATTTCATCGTCAGTAAATAAATCATAAAGTTCTTTCAAGTAGTTTTTCATTTCTTCTTTTGGTAAATGCTCTTGTGCTTTACATTTTATATAAACCTCGTCAATTTTCTTGTCTAATTTTCGTTTTTTAATCAGCGCTATCATTGCTTGGAAAGCAACAAAATCCTTTAGTTTACTCATATCAATTCCGTAACAATCTGGGTAACGAATTTGCGGAGCAGACGAAACAATGATAATTTTTTTAGGATGTAACCTATCTAAAATACGAAGAATTGAAGTTTTTAAAGTAGTGCCACGAACAATTGAATCGTCAATAACAACCAAAGTATCTTCGTGGTTATTTACAATTCCATAAGTAACGTCATATACATGCGCCACCATATCTTCTCGGTTATCATCGTTGGTAATAAAAGTACGTAGTTTTGCATCTTTAACAGCCACTCGTTCCCTGCGCGGGTGAACAGCTAAAATGGTTTTTAGTTGCGCTTCGTTTATTTCGGAACCAATTTTTTTTATTTGTTCAATTTTATGCAAATTCAATAAATCATTTATTCCATCTATCATTCCATAAAACGAAACTGCTGCAGTGTTTGGAATAAAACTAAAAACAGTATTTTCAAAGTCATCATTTACTGCTTCCATAATTTTATTGGCTAATAAATAACCCAATTGTTTGCGCTCTTTGTAAATATCTCTGTCGTTACCACGGCTAAAATAAATGCGTTCAAAAGAACAACTTTTGTTTTCGCCAGGAGGTATAATATTTACCTCCTTAATGGCACCGTTTCGTTTAATAATTAAGGCGTTTCCACGTCCTAATTCTTTGATATCTCTAATAGGAATATTGAACCCGGTTTGAATAGCAGGACGCTCGCTAGTTACCACTGCAATTTCATCATTACAATAATAAAAACATGGGCGAATTCCGTTAGGATCGCGAACTACAAATGCATCGCCATGACCAATTAAACCAGCCATTACATATCCTCCATCTGCATCGCGAAGCGCACGTTTTAAAATATTTTCTACGTTTAATTCTTCAGCAATCATATTTGAAATATGCTGGTTGCTGTGTCCTTCTATTTTATAACGAGTAAATAATCGTTGGTTTTCTTCATCTATAAAATGACCAAATTTTTCCAACATGGTAACGGTATCAGCTTTTTCGCTTGGGTGCTGACCAAGACCAACCAACACATCAAAAAGCTCGTCAACATTGGTTAAGTTAAAGTTTCCAGCTAGCATTAAATTACGACTCATCCAATTGTTTTCACGAATAAATGGATGACATAAATCTACACTGTTTCCGCCATGAGTTCCATAACGCAAATGGCCAAGTAATAATTCGCCCATAAATGGAACATGAGAACGCAAAAAGTCTGTATCTTCAAGCTGTTCTTTAGTACCCGATTTTTTAATTTTTTTATTTACTTTTTCAAATATTTCAGCAATTGCGTTGCTGCCATTTGCACGTTGCCTATTCAAGTAATTTTCGCCAGGTTTAACGTTAATTTTTATTGTTCCAACTCCCGCACCATCTTGGCCACGATTTTGTTGTTTTTCCATTAAAAGATAAAGGCGTTTTAAACCGTAAAGAGCTGAACCATATTTTTCTTGGTAAAAACTCATTGGTTTGAGTAAGCGAATAAGGGCTATTCCGCACTCGTGTTTAATTGAATCACTCATAAAAATGTAGGCAAAAGTAAGCGAATATTTTAAAATAAGTCCTATTTTATGTTTTAAAATACAAGAACAACGGAATAATACTAAAACGTATGTATTTGAAATGGAATCAATGCCAATGTTAAATGCATTGGCATTGATTTTTCTGATTAATTAAATCCTATTGGTTTTCTTTCTTCTAGTTTAATTGAATCAATTTTAAATTCTTTTACGTCATCTAACACCAATTCAAAAATCATTTCTGAGGTTCTTTCGGCTGCTGGTATTTTGGCTAATCGCAAATGTTGATTTTTAATGGCTTCTTCTATTACTTTGCGAATACTGCGTGCATTTCCAAAAAATTTATTTCTAGACTGATACATCATTTCACTATAAGCTTTTATATGATTTGAGGCTTCTTCAGTAGGTTTAATGGCATTATTAGCAAGCATTTTTAAAGCTATATCGTGCAATTGTATAGCATCATAATCTTCAAACTGCATTTCTCTATCAAACCTGCTTTTTAGTCCTGGATTGCTTTCCAAAAACTTTTTCATATTATCGGTATAACCAGCTACAATTACAATAAAATCTCCACGCGAATCTTCCATTTTTTTTAAAATAGTTTCCACTGCTTCTTTTCCAAAATCGTTTTCACCGCCTTCGCTTAAAGCATAAGCTTCATCAACAAACAAAACACCACCCATTGCTCTGTTCAAAACTTCGTTGGTTTTTAAAGCCGTTTGACCCACATAACCTCCTACCAAATCTTGTCTATCGCATTCCACTAAATTACCTCTTTCTAGTATTCCTAGTGCTTTATAAATTTGTGCTAAAATGCGCGCAACTGTGGTTTTACCTGTTCCTGGATTACCTGTAAATACAGTATGTAACGAGAACGATTGGCGAACATCTTTTCCTATTTCGCGATAAAAACGAACCAATTTAACCAACTCATCTATTTCGTTTTTTACAGTATCTAATCCTATTAAATTATGTAAAACTTTAAGCGATGCAGTGAGTAATTCTTCATCAATTGGAATATCAGTAATTGACTTATGTTTGATACCAAAAACTTTTTCAATATCTACTGTTTCTATCGTACTTAAAATATCGTTACTTAACTCGCTTGGGTTTGGCGACTGCATTAAACGCAAGCCCATATTCATTTTACATTCGTCAATTAAACTGTTAACATAACGCGCATTTCCAAACATTCTGTCTCTGTCGCGGTATGCATCTACCAATTTTTTAAACATCAATTCCTTTGAAAATTCATTGAATTTAATGCCTCTTTTTTGAGTAGAATAATCAGCTATTAAAAGTAATTCTTTAGGTAAATAATCTGGAAAATCGTAGAACATTTGGAACCTGCTTTTCATTCCCGGATTACTTTCTAAAAAACTATTCATTTCATCGGGATAGCCTGCGGCAATAATGGCAATATCGCCATCACCATCACTCATTTCTTTTAGTAAAATTTCAATGGCTTCTTTACCAAAATCTTTGCTGTCATCATTTTTTCTGGCCAAAGCATACGCTTCATCAATAAATAAAATTCCACCTTTAGCTCGCTTAATAATTTCTTTGGTTTTTGGTGCAGTTTGACCAATGTATTCAGCCACTAAATCACTTCTGTCAGCTTCTATTACATGTCCTTTACTTAACAATCCTAATTGATGATAAATTTTACCAAGCATTTTAGCAACAGTAGTTTTTCCTGTTCCAGGATTACCAGTAAATACTGCATGTAAGTTAATTTTTTCAGAATCGTCAAAACCTTTTTCTTTCCTAATTTTTAAAAAATTAAGGTAAGTTGTGTATTCTTTTACTTTCTTTTTTATAGAATCAAGCCCAATTAAATTATCAAGCTCGTGCATAATGTTTTCAATGTTCTCAGGAGTATTCTCTACTTCTACACTTTTAGCAATAAGTTTAGGTTTAGCCTTCACTTCTTTTACTTTTGGTTCAATTAAAAATTCAGTACCAACATCAAATAAAATACTAGCCACTAACTGATCCATAAATATAACTTCTATAGTGTAATAATCTAACCCCCAAGTACCTTTCAAATCATTTCCCCAACCAATACTACATTCAAATTCTGGTTCTATTGGGTCAACAAAAAATATTTTTTCAACAGAGCCTTTCAATTGACCAGAACGTGTTTTAAAGTTAAATATTAATTCACAGGGCCATTTTTCATCGCCTTTTACTAAATTTTCTGAAACCATTTCAAGCCATACGTACCTTGTTTCTTTGGTATCAAAAGCACTTAAATAATTGCGTTCTTCTTTTTGAATATTGGTTTCTGTTCCTTCGTAAAGTTTATTGCTTTTTATATTAAAATAAGGATTTTCGGTTTCAGTAACTACACCCACATCTATAATATAAAATGCTTTCTTGGCAATAAAAACACCATCAATCCAAGCCTCCCAACGATATGAGCCTTTTTTCCAGTACGTACCAGAACTTTTTACACCCCAACCTTCTCTAACATAAACAATATTTTCTTCTTTTTTTATTGTTCTATCAGCGGTTAGCGTACAAATTTCGGAATTATCATCTTGCTTTACGCATTTCAAACTAATTTTTACATCCCATTCTTTTTCATCAAATAATTTATTGAAAATAGAAAGCTCACAATAAATAAAGGTACATTCAGAAAGGTCGTAAACTTGTCTGTATTTTTTTTCGTTGTTCGCTAACCATTCAGTACTACCAAATATTTTTAAGTCGCGATATTTATAATTTATTACTTTATCTTTTGCCATGACTAAAGTTTATTTTTTTGCTAATTAACGAACAATTTATTTGCATTTTATTATTACAAAACAAAGAATTTAAAATTTTACGCGATAGTTACTATAACTAACTAGTATTCAAAGTAGTTTTATTTATTAACTATTTCATATAAAATCATTTAAAAAAAATATTTCACAAAATAGTAAAAAAAGTTTTGTTGTTTGCTCTATAATGCTACATTTGCACTCCCTTTAAAAAAGCAATTGGTGAGATGGGTGAGCGGCTGAAACCACCGGTTTGCTAAACCGACATACGCGTCAAAGTGTATCGAGAGTTCGAATCTCTCTCTCACCGCACAAATTTTTAAAGGGCGAGTAGCAATACTTAGTTCAAAAATTTAGCACTTTTGAAAAATTTGCAAACGGGGTGTAGCGTAGCCTGGTATCGCGCCACATTTGGGATGTGGAGGTCGTAGGTTCGAATCCTGCCACCCCGACAAAAACAGGTTTATACCTTTGTCTATCAAGACAGAGGTTTTTTATTGAAGAAATGTTGTAGAAACTTTAATGCACAAGAAAATCTCATTCTTCAAAAAAAGCAATATTACCTCCTACCCAATCAAAATCTTTGTTATAACGAACGCCAATCATTTTACCACGGCTCATGCGGCTAAGGTTAGTGGCTAAAGTTGGACGTTCATCGCCATCAGGCCAAAGATACATCATGCGTATTTCGCACTTTACACCACCCACTGGCGATTGAATGGCTTCGGAATAAGTAACTTTTTGTTGCAAAATCCAATTTTCTGGTTCTTTTATATTGCTAATATCTTCGGGTGTAACATCTATAATTACACCCATTCCGCTAAAGCTAAATAATGGTTTTAAAACATAGTTTTCCAAATCGGTTGGAATGCTTTGCAATTCATTTAAAAAGTAAGTATTTGGCACGAATTTACTCCTTAAAAAGGGCATGGTATATTTACTAATTCTGTAAAACCAATGTGGGTGAGTTACCCATTCTACGTCCAAATCATCTTGCAAATTGATGCTATATTTAAAGTCAGGATTGGCCGCTAAATCATCAAAAATTAAACGGTTATATATTCGTTTTACTTCTTGCTCTTTTCCGTTTTTTTGGTAAAAAAGTTTTTTACCTTTTTGAATCAGCTCACTTAAACAAACTGCTTCAATGCCAATGTTTGCAAGGGTTGCATAAAAATCAATCCTGGTTTTTTGTTCATTTGGTTTTAAATCCATCAGGATTACTTCATCCTTTTTGCAATTTCCCAAAAGTGTTTTGCTTAATAAATCTAAATAACTTTGGTGGTTTAAACCACTGCTATAATGTATAAAATTTTCAGGACAATAAAACCATTTTTTATATTCTAAACCTATCACATCTTCCCAAGCATACAAACTAGCAAAACCCTGAAGCTCTATTAATTTAGGCGTAAATCCTCCTTTTCCATCTTCGCAAATTCCAAAATCAATGCAAATAAAATGAGGTTGTTTGTTTTCATTTTGCATACGTAAATTTTCAGGAATAGCTTTTTCTGTTAGCTCTTTAAAATTTGGTTTTATAATAACATCTATTATTTGTTCACAAGCAGAAATCAGTTCATTCTTTAGTTTTTTATCAACAAAAATAGGCGTTTCGGCAATTCTAAAAACTACATCTTGCTGGTATAAATTATTCAAATGTTTTACAAAATCTTCGTAATGATTTTGGTTAAATTCTTCATTGTATTTTTTACGAATATTGGCTATCATAAACTAACTTGATTATGTTTTTGTAATTGCAAAGCATTGGTTAAAAACTGAGGAATCATGGTGTTTTGTGTGAACATAATTTTATCAGGATCGTTCAAATGAAACAACATTTCGTTGTACTTTTCTTCGCCATAAGTTTCAATTACAAACTGTTTTTTTTCTTCACCTTTTAAATAAAATATCATTCCTTCAGCATCGGCTTCAGGGTGAAATTGAGTTCCTATCATTTCGGGTGTAAAACGAATTGACATAGTGGCACGTTCTAAATCTACATGCTTTCTAATTTTTTCTAACGCTAAAATCTGAGCGCCCATTGAATCTAAATTCTCATCATTTGGTTCTATTACTTGCCACTTTCTCGAATCGACAATATAAAACGGACGAGGTAAATTTTTAAAAACTACATCATTCAAACCTTCTTCGGTAGGGAAAACAGGAAAAGTTCCAAACGATTCACTTTTGCGCAAACATACTTTTGCTAAGTTAAAATGATGACACATCACCTGAAAAGAATGACAGATAAAAAAGGCATGTTTTTTTTGTTGCGAAGCAATATTATGTGCCATTAAATCTTTTACAAATTGAACATAATTTTGTTCCCAACCTTCAGTTTCTATTGGGCTTCCAGGCCCACCACTCGAAATATAAACATCGTAATCCAATATGGGTTTTTCTTGTTTGCCTCTAATGTCAATTACTGTTTTTTCAAACTCAATTTTATGTTGCAAAGCAAAACGATTGAGAATTTCATGAATATTGCGCATTCCTTGATTAGGTGCATCTAAATACATATCAAGAATGGCTACTTTTATTTTTTGCATTTTTTTATTTTAGTTAGTTCCCACCAAAGTTTGTTTGGTTATAAAATCTACTACCTCATTTAAATTTTTGTTTTGGTTAAAAACCGCCAATTGCCTATCGGCACCAGTTCCGTTTTCAAGCATTTTTAGTACATAATTTATTTCATTTCTACTTCCTAAATCATCTACAACATCATCAATAAAATCTAGTAATTCATGAATTAATAACTTGGTTTCTATTTCACATTCTTTACCAAAATCTATCATTTTTCCTTCAATTCCATAACGAGAAGCACGCCATTTGTTTTCATTGAGCAACGCTCTTTTGTAAATAATAAAATTTAAATTATGGCTGCGCAATTTGTATAATTTAGCACACAAAGCCTGGAAAATAGCAGCAATGGCAAGCGTTTCTTCTAATAACATTGGAATATCGCAAACCCTAAATTCCACTGTATCAAAAAATGGATGTACTCGCAAATCCCACCAAATTTTCTTAGAATTATCAATACAACCTGTTTTTACCAATAACTTAATGTAATTGTCGTAATCTTCAATTGATTCAAAATAATCAGGAATTCCTGTTCTAGGAAATTTATCAAAAACCTTTGTTCTAAACGATTTAAAACCTGTATTTCTTCCTTCCCAAAAAGGCGAGTTGGTGCTTAAAGCATACACATGTGGTAAAAAATAACGAACTGAATTAGCTATATGAATAGCCATTTCACGGCTTTCCATTCCCACATGAACATGTAATCCAAAAATTAAATTAGACCTTGCTGCATCCTGCAATTCGTTTACAATTTCATCGTAACGAGGATGTTCAGTAATTAACTGGTGTTGCCATTTACTAAAAGGATGAGTTCCACTTGCACCAATTTGTAAACCTAAATCTGTGGCTACATTGCTGATTGTTTTACGTAAATTTCCTAAGTCTTTTCGGGCTTCGGTGGTATCTTTACAAATGCCTGTTCCTACTTCCACCACAGCTTGGTGCATTTCAGCTTTTACTTGGTCGTTTTCCAATAATTTTGAAGCAACTTCTACTATTTTTTGATCATGCGATGATAGTTCCCTAGTTACAGGATCTATTACCATGTATTCTTCTTCTATTCCTATAGTAAATTTATTTACAGACATTTTTGATTAAATTATATTGATACAGTTTTTTGCCACAGATTTCACAGATTACACAGAAAATTTTATACTGAATTCTGCTTTGCTATCTGTTACTTTTGTTAGTTTTTTTGCCACAGATTCACAGATTTTATATTGAGTTTTTACGTTGAATGCCTTTTTAGCTTTAACCAAATGGACAATAACTAATCAGTGAATCTGTGGCTATTTTTACTTAGCTGCTTTTGGTGCTGCCTTTTTAGCTGATGATTTTTTAGCTGCTACCTTTGGTGCTGCCGCAATTTTGTTTGTTGCGGTTTTTATATAGTTACCCCAATTCAAATTATCTTGCCCATCTACTTGTGCTTTTGCACGTTCAATACAATATTCAGCCATGGTTTTTACCACCCAATCAAAGTTTTCTTGTCCAACACTTTCTACCGATGAATCGGGTGCAGGATTACAGAAATCAATGGCATAAGGAATGCCATCGCGTACAGCAAATTCTACTGTATTAAAGTCGTAACCTAATCCTTGATTTAAACGCAGTGTATAATCATGAATAATGTCTAAAGTTTTAGGATCGGCTGTTTCCCATTCGGCCTGATAACGTAAATGGTGAGGATTACGAGGTTCGTATTTCATAATTTTAACGTGCTTTCCTCCCACGCAATAACAACGGTAATATTCAGTAAAAATTATTTCTTCTTGCAACAACATAACCAACTGACCAGTTTCTTGGTGTTTTTCAAAAAATTCGTTTGAATCATGAACTTTATAAACGCTTTTCCAACCGCCACCATCGTGAGGTTTCATGTACGCAGGAAAACCTATTTCGTTAAACATGGCTTGCCAATCTAAAGGCATAATCATGTTACGGAATGAGTTTTCGTTAGTGTCGTTTGGTCTTTCGTTCGATGGTAATAAAAATGTTTTTGGAACCGGAACACCTAATTTTATTGCTAAACAATTGTTAAAAAATTTCTCATCGGCACTCCACCAAAACGGATTATTGATAACAGCTGTTCCCATTAATGCTGCATTTTTTAAATATGCTCTGTAAAAAGGAACATCTTGACTTATGCGGTCAACTATAACTGCGTAACCACTTTCAGAAGCTTGCGAAAGCTTGTCTAATCTAACAAATTCAGCGTGTATGTCTTTTTCGCCACTGTTGTTAATTGCATCTACAAATGCTTGAGGAAATGAGTTTTCCTGTCCAAATAAAATTCCTATTTTTTTCATGGTTTTAGTGTTTATAATTTTGGTGTTTTTTATTAAATTAGTGATAAATAATGTGGAAACATTTCGCGCCAAATGGGCCAATCATGTCCACCCCACGAACGAACATCAAACCAATGATCTATTCCTTTGCTATGCAAAATTGAACTCATTTCTTCATTCGATTCTCGGCACATATCGCCTTCGGCTGTTCCTAAAAATATTTTCATATTCCATAAATCAGGATGGTAATTTGCAGGCATAAAATCGGGTGGATTGTTATAATAAATAGTATCGTCATAATAACCATCTACTTGGTCGATGATACTGAATTTAGCACCCATGCTAATCATGGCAGCTACATTTTCAGGGTGTTTAAAAGCATAATTTGCTGCTTGGTATCCCCCAAAACTACAGCCTGCAGTAACTACTTTATTGTGTCCAGTTTCTGCTTTTGCTCGTGGCACCAATTCGTTATGAATCATGTTATCGTAACAACTGTGATTATAAGCCCGAGTTGATGGATGAACTTCTTTATTGTACCAACTTAATTCATCAATACTATCAATACAATAAACTTTTATCAAACCATTATCAATGAACCAAGCCGCAGATTCTATTAATTTAAAATCTTTGTTTTGATTATATCTTCCCATAGAAGTTGGAAAGGCAATTACGGGCATTCCTTTTTCGCCAAATACTTGCATTTCTATTTCTCTTTCTAAAGCCGGAGAATGCCATTTGTAGTAATTTTCAATCATAAGTTTGGTGGTGTTTTTTACAATATTTTTTACTTTTTTTTTAGGCAAAAACTGCCATAAATCATTTTACAATAAAATTATTTAATTGAACAAAAACAAAAAAACTTTATTTTTTTTATGTGAATTGTGTTTTGCCTTGCAATTAGTAACATTGCAGCCTTTATATAAAATGAAAAGTTTACGACAATTATTATTATTCAAATCGGCAAGTTTGAACAAAACTGTGAGTGCCGATTTAATAATGCCAGCCAATACCAATAAAAACATCAATTATCCTTTACTAATTTTAAACGATGGGCAAGATGTATTGCACATGCACTTAAAACTAATTTTAGAACAAGTGTGGGCAAAAAATTGGTGTAAACCTTTTATATTAATTGCACCGCATACCAAAGATAGAATGAATGAATATGGCGTTGCCAATCATCCTGATTATAAAAATAGAGGCTATTTAGCCAACGCATACAGCCAGTTTATTTGCAGTGAAATGCTACCTCAATTAAAAAACAAACTAGATATCAGTTCTTTTGAATCAATTGCCATTGCAGGTTTTAGTTTGGGTGGTTTATCGGCTTTTGATATTGCTTGGAATCATCCAGAAATATTTTCGAAAGTGGGTGCTTTTAGCGCTTCGTTTTGGTGGCGAAAAAAGGAATTGAATGAGCAATACACCGATGCCGATAGAATTATGCACCAAGTAGTAAAAACTACTTTACAAAAACCCAATTTAAATATTTGGTTACAATGCGGAACTTTAGATGAATTTGAAGACAGAAATCACAACGGAATTATTGATTCTATTGATGATACATTGGATTTAATAAATGATTTAGAAGACAAAGGTTTTGAAACAAATAAAGATTTGTTTTACACCGAAACCATTGGTGGAAAACACACCATGGAAACGTATGCTATTATGTTGCCACACTTTTTTAAATGGGCATTTTAGAAAAAAAACAAAGTTTTTATTAATAAAAGAATTTTATATTTGACCTATGAACAGAATATATCTTGATACATCAGTTTTTGGTGGTTATTTTGACCCTGAATTTGAATTATGGACTACCATTTTGTTTGATAAAATAATGAAAGGAGAATACAAAGTAATTTACTCAAAGTTGGTTGATATTGAATTGACTGGTGCTCCAGAAAAAGTTAAAAATTTAGCCAATAACTTACCAATGAATCAGCTTGAATTAATTGAAATTTCTGACGAAGCCGTTAAACTTGCTGAGCAATACTTAAATGAAAATATAGTAGGTAAAACAAGTAGAGCAGATTGTATTCACATTGCTTTAGCAACGCTAAGTAATGCCGATATTTTAGTAAGTTGGAACTTTAAGCATATTGTAAATGTAAACAGAATTAGGGGATATAATGCTGTTAATTATAAATTTGGAAAAAAAATTTTAGAAATAAGAACACCAAGAGAAATATTAGAATATGAAGACTAAAGATATTGTACAAAAAGAAAAAACACTTGTTGATCAACTTAGGGAAATTAGGGAAAAAGTTAGCCTTGATATTAAAGACTTAACTATCGAGCAGTTGAAAGAATATTTTATCAAACAACAAACATTACATCCTAAAACTGTGTGGAAAAATTATTGAAGGTTTGTAATTTTTAGACGATAGTTTCTTTTACATTTATTATGTTATTCATTGCTTGTTACAAAGCAATCTAATACAAATTAATTGTTTGCTTCGAACCTCGCAATAAAATATGTTATATACTTAACTATTTAATATTATTCTATGGCAGAAAAACAAAATATTTTCTAAATGTTTTTATTCTGTTAACAAACCAACAGTTTTGTAAGTGAAACTCTAATTCATCTTCCCACATTACAAATTCAGTTTGAATACAAACAAATTGTACCGTTTATAAAAATAGTTTTTTGGTAATAAACATTATTACAAAATAAATGTAATTTTCGCACTTCATTGGTTCAAAAACCTATGGCTTTTTTAAATAAATAATTCATGAAAAAATCGAATAATAAAATCCTAATTTGGCTAGGAATAGCTGTTGTAGTTTTAATAATAATAGCTATAATTGGCAAGAAAAAAGGTTGGTTTGGAGGTAAAGATGAAATACGCGTAAGCATGGCTACTGCCGAAATAAAAACGGTAATAGAAACAGTAAGTGCTAATGGAAAAATTCAACCCGAAACCGAAGTAAAAATTAGTTCGGATGTAAGTGGTGAGATTAGAGAATTATATGTAAAAGAAGGCGATTCTGTAACTGTTGGTCAGTTATTAGCACGAATAGATCCTGAATTATATGCCTCAGCATTGGATAGAAGTAGTGCTTCGTTAAGCAATGCAAAAGCAAATTCTGCCACAAGTAAAGCTCGATTAGCACAGGCTGAAGCACGATTTGCAGAAATAGAAAAGCAGTTCAATCGTTCGAAAAAAATGGCTGAACAAAAGTTAATAAGTGAAGCTGAAATAGAAACTGCTACATCGAGTTATAAAAACGCAAAAGCTGAAGTAGATGCCATTAAACAAAATGTTATTGGTGCTGATTTTACAGTAAAAAGTTTTGAAGCAAGTTTAAAAGAAAGCAAAAAGAATTTGACTAGAACTGAAATTTTTGCTCCTGTAAGCGGAATTGTTTCAAGTTTAAAAGTAGAAAAAGGCGAACGTGTGGTTGGAACATCGCAAATGGCAGGAACCGAAATGATGCGAATAGCTAATTTAAATGCCATGGAAGTGAGTGTAGATGTGAACGAAAACGACATTATAAAAGTTGGATTGGGTGATACAGTATTAATTGAAGTAGATGCTTATGGCACAAGAAAATTTAAAGGTTTGGTTTCAGAAATAGCCAATAGTGCAAGTGCAAATGGCGCTAGCACCAGCGATCAAGTAACAAATTTTGTGGTTAAAATAAAAATATTGAGAAGCAGTTATTCCGATTTAACAGCTAAGTTTGGAAAACGCAAAGCGGTGTTCCGCCCAGGAATGAGTGCCAGCGTAGAAATTCAAACCGAAGTAGCAAATAATGTATTGGTAATTCCTATAGAAGCAGTAACTGTAAGGCAGCCAAGTGATTTAGATACCACTGCTGCCGCTGATAAAAAAGAAATAACAACAAATACAGATTCAAAAGATGAAGTGGAAGTAGTATTTGTGAGCAATAATAATACAGCTGCTATCAGAAAAATAGTTACAGGAATTCAAGACGATAAGTTAATAGTCGTAACCAATGGTTTAGTTAAAGGCGATGTGGTAATAAGTGGACCTTATGCTACTGTTTCTAAATCTTTAAAACATGGCGATAAACTTAAAAAAGTAACCAAAGAAGAATTGTTTGAAGTAAAAAAATAGTTCGTGATTTTTGATTTAGGAATTGTGATTTTTGATTGCTTTGAAGTTTTAAATAATGGTTTAAATTATTGATTATATTAACCAAATGAGCATTCAAAAAATTATCGATAGTTTTGAAAAACATATTCGTTTAAATGATAAAGAAAAAGTTTGCTTAACCGAAAAATTTGTTTTTAAAAAACTAAAAAAAAGACAGTTTTTATTGGAAGAAAACGAACATGCCAATGAAGTTGCTTTTGTTACAAGCGGTTGCTTAAGGTGCTACTCCATTGATAAAAATGGGTTTGAACATATTTTACAATTTGCACCAGAATTATGGTGGATTACCGATATGTACAGTTTCATTTCACAAAAAGAAAGCAACTTAAATATTGATGCATTGGTTGATTCAGAAATGTATTTATTAAGCAGAGAAAATCAATTAAAACTGTTTGATGAAATACCACAATTAGAAAGATATTTTAGAATTCTTACCGAAAATGCGCTCATCAGCAGTCGCCAACGATTGGTAGATGGATTAAGCTTAACCGCCAAACAACGTTATCAAAACTTTTGCAAAATTTACCCCACCCTCATCAACGATTTACCTCAAAAACAAATAGCAGCATACATTGGCGTTACTCCCGAGTTTTTGAGTAAACTGAGAAGTGACTACAAAAAATAAACTTAACCTAGCTTAACTTAATTTCTTAATCTACATTATTGGAAGAGAACCAATTTTTGTTGCAATTTTGTGCTATCAAATTTCAATAAAATGGAACGAAAAGAATTTCTAAAAAAAGGAATATTGGGAACAGGAATATTAACTGCAAGTGCTGCTGGATTAGGTGCATTAACAAATAATATAGATGCAATAAAAACATTGAATCCATTACCAAAAACTGATTTATTAGGATTCAATCATTTACCAAATACAAACTCAAAAATTATGACAAACACAGTATTACACAAAGCCGATTCGCGTGGAGATGCAAACCACGGTTGGCTACACAGCAAACACACATTTAGTTTTGCTAGTTATTACAATCCGGAAAGAATGAACTTTGGTGTGCTTCGTGTTTTAAACGATGATACAGTGGCAGGTGGAATGGGTTTTGGAACACATCCGCACGATAACATGGAAATTATAAGCATTCCTTTATCTGGCGATTTAGAACATAAAGACAGCATGAACAATGTAACAGTAATAAAAAACGGTGACATTCAAGTAATGAGTGCTGGAACGGGAATTCAACACAGCGAATACAATAAGAACAAAGACTCTGAGGTGAAATTTTTACAAATTTGGGTGTTTCCTAACAAAAAAAATGTGACACCCCGCTACGACCAAATTACATTAAACATAGCCGATAGGAAAAACAAATTGCAACAAATTTTGTCACCTAATTCAGATGATGATGGTGTTTGGATTCACCAAAACGCTTGGTTTCATTTAGCAAATTTTGATAAAGGTACTACAACAAATTACGACTTTAAAAATAAAGAAAATGGCTTGTATATTTTTAACTTAAAAGGCAATTTGAAAATTAATGATCAATCTATTTCAACCCGCGATGGCATTGGAATTTGGGACACCACAAGTGTAGAAATTACCGCTGAATCTGATGCAGAATTTCTATTGATGGAAGTTCCTATGACTACTTAATAAAACAACAAATAAATACTAAATAAATTAAAAAAATGTCAACAACAAACTGGATTTTAGATCCAACACACAGCGAAGTGCAATTTAAAATTAAGCACTTAATGATTACCAATGTTACATGTAATTTCAATTCATTTGAAGTAACTGCTAGCACTGAAGAACACGATTTTACTAAAGCTACTGTTTCATTTAAAGCAATGGTAAACAGCATTTCAACCAATAACGAACAAAGAGATGGCCATTTAAAAAGTGCTGACTTTTTTAACGCAGAAAGTTTTCCTGCAATTGTATTTAATGCTACTAAAGCAGAAAGTGCAGATGCTGATGGTAATTTTGTATTACATGGCGATTTAACCATTAAAGATATTACTAAAAACGTTCAACTAAATGTGGAATTTGGTGGAGTTACCAAAGATCCTTATGGTAACATAAAAGCCGGTTTTACTATTAACGGTAAAATAAACAGAAACGATTTTGGTTTGACTTGGAATGCTGCATTAGAAACAGGAGGAGTAATGGTGAGCGAAGAAGTGAAAATAATGAGTGAAATTCAATTGGTAAAACAATAATTGTTATTGTATTTCTAGTTTTAATAATAGCATTTCCAACTTTTTTCTACCCCAATCGATCAATATCGGTTGGGGTTTAATTGTTTTATGGAGAAAGAAAAAACAATAATAAAAAACCTTTTTTGTTGCATTTTGTCTTTTTTAATTATTTTGCCATCAATTAATTGAACAAAATAATTTTATATGCAAGCCTTACGAATTTTAATAGTTGAAGATGAGTTTATTATTGCAGCCAATTTAAAACAAATGCTTGAAGACTTAGGTTACGAACCTTTTGTACCAATAAACTCAAAAAATGAAGCACTTGAATTTTTAAATAACAACGAAGTTGATTTAGCCATTTTAGACATTAATTTAAATGGAAAACATGAAGGAATAGAAGTGGGAAAACACATCAATGAACACACACATATTCCTTTTATTTACCTAACTAGTAATTCCGACAAAGCCACCATTGACGAGGCAAAACAAACTTGTCCTAAATCGTATTTAATTAAACCATTTACCGAAGAAGACATTTACTCTGCCATAGAAATGGCAATTGCTTCTGTAAAAATAAACGAAGAAAACAAGGAAGATGAAAAGTTAAATATTTTACAAGATAGTTTTTTTATAAAGCTAGGAACTAAATATTATAAAGTTGACATCAATAACATTTTGTACTTTGAGGCAGATGGTAAAATGATGAATATTTACACTTTGCAGCAACAAAAATTTTCAATTAGATGCAGCTTAGAAAGTTTGTTAACACAACTAAAAAGTTATAATTTTATTAGGGTTCACAGGAGTTTTTGTATCAATTCAAAATACTTAGAAGTTATAAATAATGAATATGTAACAGTAAATAATATTCAAATTCCTTTGGGTAGGAATTTTAGGGACGATTTGCTTACAAGAATAAAAACCATGAGCTAATTTTTGTATTTTATGAACAAAAAAAAACCAATTATTGTCCTGCTTTTACTTGTTATTTCTGGGTTTTCAAAAGCTAATGAGTTAACACTTGCCAACGAACTAAAAAAAGCCAATCAATATACTATTCAAAGTAATTCGGATGCAGTATTTAAAACACTAAGGGCTGGTTTAAAAACTGCAATAAATGAAAAAAATACAAAATACGAAGGATTGTTTTACACTGCAATTGCCGATGAATATTTGTTTATTAACCAAATAGATTCAATAGATTATTACTATGAAAAAGCTGCTAAAATATTTGAAAAACTTAAAATAGAAAGTGAGTTAATAAAAGCAGAATTAGGTTTACTTGAATTGGCCAGAAGAACCAATCCATCGAGTACCATGGACAAATACTTAGATTTATTAAATAGAGCAAGAGCAATAAATGATGTTGGCACTTACTATTTAATTCTTGAAAAAATTATTTTGGTAAACAATGGAATGGAAAATTATAAAGAAGCATTTGCCCAAACACACGAATGTATTAACTACTACAAATCAATAAAAGATGAATTTCATTTAGCCATTAAATACCGAGAATTAGGAGGACTTTACTTTACACATTTTACTGGCCGAGAAGGGCCTTTGTATGAAAAAGATTCATGTATTTATTATAACCTAAAAGCCATAGAACTTTCAACCAAAATAGGGTCAATTAGAAACATTGTTTTTGCCTATCAAAGGTTAAGTTGGTTAATGTCGTATTCTGATTTAAAATTGGCACTGAAATACGCTTTAATAGCCGATAGTTTGGATCAATTATACAATATACAATCACCTCAATTACCCAATATTATGTCCATTACTTTATTTAAAATGGGTAAAGTAAAAGAGGCTATTATCAAATCGAGAAAAGCATTGGATTTAGGGTTAAAAGCCAAACAATTATTTATAGGCATTCAAGCATCTGACCAATTATGTATTTATTACAAGGCTGAAAAAAAGTATGATTCCGCATTGTATTATAAAGAAATATCACAAATGATAAATGATAGCATAAGAAGTCAAAAACATTATAAAGATGCGGTAAAAATGCAAGCCAAATTAGAGTTTGATAAAGAAAATTATCAAAAAGAAATTATTCAGCAAGAAAATGATAAGCGCCAAAAATTAATATTGTACTTTACTTTTTCAAGCTTAATCTTTTTACTCATCATTCTTTTCTTAATTTATAGAGCATACTTAATCAATAAAAAATCGGTGGCTATAATTAGCATTCAAAACCAAGAAAAAACCATGTTGATCAAGGAAATTCATCACCGAGTAAAAAATAATTTAACGGTTATTTCAAGCATACTCGACTTACAGAAACGAAACATAAAAGATGAACAAATGCTTGATATATTTAAAGATGCAAAATCGAGGATAAACAGCATGGCATTGGTTCATAAAAACCTGTATGAACAAGATAATTTTACTACCATTAACACGCAAATTTATTTTAAAAATTTATACAACACTGTTAGTAGTGCGTATAAATTAAAAGAAACACAAATAGATACAACAATAGCCTGTGAAGATGTAAATATTAACATAGATACCCTAATTCCACTGGCACTTATTACCAATGAATTACTGACTAATTCGTTTAAATATGCCTTTGAAGGAAGAAATAATGGAACAATAATATTGGAACTAAAAAACAATAAAAACGGTTTTGAAATGAATTACCGAGATAATGGAATTGGGTTAACAAAAAATACAGAAACCAATACCATAAAAGAAGGTTTGGGTACTTTATTAATTACCGGATTAACCAAACAATTAGACGGAACTTTAGTAAAAAACACTTCTCAGAATGGTTTGCATTACACCATAAATTTTAAAGGAATTAATGTGTAAAAACGATGTTCGAAATGGTAAAATAAATGCAAGTTTCCACAATGAAAAAAGCTTGTGAAAACTAGCGTTTATTGTAAATGGAAAACATAAAATTATTTGGTTAAAACCTATTCAAAACAATGGTTTTTTTAAGGTTTTTTTTTGTTTTTTTTAATAGATATCATATTAAATACGAAAACCAACTTACATGTTTTTTATTGAATATACTTTTTATGTTTTAAACAGAAACTAAAGTTTCTAACAATAATTTTTTTACTTGTATTTTTATTGCTTTTGCATCAAAACCACACTCTGCATAAAGTTCTGAAGGTTCTCCATGTTCAGTAATTTTATCAGGCATTCCTAGCATTTTAACATGTGCAGCATAATTATTTGCAGCCATAAATTCTAAAATTGCACTTCCTGCACCACCTACTACTGTTCCATCTTCAACAGTTATAATTTTATTGAATTTTGCAAAAACTTCGTGCAACATTTCTTCATCAATTGGCTTCACAAAACGCAAATCGTAATGAGCTATATTTATTCCTTCTTCTGTTAAACTGTTTATGCCTGAAGCAGCTAAATTACCTGCTGTTCCAAATGAAATAATAGCCACGTCATCACCATTTTTCAATTTTCTTCCTTTGCCAATTTCTATTTCAATTAAAGGTGTTTTCCAATTTGGATTTGTACCGTTTCCTCTAGGATAACGAATAGAAAAAGGACCAGCATTTTTATCTAACGAAGCTGTGTACATTAAGTTGCGTAATTCTTCTTCATTCATAGGTGCCGAAACCACCATGTTTGGAATGCAACGCATGAAAGGAATATCTATCATTCCATGATGAGTTTGACCGTCAGCACCAGCTAAGCCAGCTCTGTCCATACAAAACACAACATGTAATTTTTGCAATGCTACATCATGTACCACTTGGTCAAAAGCACGCTGCATAAACGATGAATAAATATTACAAAACGGAACTAATCCTTGTGTAGCCAAACCAGCCGAAAAAGTAACTGCGTGTTGCTCTGCAATGCCTACATCAAAAGCCCTATCGGGCATAGCTTTCATCATAATATTTAATGAAGAACCCGAAGGCATGGCTGGCGTAATTCCTACAATTTTTTTATTGGTTTCTGCTAACTCAACCAAAGTATTTCCAAATACATCTTGGTATTTTGGTGGTTGAGGTTTTTCTGAAATAGTTTTAAAAATTTCACCTGTTACTTTATCAAACAAGCCTGGCGCATGCCATTTTGTTTGGTCTTTTTCGGCCAAAGCATATCCTTTACCTTTTACAGTTACACAATGTAATAATTTAGGGCCGGGAATTTTCTTTAAATCATTTAAAACTTTTACTAAATGGTTTACATCATGCCCATCTACTGGGCCAAAATATCTGAATCTTAACGATTCAAACATATTGCTTTGGCGTAATAATCCAGATTTTAAAGTATCGTGAACTTTAGCAATAACATCTGATGAAAATTTACCAACTTTATCTAATTTATTTAAAGTTTTCCAAACATCATCTTTAAATTTATTGTAGGTTGGAGAAGTAGTTATATCAGTCAAATATTCTTTTAAAGCACCAACATTTGGGTCAATGCTCATGCAGTTGTCGTTTAAAATAACAATGATATTGCTGTTCTCAACACCTGCATGATTCAAACCTTCAAAAGCCAAACCTGCAGTCATTGCACCATCGCCAATAATTGCTACATGTTGTTTGTCAAATTCTCCTTTTAAACGTGAAGCAACAGCCATTCCTAATGCAGCAGAAATGGAAGTAGACGAATGACCAACACCAAAAGTATCATATTCGCTTTCGGCTCTTTTAGGAAATCCAGAAAGACCTTTGTAAACTCTATTGGTGTAAAAACTATCTCTTCTACCTGTAAGTATTTTATGTCCGTATGCTTGATGGCCAACATCCCAAACCAACTGGTCGTAAGGTGTGTTAAATGCATAATGCAAAGCAACCGAAAGTTCAACAACTCCCAAACTTGCACCAAAATGCCCACCATAAACCGACACTGTATCAATAATATATTGACGTAAGTCAGCGCAAACATTCACTAAATCAGCCTCATTTACTTTTCGTAAATCTGCTGGAAATTTTATTGGTTCTAAATATTGTCCGGCTTTTATTTCCATAACTCCTAAACAAACGAAATTAGTTAAATTTTGTTTGCAATTATTTATTGTTCATTTATAAAAGCGCAAAATAGTTGAATAAAATGTCTTTTAACAATTCTTTTTATTAGTCAATTAGCACTTTTTTTGAATAAAAAACTTCTTCGTTTTTAATTGTAATAAAATGTAATCCTTTGGGAAATTCAGAAACATCAATGGTATTTATAGTAGATGTTAAGTGTTTAGTTAAAAGTATTTTACCAGTTATATCTGCAATTATTACTTCTGTATTTTTGCTGTTTGAACGTATACTTTCAATAGTTAAAATGTTTTTTACCGGATTAGGAAAAACATTGAAAGTTGGGTAATTATTTATTTCGGAAACACTATTTTTGCCCCCAGTAACAAAAAAATCAATTATACTTGAATCAAGTCTTACTACTGGAAACGAAAGTCCTTCAATAGAAACCCAAGAACGAACAAAAACTTTTATTTCGTAATGTTTAAAATGGGTAGAATCAGGATTACCTACTAATAACGCACATCCCTTTTCTCCACCTTTCCAAGTACAGCTTGATTTGTTACAAGCCCAAGTAAAACCAACAGGAATATTTTTTATTAGGTCAACTCTGGCCGAATCAATGGTAGCATTATAATTTTGTCCAGAATAAAATATAGTGGTGTCTTTCGGTGTTTTAAATGAAATTACAGTAGAATACTTAGTTCCTACTGTTCCATCTGGAGCACGGTTAGGACTGATTCCATTGGTGTTCCAAGCGGGATCAGGGATACATTGTGAGTAAGTGGTAATGGTTGCCAATGATAGCACAATTAGTAAATAAATTTTTTTCATGGTTTTTTTGTTTTGTTCAAATGTAAATAAGCTTTTGATATAAAATCAATTATTTTTTCTGTAGCGCCTAAATTTTTTAAAATTTGTTGCTGCGCATTGTTCCCAAATTTTTGTCTAATGTAGTAATTATTAATCAAGTTATTCATGCTTTCATCAAAATCTGATTGATTTTTTACACAAATAGCAGCTTCATTTTTTAAAAAATCTATTGCTTCTGGAAAGTAATCTAACTCATCTCCATATATTATTGCATTGCCAAAAGTGGCAGCTTCTAATATATTATGTAATCCTCTAAACTTAAAACCACCGCCAATAAACGAAATATCGGCATATTTATAAATTTTACTCAACATGCCTATATTGTCAATAAGCAGTGAATCATAATTGGCTATAAAAGTTGCATTAGCTTTACTATATCTAATTGTATTTTCAGGAAAAAAAGTTTCAATATCTTCTAATTTGTCTTCATTTATAAAATGTGGAGCTATAATTATTTTTACTTTTGGTGTTTTGTTTTTAGCTAAATAATTTACCAGCATTTGCTCTTCTAGTTCGTAACTACTTCCCAGAACTATCAGCAAATTTTCTCCCTTAAACTTTCTAATTAATTCAAGGTTTTCTGTAAGTTGCAATGCATTATAAACCCTGTCAAAACGAGTATCTCCGGTAGTTTTTACATTTAATATATTGATGCTTGCGAGCAAAGTTTTGCTAAGTTCGTTTTGAGTAAATATATAAGTAAAGCTTGACAATATTTTTTTATAAAAAACTGCGTGTTTTTTAAAATAAACTTGCTTGTAATTAAAGCTTGCATCAATTAAAAAAGTAGGGATTTTTAGTTTTTTTAGTTCGTTTAAATAAAAAAACCAAAAATCGTATTTTACCCAAAAAACCAACTCGGGTTTAAATAAACCAATTAAATTTTTAGCGTTTTTTCTTGAATCATTTGGCAAATAAAATATGAAATCAGCCACTGTATCGTTTTTCCTAATTTCGTATCCCGATGGAGAGAAAATGGTAACAATATATTTATGGTTTGGGTAAATAATTTTTAGTTTTTCAATTACAGGTCTGGCTTGTTCAAATTCGCCTAATGAAGCAACATGAAACCAGATACTTTTTCTTGTATCTCTTTGAATTGATTGAGAAATATGCTTAAAAATATTTTTCCTGCCATCAACATATTGCTTAGCTCTTTTGTTAAAAGGAGCAATAATTTGAAGCAATAAAAAATACGATTTAGTACTAATAATGTATAATAAATAGCCAAAATAATTTAACACGAAATTTTAGTTTGCTTTAAAGTTAAACTCTTCATTTTTTGTATTTAAATAAATAGGAATCATCCACCCAAAACGAAATGCAGTATAATCATCTCGCTTTTCACCTAAATCATATTGATGTGTATCGTAATTATATTCACGCAAATTTTTGGTAAATGCTTGTGCAAAATCAACCCCAACAAAAAAGTTTACAAGCCTGTTTTCTGAATGGTAATAATAACCAACAAACTGGCTAATAGCAAGGCCACCATGAAGTCTATCATATCCTCTTTGGTTTACTTCATTAAGCTGAGCAACTGTATTTTGAGGAATATTGAAATTTAAATAATGCAATAAATATCCAGCGCCAACTTGCAACAAAAATCCATGGTTTTTATTTAACCTACTTACTGGAATTATTTTACCAATTCTGCCAAAAGCAGTAAAACCCCTCATCGATAAATCAACTGTAGCGGGAGTTCCGTTATTTGCGTTAAAAGTATAATTATTGCTATTGGTTAAGTTCACCAAATCGGCTGTGTTTTTTAAATTGCCCGATAACATAAAGCTACTTTCGGCACTTAATAGCCAATTAGTTTGACTTTTATAATTAACACCAAAACCCAAACCGTGGCTAACACCATACATTATTTCCCAATCTCCGCTAGGAAATTGTCCATTATAAATAAACTGAAAATTAAAAATTTTATTGCTAAAATCATCTCCTTTTTTTTGTGCAAATGCCATTGAATTTACAAAAACAAAAAGTACAAAAAGTAAAGCTTTGGTTTTATTTACCATATAATTTTTCTTTGAAAATGAGCGTTAAATTACCTTCAAGTAATGTTCCATTTGTTTAGCCAAAAAATACAAATCTTTATTTCTTCCAGTGTCTATAGTCAGGTCAAATAATTTGGTAGCAAGGTTCATTTGAGCACCAAGTTGGTATTTAGCTTTACTTAATACCGAAATGCCTTGTAATGCCAGTGTTTCTTCGTTGTAAACATTGAATAAAATATCGAATTTTATGTCGATAAATCTTCCAATTTTTTCAGGATTAGGTAAGTTAAAAAAAGTAAGATTAGTGTTTAAAAACAATTCGCTACTTATTTGTTGATTACGCTTATTTGGCATCTCTTTTTGGTTTATAAAACCTAGCAAATGCACTTTTTTTCCTTCATTTCTTAAATCACTTGCAAACTGCTGAACTTTTTGTTCGTTTTGCAAGTTTTCAGCATTATAAATTATTCCAATTTCATTGGCTTTATCAAATGGCATGAAAGCATGTTTATTTTTTTTAGCTTTTATTTGATTTTGTAAAATAATTTTACCGAAATAATTCCTTATTTGATTGAACATCTGTATATAAAGCCGTTAGTCGTTAATGAGCAATTTTACATAAAACAGTGGATTTCGCAATTTTGCTCTCAAATCCAAATCTTCAAACATGCAGCTAATTGTTTCGCGAAGGGCTTTGTTTTTATTGGCTTTGTTTACCACAAAATTAAACAACCACGGGTATTTACAAAGTTTTTGCATGGTATGGCTTAACTTTAATTCATCCCATTGTCTATCGTAAAAAGCATTGTCGTATGTTTGGTTAAATGCTGCACTGAAATTATTTTCCGAAATACAATTTAGAATTTGAGCTGCTGCCAACATTCCGCTATACATTGCATTGCCAATTCCTTCGCCAGTAAATGGATCTATTAAACTAGCAGCATCGCCAGTTAATAAAAAATTGTTGCCACTAATTATACGCTTTTTGCTGCCTAATGGCAATCCCCAACCTTGAATATTGTTCACCAATTTGGCATTGGCAAAACGATGTTTTATTTTAGGATTATTGGCAATTGCACGTAACATGTCTTCTTTTAAATTTACCTTTTTTGCACTTACCGATGAGCTTAACATTCCAGCGCCCACATTTGCTTGCCCATTAGGCAATGGAAAAATCCAAAAATAACCTGGAAGTAATTCTTCTAAAAAATGAAGTTCTATAAAATTTTGTTCATGCAATTCTGTTACTCCTTCGTAATAAGCCCTAATTCCAGCGCAATAATGGTCGTTTTCTTTTTTTATATCCGATAGTTTTTTTGCAACAAATGAACGATCACCTTCTGCACCCACCAACATTTTAATATTATTTATTTCAAATGTTTCTGTTTGATTTTTCAGTCGAATGGTTATTTTATCATTGGTTTTAACTATGTCAATTAACTCGGTTCCATCAAATACTTGGGCGTAATTTCTATCTAATTTACTAAACAAACTGGCATCAAAATCTAAGCGTTTGCTAATGAAACCTGGTGCATGCGTTTCTTTACTCACATCGCTTTTAAAAGGAATATCAATAGATTTGCCATTAGGCGCCACAAATTTTACCCCCCAACTTGGCATAAATTGATTACTGTTATTATTGTAATCATAAATCATTTCCGGGTTCAGTTGTTTCATTACAAAAACTACTTTGCCACTTAATGCATCGCCACAAACTTTATCGCGTGGAAAAAAAGCCTTATCAATAATGGTATGAGGTATTTTATTTTTGGCTAAAAAAAGCGAAGTACTGCAACCTGCCGGTCCTGCTCCAATTATTACTATGTCGGTTTGTTTCATTTAGTGGGTTGCAATTTAAAAAAAACTATCACTTTATTTTGTTAAATAAATGCAATTTAGACTTAATTCTTTCACTGTTGCCTTAGTTATAATCAAAGGCATCGGTAAAAGTTGGAAAAACTAAAAAGCCATTGAACAAAATTGTTCAATGGCTTTTATATACTTTATTTTTTATTTTAAAACGGTAAATCGTCAGAAGCGCTTTCATCGCTGCTAAACGACATGCTTGCTGGTGCTTCATTTGCAGGATTGTTTTGTGGAGTACTTGGTTGGAAATTATTTTGAGGAGCTTGTGTATTTGGCGCAGATCCGGCAGATGTTACTTTCCATGCATTTAAATTGGTATAATATTTTCCGTTATATTCTCTGCTTTCAGCATCAAAACTAACAACTACTTCTTGACCAACAACTACTTGATTTTGGTCTATTTTAGCACCCATTAAACTAAACATTACTTTTTTAGGGTATTGGTCGCCAGTTTCTATTAAAAATTCTTGCTTGCGCCATTGACCATTTTTTCCTTCACCGGTAACAACTGGTAACGATAATATTACTTTTCCTTTCAAATCCATGCCGCAAATAAAATCTTTATTCTCGGAAAATTAAAACATGTGTAAAAGTTTTTTGTGTCAAAGTTTTAAATTACTTCTGATACACTAAATACGGGTATTCCACACGTTTTATCATTACAAACATAAATGGCAGTTTTGCCTTCTGTTGGTATTTTATCGACTAAAAGAGGGATTTTTGTACCTTGTTTTGCTATGGCAAAAAGTGTATTGGGTAAATAGCTTTTGTGTAATAGTTGCATGTAATTTTCAGCATCATTTCCTATAATAACAATTTGCTTAACGCCTTCAATTTTGTTTAAACTTAACTGCATCCAATTGGTATAACTACTGGTGTTTTTGGCAAATTTTTGCTGTACTAAATTCAACATGTCATTCAACATATTTTCGTAATGATCATTGTTAAAATAATAGCTTAATGCTTGTAAACAATGTCCAAAAATACTGTTCGCACTTGGAATTACATCATCGGTTAAATCTAGTTTTCGGGCAATTAAAGTCGTGTCGGTATTTGACTTAAAGTAAAATAATCTTTTTTTTGCACTATAAAAATAAGTAATGCTTAATTCCATTAATTCATTGGCTCTTAGTAAGTATTTTTCATCAAAACTTATTTGGTAAAAATCAATCAAAGCTTTGGTTAAACAAGCATAATCTTCAGCAAAACCATGAATACTAATTTTACCATTTTTATAAATTCTAAATAATTGATTGTTTATCCATAAATTATTTAAAATACTATCTAATGCTTTTTGCGCAGTTTGGTAAAATATTTTATCATTAAATGCTTTGTATGCTTCGCAATAACCCGAAATCATTAAGGCATTCCAGCTGGTAATCACTTTATCATCCAACCCAGGTTTAGTTTTTTTATTGCGTTCGGTTAATAAAATAGCAATACAATTTTCTATGATTGCTTCTATATCTATACTACTCTTTCCAGTTATTTTTTCTAATTCTTCTATTTTTCTGGTTTTGTACAAAATGTTTGCGCCATGTTCCCAATTCCCATAAGCATCTACCGAATAATAAAGGCTAAATAATGGTTCATTTTCACCTAAATATTCCACTAATTCCTTGCGAGTCCATATATAATATTTTCCTTCTATTCCTTCACTATCGGCATCTAAAGCCGAGTAAAATAAACCACTTTCGTGGGTTAATTCATGTTGTAAAAACTGGTGAGTTTTGTAAATAATGTTTTTAAACAAAGTGTTTTTTGTCAATTGAAAAGCTTGTGCATATAAACCCATTAATTGCCCGTTATCGTAAAGCATTTTTTCAAAATGAGGAGCTTTCCAATAAACATCGGTGCTATAACGCGCAAAACCACCTTCTATTTGGTCAAAAATACCACCATTAGCCATTCCGTTTAGGGTTTGGGTTACTGCTTCCAAAAACAATTCGTTCTTAGAAAACCGATAATATTGCAAATAAAATTGCCAATTATTTGGCATTGGGAATTTAGGCGCCCAATTATATCCACCGTAAGTTAAATCAAAGTTTTTGCTCCAATTTTCAACTGAATTTTCAATGGTTTCTAGTTTTATTTCTGAATTTTCCACAGGAATAATTTGGTCTAATTTGTTAATCCCATTGGTTAATTCAACAGCATATTCAAACGCCTCTTCTTTTCTGTCTTGGTAAAAATCGGCTATGGATTGCAATGTTTTTTTCCATTGTTCAATTGGAAAATATGTTCCACCATGCAGAGGTCTTCCATCGGGCAATGCAAAACAATTTAATGGCCAACCTCCACGCCCTGTAAGCAATTGCACCGCATCCATATAAATTTGATCAATATCGGGGCGTTCTTCCCTATCTACTTTTATGCAAATAAAGTTTTTGTTCATTAACGCTGCCACTTCTTCATTTTCAAAACTTTCATGCTCCATAACATGACACCAATGACAAGCCGAATAACCAATACTTACTAATATAATTTTATCTTCGTTCTTGGCTTTTAAAAGTGCTTCTTCGTTCCATTCCACCCAATTGACTGGATTGTGTGCATGTTGCAATAAATAAGGGCTACTAGCATGAATTAATGAGTTGGTATGTTTGTGTGTTGTGGTCATAAAGTTTGTTTAAATTAAAAATCCCAATTGCAAATAAATACAATTGGGATTTAAGGATTGTTTCGAAAACTTTTTATCCTAAGTATGATTTTAAGATTTTGCTTTTCGATGATTTACGTAATCTACGAAGTGCCTTTTCTTTTATCTGGCGAACTCTTTCGCGTGTTAAACCTATTTTTTCGCTAATATCTTCTAAAGTATGAGCTGGTCCACCGTCTAATCCGTAGTAAAACTTCAACACATCTTTTTCTTTTTCACTTAAAGTAGAAATTACTCGGTTAATTTCTTTTTGCAACGACTCGTTAATTAACTGAATATCAGGGCGGGGTTCATCGTTACTGTCTAAAATTCCTAATAAAGTATTGTCTTCTCCTTCGGTTAAAGGTGCATCTATTGATAAATGACGACCAGTGCTGCGCAATGCGTTTTCCACTTCTAAAATTGGAATATCCATTGCTTGTGCAATTTCTTCTACCGTAGGTTCGCGTTCTAATTGTTGTTCTAATTTAGCAGCAGCATTTCCAATTCGTCCAATTGAACCAACTTTGTTTAAAGGTAAACGAACAATACGACTTTGATCGGCTAATGCCTGTAAAATTGACTGACGAATCCACCAAACTGCATATGAAATAAATTTAAATCCACGGGTTTCATCAAAGCGTTTAGCTGCTTTTATTAAACCTAAATTCCCTTCGTTAATTAAATCACCAAGCGTTAAACCCTGGTTTTGATATTGTTTAGAAACTGAAACCACAAAACGTAAATTGGCATTTACCAATCGTTCTAAAGCTACTTGATCCCCCTCCCTAATTCTTCTTGCAAGCTCTACTTCTTCTTGCGCATCAATCATAGATACTTTGCTTATTTCATTCAAATATTTATCTAACGATTTACTTTCACGATTGGTAAACTGCTTGCTTATTTTTAGTTGCCTCATTACTATATATATTCCTCTTTACTTTTGTGTGTGGGTGAAATTTTGACTTGCAAATGTCGGATAATTTTACAGCCTTTTAGTTATATTACATAATAATATTTTTCATATTAGTGCAAATATTTTTTTGTTTGCTGTATTACAGCGAATTATAATTTATTTATTTTAAATATTTTTAGAAGCTCTCAAAATTTTTTTTTTTCAATAAAAAACGATGAAATGGTGTAAGCAATAAAATTATAAAACTTATAGATGAAACACCATAAAAACCATAAAAATAAATGTACGATTTACCTCCATTCCAACTTACAGGTGTAAAAGCTAAGATAAAACAAATATTTAAAATATACAGTATCATAAATAATAACACATAATTGGTTCTTCTGTTTACAATTCCTAATTTTGTTAATCCTATTTCGGCAAAATATATATACAAATATTGAATAGAAGATGCCATAATAGCAATTACTAAAATTAAAAAAAACACTTCAAAACTTTTTTCAAAACCACCCCAAAAAGCAAAATAAAATACAAAAATAATGGTGTAAATTATTTGAAATCTAAGGGGAATTTTATTATTGAACCAAAACATTTTAAATATATTGAGTGTGGGTTTTTGATATTTAAAAGCCACATAAGTACTAAAAAAAATAGCACTAATCTATGTTTTCTATGTACCTATGTGGTTCGAGTTTTAGTATTTAAAATCAGTGTTTTAAACTGCAATAGGCTTTTCAGCCCAAAGATGTAAAAGTGTACTTAGTTTTTCTTTTAATTGAGTTCTAGGAACAATCATATCTAAAAAACCATGTTCTAAAACAAACTCTGAACTTTGGAAACCTTTTGGTAAATCTTTACCAATTGTTTCTCTGATTACTCGCGGACCCGCAAATCCAATTAAAGCTTCTGGTTCAGCTATATTTATATCGCCAAGCATGGCAAAAGATGCAGTAACTCCACCAGTTGTCGGATCGGTCATTAAGCTAATATATGGAACACCAGCTTGGCTTAAAAGGGCTAGTTTTGCTGAAGTTTTAGCCATTTGCATTAAGCTAAAAGCAGCTTCCATCATTCGCGCTCCACCCGATTTGGAAATAATCATTACAGGAATTCTATTTTCACGTCCGTAATCAATTGCTCTCGCAATTTTTTCACCAACTACACTTCCCATACTTCCACCAATAAATCCAAAATCCATGCAAGCAATAACTAAAGGCAAACCATTTACATTTCCAATACCCACTCTCAAAGCATCGTCCATTCCGGTTTTCTTAATGGTTTCGGTTAGCCTATCTTTATATGCTTTGGTATCTTTAAACTCTAAAGGATCGGTAGGTTTAATATTGCTATATAATTCTTCGTAATCATTGTTATCAAATATTACTTCAAAATATTCACTTGAACCAATTTTATCGTGATAGTTACAATGACTGCAAACATATTTTCCTGCTGCATGGTCAGAACTTAATGTAGCTTTTTTACACCTTGAACATTTATGCCATAACCCATCAGGCACCGATTTTTTGTCGGAGGTAGATGTAGTAATGCCTTCTATTTTTCGTTTAAACCAACTCATTTTTATTTTGCTGCTGGCTACTGGCTGCTAGCAACTAGCAAAGTGCTAGAAGCTAGAAGCCAGAGGCTAGAAGCATTTTTATGCTATTGTAATTGTATTGTCTAAATAAACATCTTGAATAGTATTTAACAAAGCTATTCCTTCGTTCATTGGTTTTTGAAATGCTTTGCGGCCACTAATCAAACCTTGTCCACCAGCACGTTTGTTAATTACTGCTGTTGTAACTGCTTCAGCTAAATCAGTAGCACCTTTACTTTCTCCACCCGAATTAATTAAACCTTGGCGACCCATGTAACAATTTGCAACTTGGTAACGAGCTAAATCAATTGGATGATCAGTAGTTAATTCGCTGTAAACTTTTGTATGAGTTTTGCCATGCTTAGTTGCATTATATCCACCATTATTAGTTGGTAATTTTTGCTTAATAATATCAGCCTGAATAGTTACACCTAAATGGTTTGCTTGTCCTGTTAAATCGGCTGCTGCGTGGTAATCAACGCCATCAACTTTAAACGCATTGTTACGCAAATAACACCATAAAACAGTAGCCATTCCAAGTTCGTGAGCGCGCTCAAAAGCAGCTGCTACTTCTTGAATTTGACGGCCTGATTCATCAGAACCAAAATAAATAGTTGCACCAATTGCAACAGCTCCTAAGTTCCAAGCTTCATCAACCGAACCAAACATAATTTGGTCAAATTTATTAGGGTAACTTAAAAACTCATTGTGATTTATTTTTACAATAAATGGGATTTTATGCGCATATTTTCTAGAGTTAGCAGCTAACACACCATACGTAGAAGCCACTGCATTACAACCACCTTCAATGGCTAATTTTACAATATTTTCTGGGTCGAAAAATGCTGGATTTGGAGCAAATGAAGCACCTGCGGAATGTTCTATTCCTTGATCTACAGGAAGAATAGACATGTAACCAGTATTAGCCAAACGACCAGTTCCGTATAATTGACCAAGGCTACGTAATACTTGTGGATTACGGTTTCCTAGACCAAAAGAACGATCTATAAAGTCTGCTCCTGGTAAATGAATGTGGTTTTTTGAAATAGTTTTACTTTCGTGATTCAAGTAATAATCGGCTTGATCGCCTAATAATTCAGTTATTTTCGACATAATATTTAAACTTTTATTGGTTGGTTTTGCTTCGCAATTTATATTTTTTTATCAATTTACCATTTTTTATAGATAACTATCATTATAAATTGAAAGATTGAATAATTTAAACCTAAATGTATCGAAAAAAAAGAATGTGTTTTTGTTAGTTTTTTAGCATAGCAACACCAACAACATTTTGACGTCATTGCGAGGCACGAAGCAATCTCATGACTAGGAAACGTATGTACTCAGCTTTGACTTGTACAAGCCAGCAAAAGCTAATGCTTATTACCTATAAGCTTTTTTTCAGTGGTAACTTATTTTGCGGTAGCAAAAGTCGTTGAGCAAAGTCGAAAAAATTATCAATTAGAACAAAAAGCTTTAATAAACAACATTTTATTGAATCACAAATCCCGAACGGCTACTCTACTGCTAATCCAAATCAGGTAAAATAACTATGTTGTCGTTTATCATAAAGCTTAATCTGTAATAGTCAATGTTCAAGGCTACCCAGGTTTCTTGCATTTTCCAGTCTTTAAAAGTGTCATTACTAACCAACAGGCAATGGTGAATTTGAACATATTTAATAATAAAAGCATCGGCTTGCATTTCGGCTGGGGCTTCTAAGTATTCGCATATTTTTTTTAGTTCCAATAAATTCTCATTGTCTTTTATTTTATGAATAAGTGCTGCATCGGCTATAATAGTAATTTCATCAAATCCTTTGCTTTTCAAAAAATTTACCATCAAAATAATATTAGCAAAAGTGGGTTTTCCATCTTTTTGGCGCGAATTATAAGCCACATTGCTTCCATCAATTACAACTTTTCGGTCTTTTAGTTTTTTTGTTTCAAAGTATTCGCCATCAGTATCGTAAAAACCATATTCTTTAATATTTTCGTTTTTTTGTAAAAAGCTAATAATACTTTCTTTACCGTTAAAGTTTTGAGTAAACCAAGGAGCTAGCAAACCAGTATCAACATATTTGTAGTTGTTTATTTCTTCTTCTACTAATTGCATTAATTTAGATACCGATACTTTTTTCCCTTGAGGCAATTTAGATAATAAAATAAGTAGTGCCATTTCATCGAAAAAACTGGCTTTTGTTGACTGAGAAAACAAATTTAAATATCTTTGGAAATCAGCTTTATCCCTTATATTTAAGCTTAGTGCACTTTGATATTCTTCAAAGTTTACAAATCCTTTGGCTAATCCATCTTGATATTCTGTTGCGCTGTGGTATCCTTTTTCTTTAGCTACTAGAAAAGTTTTATAATTGGCAAACCCTTTAAGCCTTCCTTCTTTATACTTTTCAAAATCTTCAAAACCATTTTTTACAGCATTTAAATATAGCTGATAGGCATTTTCAAAATTTCCAATCAGGGCAATTTGTTCTTCGTTATAATTTTTGTATTCAATGTATCCATCCAAATAGCCTAATTGTTTTAGGTTATCATACTCCTCTTTATCATCAATCCCACATTCTTTCACTAAAAAATAATCGTTATAATTAGTATAACCAATTTTTTGGGCTTGGTAGTAACTTTCGGCAGTAGGAAAGCTATTTTTTAAAGCATTTACATAATCTTCAATTGTAATAAAATCAAGTGCGGGTAATCGAAGTAACCCACCTTTGTAACTAGTGGCAAAGTGCGTAATTTGTTCTTGCTCATTTACAAGTGTAAATATGTTTTTTATTTGATGTGTTTCTATAAAATTATTAAATGCTAACACTTCAATAAATTCAAGTAAAAACTCATTTTTTATTGCCTTTACTTTAAAATATTCTAGGGGTTTATTTAGTTTCGACATAATATTATTTTGTTTTATTTTGTTAATCTATTGCAATACTTTTTTTGGATGGTATAACAGTTGCTGTTTCTTTGTTAGCTTTTTCAAATTGTTCAATTCCATTAAAATCTATTGCCATAAAAGCCACCAAGTTATTACACATTGCATTTTCGTTCATGTAAGTTTCCATCACATCAATGGTAAGCTGAGTAATAATTTTTTGATAGGTATAATACTGAAGTAACAAATAAAGCGGTATGGTTCCAAAATATATTTTTACAGGTGTTTTAACCAGCAAAATATTGGTAAGATGCGCCAATGTTTGATTGGTTTTTAAAGCGTTTTGCAGGTTATCTTTTAAAGGCAATACATTATTTATAAAATAAATATTTGCTTCTGGGTCTTGTTTATTGGTTAGTGTTATCCAACTATCCAAAGTTTTGTCAAAAGGTTCAAGCGTTTCATCTATTTCTTCTTTTATTAATTCTAGTTCGGCAGCCGATAGGGTTATTAAACTTGGCACTTCCAACAATAAATCCATGGTAAAGTTTGAGGTGCTACTTTTATCGTTTATTGATGTTGGTTCTGGTGCATTCCAATCGTTAAAATTAAAAAACTCGGTTGATAAAGTGAGCAATGTTTCCCCAAAGTTTTTTCTTACAGTTTCCTTCTTTTCATCACTCCATTCGGGTTCCCACAAGTTCATGCTATATTTAATAATATCGCTCAGGTTTTTATTATCTGAACCCGGTTTATGGCCTTCATGTATTTCGGCATCGGTTCGTATAGTTCCTATTCTGCCTTTATCGGCCAATGGTTTTAGTTGAAGAAAACCAAATTGTTCGTTAGTTCTTTGCATTATTTCTCCAACTTTTCTGTATAACACTGTAATTTCCTTATCTAATTTTTTTAATAAAATAATATCTGTACCGCTTTTATGCTTTTGCCTCGTTAAGGAATAATAAACTTTCAAGGTTCTAGTCATTATATCTTTATCTTCACCCATTAAAAAACCAATATGATTTTGAATCATTTTTGCTTTAAAATCAATCGGTTTGTCTTCGTAAAAGGCTTGTTCGTATTGAATTAAAAATTCACCCATATTACTAGCATTAACCACAATTGTACCCAATAAAAAATCTACTCTTAAAAGTTGGTTTTCGCTTAAGTATGAAATTTTGCTCTCCTTTACATTTATAATTATTGGTTTCATATCTATGTTATTTTTTTGTTCAAATAAACAAAATTCTACTCGTTTTATTTCATTTGTAATGCTGACTTTTTTAGTGTTTTAGCGTAGCAACACCAACAATATATTCACATCATTGCAAGGAACGAAGTAATCTAACTACATGTTTGGATTTAAATTACTTCACTATTTTCGAAATTACGTTCACTTCACAATGTCATTGCGGGCCACGAAGCAATCTCACTTTTTTGTTCTCTTTTGTTGGTTTGTAAACGTCAAAGAATTGCTACCAATGTCTTTAAGTTAAGGAATTTATGACCTTTTCAAGGTCAAATATTTATAGAAATAAAGTTGGTTGTTGTGTTCAACCTGTTAGCTAACGGGTCGTATATTTTATTACAAAATATTAACTATAAACATTTAGAGTCATTTACTTAACTTAATGACATTAGCCCTACTCAAGCGTTGCTCGTTTTTCTATTGTACTAGCGAGGGGTTTTAGAAAAGCAATACCAAACATAGGCAAAGATTGCAAATCCTTTATTAAATAATTCGGGATTGCAAACCCCGAAAGGCTGAACATTTTAGGAATGGATGATTTGATTGAAAAAATCAAAAACTGGGTACCCAATTACAAAGGGATAACTCATGTTTTTAAAAATTGACCTATTTTAGAGCTATTAGAGACTCTTTTTTTTATCAAACAAAATTTGCAGCTTAAAAATTAAGTATCTTATAATCGAAGCAAATCGAACAATACCCCATTTTATAAAACAATTATTACCCTTTTTTTATAAAAAAACTTAGTTTTTTCACAGCCTGACGTTTCGGGCTTGGCGAAGGTGGCAATTTTAATCACAAATGTGTTTGCTGAGCACCGACTTATACTCATTTCTTAAAATAAGGTTTGATTCAAGCCGTATTTAATTTATCAATATCAAATTATTCTAGTGAAAAAATCCTAATGCTTAATAAACCTTATCGGTTCAAAAGCCGAATTTTCAATATGCAAAATATACAATCCTTCTGGTAAATCTGTAATTGAAATAGTTAAGGCAGCATTTATTTCAAATTCTTGAACCAAAGCGCCCATAGAATTATAGAGTTGCACTTTTTCTGCTTTTTGGTTTAGGGCATAATTCAGGGTAATTGTTACCTTATCTGATGCAGGATTAGGGTAAAGGCTTACCAAGTTTTCTCTCGATGCATTCTTAATGAGACCAGTATTTAAACATGGGTCTACAAAAGCATTGGTAATTTGGCAATCATTTTTAGGTTCAAACCATACCATTGGGGCCAAAACAACAGCCGTTCCAGTAGAAGTACCTGTTAGGGTGGTATTAAATGCCTGTAAAATGGGGTGGTCTGTAGAAGCGGTATTACCCCCACTGTGCACCTTACCCCATTCATCTACATGGCAAGTTCTTAGGTCTTCGTTGCCAGTACCTCCCAAGTAAGTGCAATACAATATAGCCGATAAATTAGGTGACAAAACAGTTAAATGACCATCATTTGCACCACCTAATGTTTTTTGATAGGCAGTGGCCACTGTTACAGGAAAATCGGTTGAAGCGGTTCTTCCTGCTACATAAATATTATCATTTACATCTATGCCTATGCCTTGAATTTCATCAACCATATTTCCTCCAAGGTAGGTAGATGCAAGAATGGCGTTTCCATTGGATGATATTTTGGTAATTACGCCATCGCGCACCCCACCAAAAGTAGTTTTTACCGCATTGCCCACTATAGGATATCCAGTACCCCCATAAGTATAAGCGGCAACCACTACATTGCCAGCCGTATCAATTTCTAAACTATGTGTTTCTACTTCTTCGTTACCTTGGCCGCCTAAAAAGCTACAAAAAAGCAAATTACCTGCTGAGTCGAATTTAGAAATTACAAAATCTACCCCGCCTGCTACTTTTGGTTGAAAGGCATTGGCAGTTACAGGTATGTTATTGGCAGAGGCATGGCTTAAAAAATAAACATTGTCTTTTTTATCTATGCGCACGGTGGTAGGGCCCGCAGAACTAGCCACCCCATCTGATAGAAAAGTGCCATACAATAGTTTTCTGCCATCTGCAGAAAGCTTTATTAGGGCTGGGTTCATAGTGGCAGTTGCCGTTTTTTGAACGGCATTATTGGTAATGTAGGGAAAATTAGGTGAAGCATTACTAATGCCAGCCCAAATATTTCCCTTAGAATCTATATCAATATCTCTTATAAAACCACGCCCATCGCAGCCAATATAAGTAGACCAAACTATGCTTGAACCATCAGGCGTTATCTTGGTAATAAATCCGTCTTGCAACCCATAGGCAGAGTTAGGATTATTATCGCCAGCAAATTGTTTTTGTAAGGCACAGCTCGTGGTTGGTAACCCAGTTCCTGCTCTTCCTGCTACGTAAATAAATCCTTTACTATCAATTTCTACTGCATAAGCACGGTCGTACAAATTACCCCCAAGTAAGGTTTTCCATAGGGGATTGCCCGTAGAATCTACCTTAACTATAAATACATCTGAATTACCTCCGTTATATTTTGTACTAATGGTATTGGGAGTTATAGTAAAGGCGCTTGCCCCTGTGCCACCTACATAAACAATGTTTCCTTTACAATCTGTATGTACATCTCTAACACTTAAGCTAGTATTTGCTATATAAGAAATCATTTTGGGTGTAAGGGTATTGGGTTGGGCCTGAACCCAATGTAATAAACTGAATGAAGCAAAGAAAAGGGCGATTTTTAAACCAATACTTCTATATTGGTAACAAGCTTTAGTTGTGAGCGTTTTCATATAAAATTATAATTAACATTTATTTTGTCTATGGTCGGTGTTCTTCACCAACAAATATATGAATTTATCATTTACTTGTTGGTGTGCCACCCCTTGCCCAAAAACAACACCAACAAGAGCGGCCAAATTTATATTGCCGTTGTTAGTGTTTAATCTTAACCATCAACTACCCCACCACCACATTCACCTATAAGTTTTACATATTTTTTTCATTACCAATAACCAAATCAGCCATCATCCTACCCTTCATCATTGCTACGATGGCCTCCATGATTGCCACGATGTATTCCATGATTGCTTCGATGTGTTCCATGATTGCTACGATGTGTTCCATGATTGCTACGATGGTCTCCCTGAACGCTACGATGGTCTCCCTGAACGCTACGATGGTCTCCCTGATTGCTACGATGGTCTCCCTGAACGCTAAGATGGCCTCCATGATTGCTACGATGGTCTCCATGATTGCATTGAAGCAATAAATCAAAAGATTGGAGCTAAAATTAAAAAAATTGAAGCTGCCAATATTTTTATTGCAACCTAAAACCAATCCATCGTTATTATGTAATTATGTAAAGAACAGTTTTATTTATATTGTTAATGCAAATTATACAAACTATTATTACATAAACAAGAAAAAAATTTGCTGTAATACAAAAGTTTATAAGAAATCGTACTCTATATTTTATATTATATTTATATAGTTGACTTATAGAATGCATAAAATAATCAAAAAATCAATTTACAATGATTGAATTTTGTTTAATATGAAAATGGTTACAAACACCTTACTAAAATTCATTGATGTTTTAAGGCAAGAATCCCGCTTTACGGGATTACAGCATAACTTTAAATGGGTAATTATTGTAAGTGTAATGCTTAGAGCAAAAGCATTATAATGTGGCTTTAGCCCATTATATCAAAAAATAAAATGCCTATGAATCAATTGCCGCTAGTTTTAACTAGCGGAAGCCGATTGTTGGTGTTTTTTTAACGTGTTATAGTCATGTAAATCCTAAAATCCTGATTCATAATTGTGCGGGTGTCGTCTTGCAGAGGCACGAAGCATCTTTAAATGGTGCGGAAACATCCGCGTAATCTGCGTAATCTGCGGGCAAAAATTGTTGGTGTTCAGCACTCGCTTGCATCTTGCAAGTGAGCATATTTATAAGCCTCTGGCTAATTTTATAAGTGGCGGGACGCCTATTAAACATACACTCGCAAGATGCGAGCGAATGCAAATAGGCAAGCTTTTCTAAATTAAGCATTTTTTAGCCAGCTGCTAGAGGCTAGTTGCTAGAAGCCAGCAGCCAGCAGCCCATTTCATTTCAACTTCTCATTCTCCAAATGCCTAGTGGCATCTCGGTTGGTTTTTTTAGCCATATTTTTTTCAAAAGCTGCGGTTAAGTCAACTCCGGTTTGGTTTGCTAAGCAAATTAACACCCAAAGTACATCGGCCATTTCATCAGCCATATCTATGTTTTTATCGCTTTCCTTAAAACTTTGTTCGCCATATTTTCTAGCCATTATTCTGGCTAGTTCGCCCACTTCTTCCATTAAAATGGCAGTATTGGTAAGCTCGTTAAAATACCTCACTCCAATGGTTTTTATCCATTCATCTACTTGTTTTTGGGCTTCGCTTAATTGCATTTTTTAAATAAATTTTGAACACAAACTTAGGGTTTATAATTTTATTTTTTGTTTTCAATATATTTTACGTTATTCACCACAAATAAAACTATAAAAATGGATCAAAATTCAAAAACAAATTGGGCACAATTCGTACCTTTAGTCATCGTATTTTTCTTTTGGGGCTTTGTGGCTGCCAGCAACGATATTTTAATACCAGTATTTCGAAAAGCGTTTGATTTAACTCAAAGTCAAAGCCAATTTGTATCCATTGCTTTTTATATTTCCTACACAGTAGGTTCTCTAATTTACATGGGAATTTCATTGTTAATTGGGAAAGATTTGGTGAACAAAATTGGATATAAAAACGGATTGGCTTTAGGTTTAGTAATTTCTGCACTTGGAACTTTGTTGTTTTATCCTGCTGCTAACTCTGGTTCATACTCGCTTATGTTAGCCGGATTGTTTACCGTTGGTTTAGGATTTTCGTTACAGCAAACTGTGGCAAATCCTTTAGCCATTGCATTAGGACCAATTACAACAGGCTCCCAACGATTAACTTTAGCTGGTGGAATTAACAATTTGGGAACTACCATTGGACCATTAATTGTAAGTTTTGCCATTTTTGGTTCGGCTGCCTCTGGCAATACCGATTTGAGTATTGAAAGCGTGAAAATTCCTTATTTAGTTTTAGGAATTGCATTTTTATTAGTTGCAATTTTATTGAAGTTTTCTTCATTACCCGAGCATCCAAA